>Ga0315284_10000528_pt1 | contig 52076 bp, 44 predicted proteins | sample YL17G09_16_MG_FD_203696 | JGI IMG/M metagenome (GOLD analysis project Ga0315284, IMG submission 203696) | Sediment microbial communities from Yellowstone Lake, YNP, Wyoming, USA - YL17G09_16 | ecosystem: Environmental > Aquatic > Freshwater > Lake > Sediment | place: USA: Wyoming | collected...
TCTCTCTATTCTTTGTAAATTATTATATTATCAGGCAAATGATGGAGGTTGTATTATAAAAATTTATGAATTAAATTATAAACCAATAATAGATATTATATATATATTAAATAATTTTTATGAAAAAGTGTATATTATAAAGCCAAATACATCTAATTCTATAAATAAAGAGAGATATATTGTATGTAAACATATGAAAATAATAGATAGAGATAAATATTATATTTTTTTTAATAAAGTTTATACAGATTTATTAGAAAATAAGAAACCAATATTTTCTCTCCTTTCAGATGAATTACCTTATTATTTTATAAATAAAATAGAAGATTCAAATTTGGGAATTGGTAATTTGATGATAGAACAACTAGATTTATTAATTTCTATTATAAATGAAAATTGTTCTATTGAAAAAATAGAAAATATAAAATCAAATAATTTAAATAAATGCATTTTATGGTGTGAAAAATATAAAATACCATTTAAAACAAATGAAAAAAATATTTTTATAAATGAAAATATAACTAATGATATTGTTTAATTAGATATAGACATTCCAATATCAGCAACAAAAGTTCCATTTACATTTCCTCCAATATTACCTAATTGAGAGAGAGATTTAGTAATGATATATTCTTTACTATTAGTAAATTTACATTTATTTTGTCTATTATAACTTCTCATATAAGTTGAATTAGAATTACCGCATGTAGTATATTTATTTTTATAAATAAAAGGGGTATTACCAATTTTAGAAGTTGTAGCAGAACCACTCAATTTATTAATACTATATAAATTGGTACTTATTGTATCTGTTGTTAATTTTAATAATTGTGTTCCACTACTAACACCACCTTCTGTTGCAAATTGTGGATTACTTGGTTTATATACAACAAGTTTACAACCTCTTGGATTTGACGGTCCATTTATAGGAACTCCTATATATGGGTTATTTATAAAATTAAGATATATTTTTAAAGCATTCTCTCTATTTTGTTCATTTTCAATAGTAGAAATATATTGATTCATTAAATATATTCTATTAATTTCAGAACTATTATATCTATTAATATCTTCTTGGCTCAATAAATTTTGATTTTTTAATATTAAATAAATATTATTTACAATATTATTTTCTGAATAAATAAGTTCATCAATATTTGGATAACAATTCGCAATATAAGTATTAGTTAAAGCTAAAGGACTTCCTGGTTTAGCATATAATTTCTTTTGATTATTTGTTTCTATTGCGTATGCTCTTTCAAGTGGAGATGTAAAATTAAAAGATTTTTGTTGATATGTTTGACATCTATTTTGTAAATATTGATAATGACTATTATAATAATTTGGTTTCAGATTAGTGCTTGCATATATAACCATTTTTCTAGCATTTCTCTCTGCATTACAACAAAACTTTTTATTTACTACACATGGTTGAGGAGAATCTGTTAATGACCGACTTGGAGGATTATCTATAACTAATCCAACTCCATCACAGTTATTACAAGTTTTATCTAAATATAATTTATTATTTATTTCTGTTTTAGGATTATGTTTTACACTATATCTACCTGGCTGGTCTATTGTTAATCCGACTAAATTTACAATTGATGAACGTGATACTCTACTTGTATTTATATAAACGTTTGGATCATTTGGGTCTAAATCAATTACATTTTTATGAAAAGATACTCCTTTTCTATACTGCCATTTTAATGGTCTAGGTAAACCAAACTTTTGAGGTGCATTATTTCTATAATCTTTATTTGTTAATGGTCTAATATTTCCACTAGTAATAGCAATTGGATAACTATAATCACCAGTTCCTTTTGTAATAACACCACTAGATGACCCTTTTACTGTATTGTTATAAGATTTCATACCTTGTCCAAAAAAATTAGTTGACATAATATATATAAATATAATAAAGATATATATTATGCTAATAGAAATTTTAATTTTATTTTTTATATTTTTATTATTTTATCAAACTTATTTATTTATTATAGACAATAATTTTTTTATTAAAAAAGATTATGTAATTGAGGGATATACTGATTATGAACAAACTAGTTATATGTTAAGTCAAAAAAATGCTGTAAATATTCAAGACCTTAAAGAGAGAATAGATAATATATCAAATATAAATAATAATTATGATGAAATGAATAATAGATTAACAATTGTAGAACAAAAAATAGATAACTTAGTAAATGATAGTCTGGCTAATACAAAAGGAGCTAATTTTGATACTGAAACAACATATAATGCTAATGAAGAAGATGAAGATGAAGAAAATAAAAAAAATGGATTACCATCAACAATTGATTCAACGCAAATTTCAACTGAAAATACTGGTGAAATTCCACCTATGGATAATTTAGATATTAATAATAATAATAATAATATGTTTTAATATATGGATTCATCTAATTTCAAATTAAAATTACCACAACTATTTTCATATCATAATGCAATTAAATCTCCAGATGAACTAGGTGCAAGTGATGCTGGAAATAATGCTACTTTAAAAAGAGATGCAGATGCTATTTTTGGATATGTTGGAGGAATATTTAGTGGAAGTAGAAATAATGTATTTAAATTGGACACACCTATGATAGGTGATAAACAATTTTTTAATACAGGGATTCAATGCACAAAAAAAACTATACAAGAAATAAATAATGGTACTAGTGAAAGTGCTGTCAATGTATCTTCAGCTGAACAAGACCAAGATAAATTAACAGACCGGTATAGTTATGTAGATAATATTACTAAAACTCCAAATAATCAACCTGTTGGATTACTTTATCAAGTTCTTGACGATGTTTTGAATTTAAATCCGACTGATATGTTTAGTTCTATAACAGAACCACCATATCCTCCATGTATTCCAGTTACATTAAAAACAATTAAACAAAATGTTCATTATGATATTGAAACTGGATTTGATACACAATATGTAATTGTAAGTGAAATTGAAAAAATAGATCCTTGTAATTTTCAAGATGGAGTTAATCCTGTAGCAAAAGAAAAATCAAATGCAGTTTGTGATTTAAATAATTCTAGACAAACTGCTATATTTGATGCTTATGACCGTAGTAGAAATCATAGAGAATCATTTTCAAATATAGATTATCCAAAAAATAATTTAATACAATTATATTTATTTTTTGTATTAATTTTATTTTTTTATTTATTTTATAAATTAAATTATAAATAAAATCGTTCAATATTTTTTCTATTTCTAGAATTATTCATTCTTTTATATTTTCTTTTTTTTGAACCATAATATCTTCTTTTTCCTGCATTTTGTTTTTTACTTTCATTTGTTTCTGGTATTTCTGTAATTTCACTAATAGATTTTTCTTCTTCATTTGGTTTACTTGGTTGTCCAAATATAGTTGGTTGTTCTTCAGTTGGTTGTTCTTCAGTTGGTTGTTCTTCATCTGTATTTTCTTCAAGTTTACTTGGCTCTCCAAATGGATTTGTTTTATCTCCAAATTGTTTTGGCTCTCCAAATGGATTTGTTTTATCTCCAAATTGTTTTGGTTGTCCAAATAGATTTGTTTTCTCTCCAAATTGTGTTGGTTGTCCAAATAGATTTGTTTTCTCTCCAAATTGTGTTGGTTGTCCAAATAGATTTGTTTTCTCTCCAAATTGTGTTGGTTGTCCAAATGGGGATGGGTTTTCTTCAACTGGTTTTCCAAATGGGGATGGGTTTTCTTCAACTGGTTTTCCAAATGGGGATGGGTTTTGTTCAACTGGTTTTCCAAATGGTGATGGTTGTTCAACTGGCTGTTCAAATGGATTTGTTAGGTTTGATTTTGGTTCTTCTTCTTCTTCTTCTTCTTCTAATACAGAAGGAGTTTTTGATTCAGATTCATAAGAAGAATTATTATCTAAATTATCTATTTCATTCTCACTTACTGGATTTTTAAAAGCGGATGAAATAATATTTTTTTCATTTTCATTATTTAATTTTAATTGTGTAATTTCTTCATTTAAAGAAACAATTTCTTTCTTTAATTCTTCTATTTTAGTCTGAAGTTGACTTGCATCTGTAAAAGGTATTTGATTTGCAATTGAACTTGCATATTTAGTTCCTTCATCTGTCAAACGTGTTGTTTCTTCAGTAACAGTATTTTTAGCTTTATTAAATAAATCTCCAAATGCGAATAAGTTTTCAGAGGTTGTTGCAGAACTTGTATTTTGATTAGGATTCAATTCTGAACATTGACTTTGTATATCTGTTAATTTATCTATTTTTGAATATAAACTTTGAGTTCTTTTAAATAATTTTGCATAAATACTTGAATATTCATCTACATTTTTTTTAATTTGAGAATTATTATCTTGTAACTCTTTTTTTAATTGGTATATAAAATTTAATTCTTCAGTTGTATCTCTTGTTAATTTAATAAAATTACCAATAGAACTAAAAAATGAACCTGGGCCTATACCTCCTTTTATATGTTTTAACATTTTTTTAGTATTATATTTTTTATGTTGTTTATGTTTACGATTTCTTTTAAATGACATATATTATAATTAGAAATTATAATATATATTATTATTTTATTAATTTATATAATAAATATCCAGACAATGCTCCTATAATTTCAAATATAATATATGGTATAATTTCCAAATTACTAATTTCTTTATTAGCTAAATATGCTAAAGCAATAGCAGGATTAAAAGCCGCGCCTGAAATAGGTGCTCCAAAATAACAAATCAATGCTTCAGTTGCTCCATAAGCTAAATAGTTGTCTGTAACTAAAATAACAAATGTTAATAATAATGTTCCAAAAAATTCAACAACATATTTTTTAATATCATATAACATATAATATATTAATACTTTATCTCTTTAATAACCCTATCTCTCTCTAATAACTCTATCTCTCTCTAATAACCCTGTCTCTCTCTAATAACCCTGTCCTACAATAGAACCAGTATTACAGATTCCTCCACCAATTCTGCAAGTTGGATTAAATATAGACCCTACTTTTTTAGGAGCTACACATCCAGCTGATCTAGTTCTTTGAAGTCTAGACCTTAAGTAACTTTTATCATAACTTTTATAAGTTAAAAATGCATCAACAGGAAGACCTTGTTTATAAGAACTTTTTCCAACAGAATTTCTTTTTAAAATAGATGTTCTCATAGAAGAAGGAATTGGTGTAATATAATTTAAATGTCCTGTTTCAGTTGGCCATTGTTTTTGAGTAGAAGAAGAAAAAAATTTATAAGGTTTATAATCTGCTAATACTTTCTCTCTAGCAAGAATTTGTTGTTTAACACTAGTATCACATTTTGCATATTGACTTCTTGATTGAGAGAAAGAACTACTATTATCAGATGGATAATATTTAGGAGGATTCGGATGAACTCCTGGTAAAGCTCCATAACTATGATATTCTATATTTCCAGGAGTTTGTGAAGTGCTTAATGGACCAAAAACTTGTGCAGATACATAATTATTTCCTTGTTGAATAGATGGACTTAATGTATAATACGAAGCAAAATTATTAGACATATTATACATATACATTTTAATATCTACGAATAGCTCTATAAGCGACTTGTCCAGAATGATAATCATCTCCTCCATAAGTTAAGTCGTTGTAATTATTTGCAATTGCTCTTTGTTTTAAATAAGTTGAATAATCAGAACTATCATAAACATATTTTACATTACAAGCAGCAGCAGGAACAAGACTTTTATCACATTGATTTTGTATAGTTCCAAAACGCTGACTTAATCCATGTAGATTTGGAATTGCTTGTGGAGTTTGACATGGTCCTCCACAACTATAATATTTTCTACTTAATATATCTCCTGAATTAGTAACTGCCCTAAAAGGTCCAATAATACGATGTAATTTAGAAGCAGCTAATTGTGCTTGATAATAAGTATTCCAAGCATTTACAATTGAAAATCGTTGTTGTTCAACATCTTTAAATGTGTGAACATCATTTTGTTGCCATTGAGGTGCAAACCCCTTCATTCCTTTACCTAAACGAGAAAATCCAGGCATACCCATTTTAATAATAGGTGGAGAACCAACTGAACCATATAAACTTACAGATTGACCAGCCATATATTATACCTTTTTATATTTTATTTCCTAAATAATAGTATGAATATAATTATTAAATATTTAATTATTTTAACACTCGTATTATTATTAGATTTCTGTTATCTTTCTCTCGTTAAGAATACAATGTTAAAGGTAATTAAAAATATACAAAAGAGCCCATTGAAAATAAATTGGATATATTTAATTTTATGTTATTTAATTCTTTCCTTTACAATATATTATTTTGTAATAAAAGAGAGAAAAAGTATTTTATATTCATTTATTTTAGGAGTTTGCATTTATGGAATATATGAAACAAGTAATATGGCTATATTTACTAAATGGAATAAAAATGTTGTAATATTAGATACAATTTGGGGAGGAATATTATTTTCTCTTGTTAATTATATTTATAATTATATAATATGAATCAAACTAAAAAAATAAAAAGGTATATACATAATATTGAAAATGAATATAATAAATGTTTAAAAATTATTCCAAACAGTTATCAACTTTTTGAAAAAGATTTTATGACAAGTAGAGAGAGTCATAATTATGAAAAAGAAATTATTAATATGATAAATAAACCATTTACTTCTAAAAATATACAACCGAATAATGATTTTTATGATTATATTAATTTGAATAGCATTAAAGATTTAAAACAAACTTATAAAAATATTTCAAAAAAAAAGAAATATTATGTTCAAGTAGATGATTTTAGAATTGTTCAAGATCATGTAAATATTGAATTATTAAAAATAATAAAAGATGAAATTAAAAATCCAGTTACAGTAGAATTAAAAAATATTAAAAAAGTATTTACATCTTTAAATAAAAGCAATAATAAAGTATTTAAACAACATGTAAATAATTTATTATACAAATATAATACTTTTGTTAATAATGATGATTTATGGGGATTATTATCTTATATAAATAAAAATGAAATTATAAAATGGTTATGTCCTATTAACTGGTCAGTAGATAATGATTTAAAAGATAAAAATAAATTTGTAAATACTATAGGTTTTCCTAATTTTCCTTTATATGATGTAACCCTTTATTTTTTTTATGATTTAAAAAAAGAAAATACAAAAGCATATAAAATAAAAAAGAAAATAATTTATCATTATTTAAAATATATAGATGAAATTAGAGATGCATGTTTAGAAGATAAAACATTAATTAAATCAATAGATTGTTTTGAAGTTCAAAAAGATATTATATTAGCAATGGGTTGTGACAAAATAAAAAATGATTCATATAATTTTTATAATATAGTAAAGAGAGAAAACTCTGAAAAATATGATTTTAATTGGGATGAATTTTCAAAAGGATTAGGTTATAAAGAAACACCACACGAATTTGTATGTGATAGTTTAAATTATTTAAAATGTATTTGTCATACATTAAAAACTAATTGGAAGAAACCAAAATGGAGAAGTTTTTGGTTATATTTATTTTTAAGACAAATGATTATGTTTAATCCTAATTTAAGACATATTTTTTATAATTTTAATCGTAAATTATTATTAGGTCAACCTGAAATGAAATCACAAGAAATATTTTCTTTAATAGGAATGTCTTATTGTTTTAATTATTTTTTATCAAATCAGTATGTTAAACATTTTTATAATCCTCAAACAGTTAATTATGTAAAAAGTTTATTTGGAGATTTAATAATAGTTTTTAAAAGAATTATTAGCAGTAATAAATGGCTTTCAGAAACAGGTAAAAAAAATGCATTATTAAAATTAAAACATATTAAATTAAATGTTGGGAATCCGAATTATGTTCGTTATGATCCAATATTAAATTATAGTGAAGATGATGCTTGGGGAAATATGTTATTAATTTCTTTTTGGAGAACAAATAAATTAATAAATATTTATAATTTAAAAAATCCAAATATTGATTTTGATATTCCATCAATTGATTGGAAAACATTAAAATTATCTGGAAAACAATGTTACATTGTAAATTCATTTTATATACCAAATAAAAATGAAGTATATATACCTTTAGCATATATTCAAAAACCATTTATTGGTTTAAATAATACATCTATTGAATACATTATGTCATATATTGGTTCTACATTAACTCATGAAATGTCTCATTCTTTAGATAATAATGGAAGTAAGTTTGATTATAAAGGAGAGATGAATGATATTTTTACAAAAGAAGATAATAAAATATATATGAGAATACAAAATGACATCATACATCAATATAAATATTTAGCTAAAAAAGATAATTATGATTTAGATGCAAGTAATACAATTGGGGAGGATATGGCGGATATATCTGGTTTAGCAATAACTATACAATATTTAAGAGATTTTTATATAAATAATAATTATGAAAGTTCAATTTTGAAAATATCTTTAGAAAAATTTTTTTCGTTATATGCTATATCACAAAAAGAATATATTTATAAAAAGGCAGTATATAATCAATTATTATTTAATCCACATCCAATGAATAAATATAGAGTAAATGTTCCACTTTCTCGTTCAGAATTATTTAGGAATATTTATAAAGTTAAAAAAAATGATGGAATGTGGTGGTGGACTCTTTCAAAAATATGGAGTTAACCAAGAAAAAATATTTTGTATATATATATATGGCTACTCGTAGACATCGTTCTAGAAGATCAAGAAGTGCAAAAAGAGCTATGACTATGACAAAAGCAGCACGTAAGGCAAGATCTAGAGCTGCTTCTTCCGCAAAGGCTGCTGCTGCAAAGGCCGCCTCGGCAGCATCTGCTGCAGCAACGGCTGCTAGAGCTGCTGCAAGTGCTAGAGCATATGGAGCTAGTGCTTCTGTTGCTAAATCTGCATCTAAATCTGCCGCACGTTCTGCAGCAAAGGCTGCTGCATCTGCAGCACGTGCATCTAGGGCAATGGGAGCAAGTGCTTCTAATTCGGCCTCTTCTGCATCTAGCTCTGCCAGGTCTGCTTCTAAAGCATAAATAAATAAAATTATAATATTTTTATAATATTATAATTATGAATTCAAGAAAAAATATTTCTGTTACTATACCTGCATATAAAATTGTAGAATGTGATTCTATTACTATACCTGCATTTAAATTTGTATTAAAAACTTCTACAAATACTGCAACTACAAATATAACTACACCAAAAACAGTTCCTTCTTCTAGTAAAGTATAAATAATATTATAATATTATAATATTATTATGAAATCAAGATTATATAAATCACTTTCTTCTCAAAGAAAAAGTAGTAAAAAAATTCATAGAAATACAAGTAGTATTAGAAAAATAAATAGCAGAAAAACTATAAAATCGTTGAATTTAGATGAACATATTCATAAGAGAAATAAATATGATTTTTTATTAAGACATAATGCAAGTATTTTAGAATATTTATATTATATTTTACAAAGTGGATATATTAAATCTCCGAATGAATTAAAAATTCAATCTTCCAGTGAAGAACTAGATGCTATATTTTTTACTCCAGTTCCGCATAATTTTATTTATAATGATAATATAGATTCTTTCTCTCTTTACCTTGATTATGAAAAAGTATTAAATAATTTTGATAGTTATTTTATAAATAATTCAAATGGATTCAAACCTTTATCTGGTAAATATCCAAAAAGAATGCACAAAAAAATTAATCGTTGTCATAAATGGGAAACATATCATCATAATTTAGAACCTATAAAGTATCCAAATGCAGAACATATGCCTTGTCATATAACATATAAAAAAATGATGAAAATAATAAATTCATTAGAATATGATGAATTCCTTGAAGAAGATGGTCCAGAAATTGGATTTATGACACCAAAAATAAGTTTACATTATTATTTAAAATATGTAGTTGTTCCAGATAGAACAATATTAAAAGAACCAAGATTTTTAAAAAAAATAAATAAAACAATTGATGAAGTATATGAAGAAATGAGAGAAATAACAGAAAGATTTGGTGGTAAATTTATAGAATTAGCAAATGTCTAATTTTCAGTTAAAATTCTTGGAGCAATATTCATGGTAATCAATTCTTGGAATAATAATTTACAAGCATACGGTATTTCTATATAGGCAAAATCAGTTCTGTTATTACATGTTCTACATCTATGAATATGTTTTTTATCATTATAAGAAGCAATCATACCACACTTTTTGCAAGAATAAACTGAATATTTATCAGAAACATCATATAATCTTTCTCTCGTAAACCTTGCAGCACCATGAGCAATAGTAGTATCTCTTTCCATTTCTCCAAATCGTAATCCACCATCTCTTGACCTTCCTTCAGCTGGTTGTCTTGTCATATTTACCATTGGTCCAATAGAACGACTATGTTGTTTATCCAAGACCATATGTTTTAACCTTTGATAAAATACTGGTCCTGTAAATACTGTGCATTCATGTTGTTCTCCAGTTAAACCATTATATAATAATTCATTACCATTCATTTCATATCCAGCTTTCAATAGTTCTTCGCAAATAATATCAACATCCAAATCACGAAAACTTGTTCCATCTCCAAATAATCCCAAACTGATTAATACTTTTGCTAATATAGTTTCTTTTAATTGTCCAATAGTCATACGACTAGGAATTGCATGTGGATTCAATATAATATCAGGACGTATTCCATCTTTAGTAAATGGCATATCTTCTTCTGGAATAATATTTCCAATAGTTCCTTTTTGTCCACTACGACTTGAAAATTTATCTCCAATCACAGGTTTTCTAACTGCTCTTACTCTTACTTTTGCAAAATTATATCCATCTCCATTTCTATCAATATAATTTTTATCAACATATATTTCTTCATTTGTTTTATATATACGGCTTTTATCTTCATATTTGATTACCTTAGTCGGGTCATTTTTATTTTCTTTAATAGGAGTAATTTTTGCAATAATAATATCTCTATTTTCAATCAATGTATTTTCAGGAATAACACCTTTTGAATTCACTTTATTATAATTTGCAAATTTCATTCCTTTTGTTTTAGTTGCATCTGGTTTACATCTTATTTCTTCATCACCATTTACTTTTTGTTTATCTTCATCTTTTTCAGTATGATAGATAGTTGCTTGAAATAATCCTCTGTCAATAGAACCTTTATTAAATAAGAGTGAATCTTCTTGATTATATCCTGTATGGGTCATAATAGCAACAACTACTGTAAATCCAGAAGGAATATCATTAATATGAATCATATCCATAATTCTTGTATCAACTAATGGTCTTCCTGGATAAGTTAATACATAAGAAGTTTTATCCATACGATTATCATAATTAGTTACATAAACACCCATTGCTTGTTTTGCTTGAGCACAATTATGAGACATGAAACAAGAATTACCAGCTAGAAAACTATGATTATTAGACTCAACTTCAATATCACAAACTAAACGGTCAGAAACTTTTTCAAAAGATAATATTTTACAGAATTTTGGTATAATATTATTTTCGTAATATCCAATTTTAATATGATTTGATTTGTATGTATTTCTTATTTGTTGAATTGTCAGCCATCCAGATGTAGTCATAAATAAATGGTCATCTGTTGCAATAATACTATCAATATCAGTATTTATTTTATATACATTAGTTTCATTTTCAATAATAAAATGTCTGATTACAGTTGTATTATACAATTCTAATGTTCTTGGATTAAATGAAACAACTTTATCTCCAACTACAACATCTTTAATTTTCTTTTTCTCTCCAGATTCCATTAATATAACTTCATTTAAATCCAAACATTGATAAGTATTTCTTGGGGATTGGTTATGTTCTGGAAAAGGAATACAAGAAGCCAAAATTCCAAATATAGTGCTTGGGTGAATTTCGCAATGTGTATATTTGTATATTTCAGTTGTTTTCTCTCTTTTAATCCATTGTTTTTCTAAATCATAAGGTGTCATAGCAACTAAAGAAGATGCTTGTTCTTCAGGGTCAATATATTCAAGAATAGATTCATCTATTTTACAATTAACTAATAAATCATCCCATAAAAATTCTCTCTTTTTTAACTTTGAAATAATATTTTTGGTAAGAATTAAATGATTATTTTTTACTTTTAATAAAGGTCTTGTTAACCGTCCAGCATCATTGCAAACTCTAATTTCTCCATTTTTATAATCAAATACAACTGAAGTATAAATATTAATAATTCCTTCTTGTTTTTTAAGTTTTAAATGATTATATAAAGAAACTGGATCATTTACAATTCCAACCCAACATCCATTAATGAATACTTTTATTTTTCCATATAACTCAATAGGTGAACATCCATTAATATCAATAATAAATGGTGTCACATTACTATAAATAGGTTCAGAATTTGAAGAAATAGTAATATGACACATATAAGCTAAATTTTTTACAACACCAACTGATTGTCCTTCTGGTGTTTCAGCAGGACATAAATAACCCCATGAGGTATTATGTAATTTACGAGGAGGGATTAATTTTCCTCTTTTATCAGTTGGAGTAGATATTCTTCTCATATGACTTAAACTGCTAACATAAGTCAACCTGTTTAAGACTTGTGCAACTCCAACTTTATTACTATTTGAATGTTTAATACCAAAATCACCGGTAGATAATGCTTTTTTTAATCCATTTTCAATAGTAGTAGATTTTATGATTTTATAAATATTTGTCATATTAATAATATTCATATATTGGTCGGTTGATTTCCAAGAACCATTATTTATTTCTTTAATAATTTGTTTTTCCATATCTTTTACTAATTTATTGAAGTAATTACGAAACAAATTATTTAACAAAGTTCCAGTTAAATCAACTCTTTTATTCACATAAGAATCACGGTCATCTTGAGTAATCCATTTAAAATTTGCTTGTAATAATTTATTCGTCATATATCCAAGAAAGTATAATTTTTGTATTTTTGTCATACAATGTGGTAATAAATCATTTTCCAAAATATCATTTGTAAATTCCATTTTTTTCCTAGCACCAGTTTCTTTATCCATATTAATAGGAGTAAACATAACATAACTGGTAATATGTTTTAATGCTTCTGCCTGAGTAAGAACTGTATTTGAATCAATAATAGATGCAGTTAATCCATGTAATAATTCTTTATATTCTTCTTTTTCAATATCTAAAATAATATACTTACAAATATCTAGGTCAGAAATAACACCAAGTGCACGAAATAATACAAATAATGGAACAGGTTGTTTTACTCTTGGTAATTGGACCATAATAGGAAAACCTAATCCATTATTTTTAGAAGAAACCATCAAATTTAATTGTTTAGGAGAAATACATTTGAAATCTGGAACTGATTTTATTTCAGCACTCCATGTATATTTGGTATTATTTTTACTAATATTGTAAATATAAATTTTATTTTCAGCAGCTCTTTCTTGACCTAACACTGTTTTTTCAGAACCATTAATAATAAAATATCCTCCTGTATCATATTTGCATTCTCCAATGTTTTTATTTTCCATATGTTTATATTGAGTTAATACACATATATTTGATTTTAACATGATTGGCATTTTTCCAATATGTATTTTTGGCAAAGTTTTATAAAATGTCTGAACTGTTTCCAAGTTCACTCCATTTCTAACAAGAAACTTAATATTAATATCAATTGTCATTGCAGATGCATATGTAAAATTACGAGAACGAACTTCTTGTGGAAACATTAACTTTGTAGCACCATTATTTTCATGTATTTGCGGTCTGTATAAACTAAAATTAGAAAAGCTAATAAATAATTCTAATCTGTGTTTTCCACTAGCTGGATCAAAATCTTGTTCTGATTTGATATTGACATCATTAAACATTTCAATTGTTTTTATAGTTTGGTATTCAATAAAATTATTATATGATTCAATTTGATGTCTTACTAATCTTTCCAAATGATGACCACTAAAATAACTTTCAATAATATCCCAAGGAGTTTCAATATATTGTTCAGCAAATATATCATTTTCTTTATTAGATTGGATTTGTTCTGTATGTGACATTTGATTTTTATATGACATAATTAGTTATTATTTATTCAATTTTATTTTTAAATATAAATTATTAACACTAATAACGAATAATTATCATAAAATTATAATAATAAAATATTATGAATAGTTCATTGAAAAAAACAATTCAGATTAATCCAGAATTATTTAAAATACAAGGTTCTAAAACAAAAAGCAATAGAGAGAAAAAAAGTAAACCAGAAAAACAAATTACTCCTAATTTTTTAAAAAAACAACTAATTGAACGTATTAAAAAACATAAAAAGAATATTGAATTAACTGATGATATTAAACAAAATATATCATCAGATAAAGAAAATGATGATGAATTTATATTATCAATGAATTTTTTATCTTCTATTTCTAATGAGACCCCTAAAACAAATAATGTAACTTATAAAAATGATTTTAATTCATTGGATAATTTAGAAATAACAAAAATACAAGAGACAATAAAACAACCAGAAATAAAAAATCAACCACTTTTCTCTCCATCTTTACAAAATGTTAATATAGATTTACCATTAGAATTAATGGATATTAAACAACTAACTGAACCTATTATAGAATCTATTATAGATGAAATAGAACATACTGAAGAAATAAATGTAAAAACAAATGTAGATGTTCCATACGGTTGTTTAAAAAATGGAAATAAACCAACATATCGTTCTTGGTTAACACAAAAAAATAATATTAAACCAAGTATAACAGAACAAATAAATATTATAGAAAAAGAAAATATTATACCAGATATAACAGAAAGAGAGAATATAAAAGAAAGAGAGAGAAAATTAAATGAATTAAAAAGTAAATTTAAAAATGAAGAACCTACCTATATTAAAAAAATTACCAAAAAAAAATATACATTAGGTAAATCTAAAATTCACAGAAAAGTTGGAATTCTTATTAAAGATATGAATACAAGAAAAAAAATAATAGATTCACATAAAAATTTAAAAACACATGACATTCAAGATATTAAAAGTTTTTTAAGAAATAAAGGATTAATAAAAATAGGAAATTATACACCAGTAGATATTTTAAGAAAAATATATGAAACGTCTATTTTAACAGGAGACGTAACAAATACAAATAAAGATATATTATTACATAATTTATTAAATGAGCCAACTTCTATAAATTAAGGGTTTTCTTCAAGTTCTTCTTCTTCGTCTTCTTGTTTATTTTGTATTTCATTTTCTAAATTTTTATCTTCTTCATCTTCTTCAAATACATCTTCTTGTTCTTGAGATTTGACTATTACATTTTCTTCTTCTTCATCTTCTTGCTCTTGAGATTTGACTATTACATTTTCTTCTTCTTTTTCTTGTGGCACTTCTTCATCTTCTATTACAAATTTTGCTGTAATTGGAACAGTTGGTTTTGATATATTTTTTTTTGATTTTAAAGATGTTGGTTTGGTTGGTATTTCATCTTCAATCATAATTGAAGGTCTTGTATCAAATGTTTTTTGAGAATTAGGTTCTATTAATTTTGCAATAATAGAAATAAATTTATCATTTAATTCAAATCTTTGACCAATAACAGTTGCTGAAAATCTATCTCCTTCTTTAATTTGAGAGAAATAATCATCATTATAATGATGATCTCTAGTAATAAAAATTACAGCAGGAGAAGGTGTAATATCTGCTATTTCTGCTCTGATTCCTGCTGATTTTGTTATATTTACAGCAATACAATTAATATTCATTCCTTCTACTGGAAAACATGTTTTACACCTAAATACAACATCATAAATTATATTTACACCTTTAATAAGACCACTTGAATAAGAAACAATTTGGCAAGAATCTTTTTGAATATATCCTTCAACAATGCATTTACCTTCATATTCTTTTTTTAATTTTTTAGTAATTGTTTCTTTTAAATTTTTATCTATTTCCATAATAGATAAATATACACTTCTTGTAATCAATGAATCAGTATATATATAATTATCGCTAATTCTTTTTTGTTTTCTTTTATAAAAGTTCATAGTTATATTATTAATATTATTATATATTTATTATAAATCAATTTTATATATATAATTATAATTTTCATAATTTAAAAACCATAATTTATTCTCTCTATTTGACTTATTATAATAACGAAGAATAAATTCAGACATAAGTGTTAATTCATTCATATGAATATATTTTGTATTAACATGGTCTTCATATACTTCTAAAACAAAATAATGTGACCGTTCTTGCTTTTTATCAGAAGCCCAATCTCTATAAATATCATCATTTTCAGAATTTTCTACAATTTTATTTAATAATACAATTTGATTTTCTTTCTTTTCGTTATTAAATATTCTACCTTTTTTAGATTTTAATTTAATACTTGTATTTTCATCTACTTTATAATGAATCGCATTTAATTTTTCTTTTAATTCAATAAATCCAATTATTGTATTAAATGGTTTTAAAATAATTTGTTGTTTTAATAATTCTATTTTACTGTTTATTTCTTTCTTTTGTGTAAAACTTGCAGTTTTCCAATCCCAATTTGTATTTGAATGATAATATGTATATCCTTTATCTGAATATAAAACATACCCATAAGAACCATTTTCTAAATTTATTATTCTCTCATCCATAGAATTTTTTATTAAAGTTGTCAAATCATCATATGCAGATAAATTATATATATGTTTTAATAATAAAATTTTATTAGTAGGTATTAAAAAATCTATAATATGGTCTATTAATATTTCTTTTAATAAGTCCATAGGAATTGCATTTTCTTCATTTATTAAAATTGGATACTTATTTAAATTATTTATAACTACCCCAGCAATAGAATATAACCTTTTCCAACTTTCATCATCGCTACTAAATTTAGTTAATTTAGAAATTGGAGTTGTTGCATATGTTATAGCAAGATCATAATATTGTTTAATTAATTTTATTACTTTTATATCAGGTTCTATATTTTCTCTCTTTGTAGCTTCATTTGATTGAACTGATATATATTTATATTTACTATCCGTTGGAACACTTCTATCAAAAATGGTAATTTGTTTATTATTTAATTCTAATGGTTGAAATAAGTAATATTCTCCTATATTTATTAATTTTCCTTTTCTACCATATTTATCTACCAATTGTATTGATTCATCTATCATTTTAGTAATTGCTGCATAAATTTTTGTAATGGAATCTTCTTCTACTATTTTATGTTTTATTTTTTGTATAAATTCTTCTTTTTTGTAAAAAAAATTATCTTTGAATAAAAATTTAATATAATTTATGATTTTATCAATATTAGAAATTATAAAATTTTCTGTATATGTTCCTTTATTTACAGGTAAATCTGATAATTTTGAATTAGGATTGCAATCATAATTACAATTTTCTAAATAATCACATGTAGAAGAATATGGAACATCTCCAACTTGAAATAATATTGGTTTTGTTGGTTCTGTAGAGAGAGTAATTTCCAATAAACTATCCAAATTTTCTATTGTAAAATTAGTTTGTCCATGATTTAATATGCAGTCAATTGCAGTCTCTTTTAATATTCTAGTAACTAATCCTATTTGTTTTGCTTTAAGTTCAGCAATACGATAAATATATAAATCAGCAGATTCTTCTGTTTTATTCGGTAATATTGTTCCATGCATAAACAATTGAACATTTCTTTTAGAAAATGGTAATCTTTTATGACTGAAGTTACGAACAGCTCTTCCAAATATTTGTTCTAATCTATTCATATTATACCAGGGTTCTAATATATGAACTTGTCTAATATTTTTAAAATCAATACCTTCTGAACCTGCTTGTGATATTAAAATTACTTTTATATATTTACCATCTTTATTTCTATCATCAATTAGTTCTCTCACTTGTTCTTTATTATTAGGAGATAATCTTTTATCTCCTGTAATCATTGAATAAGATAATTGTATTGAATTTGGATTCTTTTTATCTAATGGTAACATAGTCATACTATCTTTTGGAGTAGTTGGTGGTGTTTCAAATAAAGAATGATTATCTGATTTTTTAAATCCCATTTCTTCTAATGCAAGAGCTACTGGTATTAAGCCAGAATCTATATATTGAGAATATATCAATATTATTCCTTCTGATAAAATTCCGTTTGAATATATATTATTGCAAATATTTTTTATTTTTGAACTATATAGACCAATGTGTTCTGGTTTAAAAATTTTATATTCATCTTCTTCATATCTATATTTAAAATTTGATTTACTTATTTCATCATATATCATTACATTTTGTAAACCAATTTTTCCAAATAAATTTCTAATATTTACATCTTTAATAGATTTTAAAAATTCTTCTTCTTCCTCCTCTTCATCTTCTTCCAAATCTTCTATTTCTTCTTTATCTAATTCAGATTCAGATTCAGATTCTGAATCAGTTTCAGAATCTTCTTCTTCCTCTTTTTCTTCTTCTAATTCTGATGACGCACCTCCTTTTGAAGAAGAAGATTGTGGTTCTGAAGAAGAAGAAGAAGAAGATAATGGTGATATTTCAGTTAATGGTTGCATCTCTTCTTCTTTTGAAGAAGATTGTTGTGGTTCTTCTTCCTCCTCTTCCTCCTCTTCCTCCTCAGATTTTTTTTCTTTTGAAGAAGATTGTGAAGGTTCAACCAATGGTTGCATTTCTTCTGCTTCTTCCTCTTTTGAAGAAGATGATGGTTCAGCTAATGGTTGCATTTCTTCTTCCTCTTTTGAAGAGGATTGTTTTGGTTCCTCTTCTTCTTCCTCTTCTTCTTCCTCATCTTCTTCTTCCTCTTCTTCTTCTTTATTTACTTTTTCAGAAAGTGATTGTGGTTCTTTTATATTAGTAAGTTCAACTGATTCAGATGATGACATATGAGTTTTATTAAAAGTTTTATTAGGATAAGCTATATTTAAACATTGTATCAACGGTTGTAAAATAGTATAATTAAATGTATCCAAACTAGAAAAATCTAATTTACTAGCAAAAAAAGTATTTTCTTTTAATGATTGTAAAATATAACTATAAACACTTGATTGATACTCACCAATTTCATTTAAATATAAAGAAATAACATGTTCTATCTCATTTTCATCAATTGATTTACCATTTAGTTGAGTGATTGGATATTCTATTTCTTTAAAAGTGTTTTTTGGAGAGAAAATATTAGGATAAATTCTAAAAGGAAAAGTATAAGGATTTTCACCTCTTACATAAGAAATATAACCTGTAGATTTTTGAACTAATATTTCTCTCCCATCTGGTAATAAATTATCATTTGAATCAAATACATCACTACTTTTTATAATAGACCTTTTATCATTCATATTCATCATATTCAAAATCCAAATTATTTCTTTAGAACTATTAAACATAGGAGTAGCTGTTAAAAATAATAATCTTAAATTTGTAGTTAACCTAACTAATTTTTGAAATGCTTTAGATGCAACTTTTGTATTTTTTGTATCTTTAATATTTTTCATATTTTGTATTTCATCAATAATAATTAAACTATTATCAAATACAGCTCTTAGTTTTTTCATAGTTTTATTTAAATTTAATTGTCCAGAATCATCTTTTACATCAAAAGAATCAATATAATTTGCAAATTCCAAATAACCAAAAAAAGAATAATAATATTTTATTAATTTAAAAACATGTTTTGGAGGTAAAAATTCATTTTTAAAAATGGTTTCTATTAATTGATATCTAAAATTATCTTGAACATTTGGAGATGCTACAATAATTATTTTTTTTTTAATACCAATTCTATCTAGATAACTTCTCATTTCTTCAGCAATTCCAATAGAAGTTAATGTTTTACCACTTCCTAATCCATGAAATAAAAGAAGACTATTATATGGTGTTTGAAATGATAAATAATTTCTAACAAACTCTTGATGAGGTGCTAACTCAAAATCAGCTTGAATTAATTCTTGTGTATATTTTATAAATTCAGATTGATTTAATTTTTGGTCCGATTTTTTATTATGTATTTTTCCATTATAAGTTGTTTCTCTAAATTCTTGTTTTTCCGCAATTTTAATATTAAAATTAGGGTCATTTAAAGAAGGATATAAAAAAGGTTCATTTATAATTTGTGGTTCTGTTCTCTCTAATTTTTCTTTTTCAAATAAAAATTTATTACATTCATCACTATATTGGTTTGTTTCTTTACATTTTGTTACTAAACTATTTAATTCTGGAATTATTAAGTTTTCGGGAGAGAAATCTTTGAATGAGATTGGATTTTCTACAACTTTTTTAGAAAATGGTATAACTACATCAGGAGAACTAGATTCTTGTTGTTCAAGAACTTGAGAATTTGTAGCAAATGGTATAACTACATCAGGGGAACTAGATTCTTGTTGTTCAAGGACTTGAGAGTTTTTAGCAAATGGTATAACTACATCAGGAGAACTAGATTCTTGTTGTTGTTGTTGTTGTTGTTGTTGTTGTTGTTGTTCAAGTAATTGAACTTCTTTTGGTGGAATAACTCTATTAACAATTGGAATAAATTCTTCCGAAGAACTAGAACTAAGTTGTGTTACAGTTGGTTTAATTTCTTCTGAACTAGAACTATCTGTTATTAGTTCAGAAGCTGGTATAATAATTCTTTGTCTACCACTTATATTTGGATCCATTATTATATATATTATATTATATGATAAATGTTATTTAAAACGAGCAATTCATTTATTTTTGTTAATATATTTTTTTTTTCTAAATGATATGGTCTAATAGATGATAAACATTCATCAAATGTTTTCCATTCAACTTTGCTAACTTCTGAAATTTGAAATTTTAAATCATCTATTAATAATGTATTAAATTCTGGTTTTAATAATCCTATAAAATATTTATGTTTATAAGATTTATGATTAGAACCAATAAATATTTCTTCATAAGGAATGATATTTTCAACAATTTGTATATTATTATTATCCATTCCAGTTTCTTCTTGAAATTCTCTCAATGCACAATCTAAATCTTTTTCTTGAAAATTTTTTCTTCCTTTTGGAAACTCCCATTCTGTTTCTTTCCAATTTGTTTTACTTTCATTTATCAGGTCATGTAATGTAATAAGTTTATCATTATATTGAACACCATTTACAAGTGTATCAAATTTTTTTTTAGATTTATTATTTTCTATTTTATAAATATTTGAACCACGCAATTCTTTCCATAAATCATCAAAAGGAATAGTTAATAATTTATTTTTTTCTTCAATAGACATTTCATCTATTTTTTGTTTGATTTGAATAATATTTTTTGTATTATATTTACCATATATAAAATCAATATATCCAAAACTATCTTTTCTTCTAATCATTAAATAATAACGAATATCATTTATTTTTTGAGTTAATACAATTCCACAACTAATAATAGGTAATTTACATTGATACAATAAATGTCCTGTTTTTGAACAATTATTACATATTATTATCTTATTATTCATTTATTAATTTAGTAATATGTAATTATCTTTATTTATTATAGCGTATTATATAATTGATAAAATTGTAAATAATACTATGATTGATCCAGAAATATGGGGACCTCATTATTGGGGATTTTTGCATACAATTGCATTTTGCTATCCAAATTATCCAACAACAATTACTAAAAAAAAATATTATGAATTTATACATAATTTACCTTTATTTATACCAACAGATAGTATATCTAAACATTTTTCAAATTTATTAGATAAATATCCAGTTACTCCTTATTTAGATAATAAAACTTCTTTTTTAAAATGGACACATTTTATACATAATAAAATAAATAAAAAATTGGATAAAACTACTATTACATTTGATAAATTTTTTTCTGAATATCAAAATTCTTCTAAGAAAAATAAAAAAAATAATTACAAAATAATTATTAAAAGTGTTATTTATGTTATTATTTTTAGTTTATTAATATATTTAATATATTGCAATATAATATGACAATAATAGGTGGTAAAGTTATAGATTCAGGTGGTTTTGGCTGCGTTTTTAGACCGCAAATAAGATGTAAAAAAAGTAGAAATAATAAGAATAAAATATATGGTAATAATAAATATGATGAAAATGGAATTTCAAAAGTTATGCCCAAAAAATATGCAATTAGTGAATATAATGAATTAGTTAAATTTATATCAATAATAAAAACAATTAATAATTATAATCATTATTTTATAATATCTCAAATTACATTATGTAGACCATCATATTTTAAACCAGATGATTTAATTGATCTTGATAAAGTAAAATGTTCTTCTTTAAAAAAGAAAAATATTACATCTAAAAATATAAATTCAAGATTAAAAAAATTATATATGATTAATATGCCTTATGGTGGTATTGATATAGATAAATTTTTAAAAATTAATATTAATGATATGAAAATGGTATATAATTTTAATATAAAAATGATATATTTATTAGACAATGCTATATTGAAAATGAATAAAAAAGGATTATATCATGGTGATTTAAAATCAAGTAATATTTTAGTTAGTGTAGAAGATAATAAAAAAATGTATGTTAGAATTATAGATTGGGGATTATCTGGAATATATTTACCAAATGATGTGTTAAAAACATTAGTGACAGAATCTGGATTTGAAAATGAATGGAAAGAAATTCCTGATATATTTCGTAATCGTCCATTTCAATTTAATGTTCCTTTTTCAAATATGTTATTTTCTAGAAAATTTAATAAAGAATATTCAAATTATTTATTAATTCCAGAGAAAGATAGATATAGTTTATATGAGTTTATAGAAAGATTTATTAATATTTATATTGAATCTAGTTCAGGACATTTGCGGAATTTTAATAGTATTTTTAATAAAGTAAAAACTATTATGTCACATAATTCTTCTTCAACAAATAATAGTCTTAAAATAAATAATTATGAAAAAATATTTATTACTAATATAAAATATATATATGATTATTTACATAAAATATTACAAAAGTATACTAAAAATAATAAGTTTAATGTAATTGATTATTTTAGCAATGTGTATATAAAAAATTTAGATGTTTGGGGATTTATAATATCTTATTATTCTTTAATTGATTATACAAGATATAACATTTCTTATAATGTTCAATATAATAATATGATTAAAGATTTAATTAAAAATTTATTAAATTTATTATTAAAATATAGTTCTGAACCTATAAATATTCATGAAGTAAAAGAAACATTACATGGTTTTAATAATGATATTATTAAATTAAATTCAAGTATACATTGAAGATTTAAATGGTAAGATATCAATAATGAATTGAAATACGCTTTTGGGGCATCCCATTTAAAATTTTTACTTGTATAAATAAAAAAATAATTATTATAATAAACTTATTTATTATAATATGAAATTAGAAATTATATTATTATTAATAACTGGATTTATTATTTATAATATATATCATGATTGGAAATATTTAAAAATGTTTTATTCATACAAAAAATATTTTACAATTGGAATTGTAGTTATTTTAAGTTTATCTATATATTTATTAATAAAGAGAGACCCTTTACAAAGTAAAAAAATATTATTATATGCAAATAACATGATAAAATATATGCCAATAGATAAACAATCTATGAATTTAATCTCTCCTATAATTGATTTTACAACAACAAAAAAAGATAATTCTTTTATGATAGATATGAATAAAACACTTGAACCTCAAAGTTTTAATATTCAAAAACCAGTAAAAAGGTCTGTTTCTGAAACAAAGAAAAAATTTGTAGCATCACAACAACAATGGAGATGTGGTAATTGCAAAAATCAATTAAATCATACATTTGAAATAGATCATAAAATGAGATTAGAATATGGAGGAACAAATGATATTAATAATCTAATAGCTTTATGTCGCAATTGTCATGGAGAGAAAACAGCAAGAGAAAATATGTAATGAGGTAATAATGAGAAAATATATAAATATATATAATAAATATGGAAACTGAAAAAAAATCATATTTTCCAACTTTTAATAATAATATTATTTATAGTTTTTTGTATTTTATATTATTAATTACAGTTATTATTATTATTTTTTCATCTAGTTATATTACTATTAGTTTATTAATCACTTTATTTTTTATATATATATTTCTCTCTCAATTATATAAATTTTTTATTTCAAAAGAGAAAAATTATTTTTCTATTATTTTTTCTTCTTTTATTATTGCAGTATTATTACTTATTAATTTTATTATTCCAAATGATAGTAGTATTTTAGAAAGTATAAATAATCCAAATATGAATGGAACTGTTATTATAATTATTTATACTACTGTTATATATAGTTTATTATTTATTTATACTTTAGTTTATAGCACTTATAAAGAAAATAAAACTTTATTATATTGGATTTCAATTGCATTTATTATATTATATGTTATATATATTGTATATTTTAGTTATATATCATCACCTTCATCTGTATTAATAAATATTTTAATTTATATTCCTTTTTATTCTTCCATCTTTTTTATATTATATTATTTATTAGATAGTAGTAATATTATAGATAATAATCCTTTTTTAAATGATACTTCTTTTCAACATTTGTTAGAAAATCCAAATTATAATTCTCCTACAGATAAACAAGATGATATAGTACACAGATTTTCAAAATTATTATTAGTATTATATTTAATAGTATATTTTATTTGTTTTATTTTATTTTTATCATCTTCCAGCAATGTTATTAATAAATGTGAAATTTCAGAATATATATTATATATTATAAATGGTTTATTAGTATTGATGTTATTTTCAATTGTAACAACTATGACAAATGTTGGATTAGGTTTAACACCAAATAAAAATATAGCAACACAAATATTAACTGTTTCTTTTCTAATTATTTATAATATATTTATATCAAAAAATGCAAATGATAGTTGTTATGGATTTATTAAAAATAATGCTTCTGTTGTAATTGCAATTATATATATTATTACTTTTTACATGTACTATAAAATTATTTATAACAATTGTAAAATAGGTGATGATTTAAATTTATTAATATATTTTGTAATACTAATTATATTATTTGTTATTGTAATAGTAAGTATTAATAATAGTAAGCTTTCATTAGAATCTTATTTGAATAATATTAATATATATATTTATACAATTGTTGGATATGCTATTGTGTGTATGGTTGGATTTGTATTTCTTTTTTTTATAAAAAGATTTGGATTAGATAATATATTTCAATTAAATAAAGAAAAATTTCTTGAAAATATGAATTATTCATTTTATGTTATAATGGGAGTTTTTATTTTATTTTCTATAATTAGCTGGATAAGTCAATTAACTAGATCTATTTATTTGAATAGTTCTTTAAATGCAACTAGTATTATTATTAATTTGTGTATTATTATTGTGTCAATGGCTATATTATTTAAACTTATATCATATACTTCTTTTTATCAAACCAATCCATTATTACAACTTGTTATTGGTGGAGTATTTTATATTCCTTGTTTGTTAATATCATTATTAGATTTTATAAATGGACATAAACAGACTATTACAAATAATTTTGAATTAAAAAATTTCCAATTCAATAAAACAGATATTATTTTATTTATTTTTATTGTTATTTTATATATTATTTATTTTGCTTATCCTTCAATATACACTAATATATCAACTCAAGATGGTAAATTATTATTAAAAGAACCAATTTCATTAGATAATGAAAAATTATTAGCAACTCATGAATTTCTCTCTATAAAAGATACTACTAATCCTCATAAAAATCCTGATAAAGAAATACACCCATATAATTATGCTTTATCTTTTTGGATATTTATTGATAGTAATAGTTTCATTAATTCTAAAAATAAATATTATTCTTTATTAAATTATGGAAATAATCCAAATATTCAATATAGAGGAAATGATAATACATTTATTGTAAGTCTTAAAAATAAAAATAAACAAGAAAATGGACCATTATATACTGAAACATACGAATTAGATGATGATAATAATATTATTATTTATAAAACTAATAAATTATTACTTCAAAAATGGAACAATATTATTATAAATTATGATGGAAATATATTAGATATTTTTATTAATGAAAAATTAGAAAAATCATTTAGTGAAATTATACCTTATATGAAAAATGATAATATAACAGTTGGTTCAGAAAATGGGATTCATGCTGGAATATGTAATGTAATTTATTTTGATACAAGTTTATCTTTAGAAAAAATTGGATATATTTATAATTCTGTTAAAATGTTAAATCCACCTATATTATTAAATTATTATGATAGATTATATACCAGTTCATTACAAATAGAAAATGTAACATATGACATTGGATTAAAACAAGTTGATACTAATAAAAAACTAGATTATGTAAAATAATTTATTGTTATAATATAAATGAATATTGGTATGATTATTTTTATAGTAATATTAATAATATTAATTATTATAATTATTAGGTCATATATTGTAAATAACAATATATTAACTAAATTAAGCGATGCAAAAACTATGCAAACAATTTCTGCTGGTTCTTTAGCAACAAATTCAAATACTGGAAGTACTAATTATGCTTATTCTATTTGGTTTTATATAAATGATTGGAATTATAGATACGGTGAAGAAAAAATTATTTTTGCAAGAAAAGAACTTTCTAATATTGGAAATAAAATTGGAACTTTTAATGGAACAAGTCCTCAACCATGTGTTAGTTTAGGAGCAATTGCAAATGACCTAATTATAGAATTATCTGTTTATGGACCAGTTTCACAAACTGGAAATATAATGCAAATTCCTCCTTGCACAATACAAAATATTCCAATTCAACAATGGGTTAATTTTACAATGAGTGTATATGGAAAAACATTAGATACATATATTAATGGAAAATTAGTTAAAACTTGTGTTTTACCTGCACCTGTATATGTGAATGATACATTAGATTTATATGTTACTCCTAATGGAGGGTTTGAAGGTTCAACTACTAAATTAGCATATTATCCTAATTCTCTCAATCCAGAACAAGCATGGAATATATATGAAGATGGTTATAGTGGAGGAATTTTATCTAACTTAGCTGGTTCATATCAATTAAATATTTCTGTGTTACAAAATGGAACAGAAGAAGCAAGTTTAACAATTTAGTCTCTTTTCTATATATAATATATGTCTGAAAAATCTATAATTCCATCTATGAATCTTTCTGAAAATAAAGAACCTAATATTTTTGAAAATATAAAAGATAATTTAGGTAATGCGGTTGAAAATATTACAAAATCAGTTGAAGGTTCAGATAATGATTCTTCTATGTTTCCCACTATTATAAAAGATACTCCTTCTGGAAATTTTTTTCAAGATTTTACAACTAATAGTAAAAATACTTTAAACAGCTTTATGAATTCTAACAGTTTAGTTACAAAATTTGTTTTTTTATTATTTGTTCTTATTGGATTTCTTATTTTATTAACAATTTCTATTAATATAATATTATACTTTTTCTCTCCATCTTCTAATCAAAAATTAATAAATGGTATGATTAATGCCAGCACTGAAATGATAGTAATTAAACAAGACCCTAATGATAAATCATCAAAAACAATTTATAGATCAGTTAATGAATCACAAGGATTAGAATTTACATGGTCTGTTTGGATTTATATAAATGAAATTAATACTAATGCTCCAACTCCTTATCAACATGTTTTCAGTAAAGGTAATTATGGATTAGGAGCTAATAATTTATATAATTTTAATAATGCTCCTGGATTATATATTTCCAATAATACTAATAACCTTTATGTTGTTATGGATACATATTCCACACCATCTAGTCCTAATAGTGGTTTAGAAATTCCAGATATTCCTTTAAATAAATGGGTAAATGTAATGATTATTTGTAAAAATAATACATTTGATGTTTATATTAATGGAATTATTACTAAAAGTGAAAATTTAGATGGAATACCTAAACAAAATTATGGTGATGTTTATATTGCTGCAAATAATGGATTCAATGGATATATATCTAATTTATGGTATTATAATTATGCATTAGGAACATTAGCTATTCAAAATTTAGTTAAAAAGGGACCAGACACCACTATGAGAGATAATATGATATTGAAAGACCCTAATTATCTATCATTAAGATGGTATTTTGATGGTTCTAATACTCAATATTATCCTTAGAAGTTATGATAAGAAAACATAATTTTCCTTCATAATCATAATTAACTCTTGTTATCTCTCCTTTATCAGTTATAAATACTTCACATCCATTATGCCCATCTCCAAAATGACCATAATTAATAGTTTCTTTATATTTTCCAACATATTTTATTTCATTATTAGTATAATATTTTTCATTAGGATATCTACCTTCTTTTTTAGTATAATAAGCATAACCATATTCAACATTTTTATCAAATTTAATAACTCTAAATACTTCTAACATATAAAATATATATTATGAATTTATTTAATTCATAATATAGTATAATGTCTTGTTTAGGTCAAGAATATAATCCTTTACCTCCGAGAGAATGGGTAAGATTTCATAATAGATGTAGTCAACGTAATGAACCAACAGTTAGTGCATCTGAAGCATATTTACTACAAATGAATAGAAAAGCAAATATTCTTCAATACAATAATAATAGTGCAAGATTTACTAAAAATCAAAAATATGGACAACTAGCTAACCGTTATTTTAAAACATTTGGTTCTCAAACTCAAACATATTCAAATCCAAATATTAAATTATTTGAGAGAATAAATGAATCTTATACAGTTTTACCAAGTGTAACTATTATAAATAATAATGATATTACACAAGTAGAAAATATAAATTGTATAAAAGATGAAATACAAGATAATTTTCCAAATTTACCATCTATTGGAGAAGAAGGTAAAGAAGAACCAATTATTCCTCCAAAACCAGATATACCACCTGATTATCCAAGTAATCCTCCTTATATACCTCCTCCAGGAACAGTTATTTATGTTATACCAGATGGTGGAAATTTAATATGTAATAGAATTGAAGACCCATGTACAGGAGAGATATTAGATAAAACAAGAGATAATATATGTTTTCCTACAAGTTGTTCTGATGTTCCTGGTAAAATAAAATTATTATGTTGGTCGGGGAGAGAACAAGTTTATTTTCCAAAAGTTAAAAGAACATATGGAACTAGTGGCAATAAATGGCCAGTTAATGCAAAATTTATTAGAAATGAAAAAGTAAATCAAAATTATATAAATTTATTCTCTTAATGTAGGATTAATGCATATATCTTTTGTAGGAAATATATCTCCAGACATACATCTATCATTCTCTCCTACTTCTACACAACTTCTATAACCTCTCTCTTCTCCAATAAAACACCATCCAGCTTTAGAACTAGATTTATTAGATTGTATAAAACTATATGAATCATCTGCAGATGGTCCTGACATAGATTTAGTTGCATTATTTAATGCTTTATCTAATGTATCATCATTATATGGATTATATGGATTTAATTTAGTATCTTGATTAATTACAAAATCATTTTTTTGAGTATAAGAAGAAGTAGAACCTGCTATTTTATTTGCTGATTCAGGTTCTTTTATCATGGATTTATTTATTGTAGGTAAAGTAGGAGTGAGTGAAACATCTTTTGTTGAAGTATATGAATCTGGATAACTATAATTATCTTGTTCATTCTTTATAACTGGGTCATAACCATTAATAGTATAAAATTCATTTGAATTATCTTCTTTTGGAGTAGCATAAGAAGGTTGATAATGAACATTTGAAAAAGTAGAAGATAATGTTGTATAAGGAGAGACTGTATCCTTTACATATTTTGTAACAGTAGTTACATAAGGATGATTACGATAATAATATAATCCAATAATAAAAACAGCTATACAAACCAAAATAAAAATTGTTAAATAATATCCAAAATGATTTGTAGAAGTTGTTGATTCTGATATAGAATAATCTATTTCAGAAATGTCTGGTACTTCTGATGTAGTTAACATAGGTCTTTCTATTCTAGAAATAATCCTATTTGTTCCTATATTATCCATATTATTCAAAAGTTAATAAATATAGGAATTGATTTAATGATGCTAAAATTTCATCACGAATTGTATATAAATCGGCATTAGCCATTTTTCTGAGAAATGAATTATTATCTAAATCAACTAAATATCTTTTACATTTTTCTATTTCCGATTTAATAAAAGAAAAATTCTGATTAGGAAAATCTAATAAAGGAATTTGATGAACTGATGTGAGCTGAACTCTCTCTCCATTTAATTTTCCTAATAATACTTCCACAAATCTATCAATATTACTATTTAAAGAACTATATAATTCATCACTAGCCTTATGTGCTGCAAAACTAGTTGTTTTCCAATGAAATAACTTGACTGTATTTAATAACACTAGAAATTTTTGTACTATTTCTTCTTTAAATCCTAAATTTTTTCTATTTTTTATTGTATGTTTTCTTGAAACCATTATATATTATATTTTTATTAAATTTATACCAGTAAGATTTGATTGGACACCTTTGGGATGTATTTAAATTCATTACTATATCTGACCTTGAAGAATTCAAGGGTTTAAAGTCTAGGTATAAAGTTCTCTCCAAATGTATTCATTTTATCTAATTTTTCAATTGTTTTATCTAAATTAGATTTATTTAAATTTGTAAATAAATAATCAGTATTTGGGGAATGTTCATTTTTCTTTACTTGTTTATAAATATTATTAATTTTGCTAACTAATTGTGATATTTCTTCTTTTTCTTTTACAATTTCTTCTTCCAAAGAAACAATCTCTGTTAAGAGAGAAATAGCAAAATAAATTATATATTTTCTTTTTTTTCCAATTGCTTTAGTATATTTTAAACAAAATAAATTTAATAAACTTTGCAGAATCTTATTAATAATTTTATTATGATTTGTACTTGCTTCTAATAAAATTGCATCCCATATTAACCATATTATGTCCATTTGGTCTTTACTAGAAACTGGTATTTTCTCTCTTCTCTCACACTTACATTTTACTTTTTTAGTTTGACAAATACTATCATATTCTAATAACCATTCTGTCCAATAACAAGCTGAAATTGTATTCTTACCTTCTTTTGAAATATTAAAAGAAAATTCATTAATTGGAACAAATAATTCTTTTGGATCATTTTCAATCATAATTTTATTGTAATAAATAGTTGGAGCTTTAAATCTCTCTGAAATCATAGTCAAATCAAAATCTTCTTTTTTAATTTTAATTTCATCAAAACTATGTTTTCGTTTAGAAAAACAAAGTATGCAAACAATTTCACAAAACAATTTACGGATTTTATCATTATTTCTCATTTCCAATTCATTTGAAATATAACCATTATTTACAATTGATTTAAATGCCTGAACTCTATTATCTAAATAAATAGCTAATTTAGGATTTCCTAAATGTATAAATTTGCTATAAACATATAAAATAATTTCCCATAATTCTGAATAATGACCTGAACATATAAATTCAACACTCCAATAACATGATTGTTCTATTTTTGATTTTATTAAATTATCTATTAATACTTTTTTAACATCTGATTTTTTAAAGTCTGAGAATGTTATATTTTTGAATACTTTATTCTCTCTTTTATCATTAATTTCAGAGTTTTCGTTCATATAAAGTATATAATAACAAAAAAATAAAAACAATACATATAAAGAATGAATCCAGCTAAATCCTTAACAAGTTTATTTAATAAAACAAGTTCATGGGGAAAAATATTAATAATTATTACATTAATATTAGTTGGTCTCTCTTTATTTTCTGTAAAGAGAGAAGGATTTGGTAATTATGGAGTATTTACTTATAATGAAAGTTCTAATATATATGATAATTTTTATAGCAATATTTATGATATATTAGCCCAAAGTAATTCTAAAAATGTTTATGAAATTGGAGAGATAATACAACAAACTAGTCCAACTCAAAAAAGTTTTATTTTAGATGTTGGTTGTGGAACTGGAGACCATGTTTCTTTATTAAAAGAAAAAGGTTATAATGTTATTGGAATTGATAAATCAGAACATATGATTAAAAAAGCAAAAGAAAAATATTCAGATTGTAATTTTAAAATTGCAGATGCTTTAACAAATAATATATTTTATACCAATTCATTTACACACATTTTATGTTTGAATTTAACACTTTATTATATAGAAGATAAAAGTTTATTCTTTAAAAATTGTTTAGCTTGGTTAAAACCAGGTGGTCATTTAGTTGTTCATTTAGTTAATAGAGATTTATTTTATCCAAATATTTCTTCTAGTAAAAATGCATTTTTATTGAATAATTCAAATCAGAAGAAAGAGAGAATATCTTATAGTAAAATGAAAACTGATGATTTTACATATACTAGTCATTTTAATTTAGATCAAACTACAGATATTGCAAAATTTAAAGAAAAATTTGAATTTAAAGATGGAGAAATAAAAAAACAAGAACATAAATTGTATATGCCTTTAGAAAAGTCAATTGTAAATATGGCTCAAAGTGAAGGATTTATATTTCAAGGTATAATTGATTTAATAAATATTGGTTATGAATATAATAATTTGTATATATTTGTTAAGCCTAATTAAAATATTTATATATTTTATGAATGAAACAAAAATTTATTATTTAGAAAAATCACAACCCAATAATTTATCTGATATATTACAAAAATTATTTTTTACTTATTTAAAACTAAGTTTAATTACTTATCCAGAAAATGAAATAATAGATGATGCTGAAATAAAAGATTTATATACAGATTTGCAACTAATGGTTATTAATTTGCGTGCTATGATTTTTAGTATTATTTCAATATTGTATGTTATTAAAAAAGAAGAAATTACTATATTTAATTATTTGTTTAACAAATCTACAAGTATAAACTTTTCTGATTCAACTTCAATAATAAAATTAATTGAATTATTAAAAAATAAATACGAAACAAAAAGAGGAGGTGGTAAAAAAACAAAAAAAAATAAAAATAAGAGTAAGCGTAAAGCTAAAAGAAGAAAAAATAAAAGAAAAAGTCAAAAATTGTCTAAAAGAAAAACTAGTAGTATGGGTAAATATACTCAGAAACATAAAAAGTATAATGTAAATATTAAAAAAATTATAGTTTTGATATTAGCATTATTTCAAATATTATATATTCCACCTTCTACAGGTGTTTCTGCAGCAGAATCAAAACTAAATTTAAGAAGAAGTCAAGTTTATTTAAAAAAAATAACTGAACTAGATATATTAGAGAGACAAGAAGAAAAAGAAAAAGAAGAAAGAGAGAAAAACCCTCAACAACTTAGTCAAATAGGTATGTATTATACTTATGCAACAGATACTATTAATAAATTTGTAGATAAAACTAGTAGTATTATTGGTAAAACAAATAATGTTATTATTCCTTATTTGGCTGTTAGTGCAATACGTTCGCCTAAATATATTTTTAATAATTTATTAAAACAAGTATATAAATTATTTTTATCTGGTTATTTTTCTGAATATTATGATAAAGCATATGAAGAAATTAAAAAAGAAGAGCTAAAATTAATAGAGGTTGAAGATGAGGAGGAGGAAGAAGAAGAAGAATTAATTGAACTAGAAAAAGATAAGAAAGAAATTGTTCATCATAAAGAAAATCAAGTAGAAGAATTAATGCATGATATTGAAGATGGAGATATTTATAAAAAAACAAAGATGTTAGAAAAATTATTAAAAATGAATTATAATAAAATAGAAGAAAAGAAGAAAGAAATAAATGATTTAGAAAAGAAGAAGATTGAATTAAATCAAGTATCAAGTAATTTAAATTTTGAATATCAAAGAGAATTTACTGCATTTACTAAAACATTAGAAGAATCAAAAAAAGATATGGCTGCATTATTAGCAAGAACTAGTTTTAATGATGAAAAAATAGAAGAAAATAAAGAAAGTATAAATAAATGTATAAAAGAAATAAAATTTTTTGAAGATAAAATAGATGAATTAACCAAAAATATAAAGTTTAATAAAAAAATAATAGCAGAAAATATAGACAAAAATATAAAACAAATAGAACTTATTTATAAAAATATAAATAAAACAAATGATAAAATTGGAAATTATATTTCATTGGCAGAAGAAAAAGAAGAATATATTGAAATATTATCTGAATACTTACAAGAATTAGAAGAAAATAATAAAAAATATACCAGTTTAATATTAGAAAATAAAAATATACTTAAAAAAATAGAAGAATTATCAAATTTAAGTGATTTTTATTATCCAAAATTTTACATGATTACAGAAAATATTGTTCTAAAATTTGATGAGAATTTGTCATCATTTGAAGATATATTAAATGAAAATAAAAGACAAATTAATGATGCAAAAAGACAAATGAATAAAATTAAAGAATATCATAGAAAGGTATTCAAAGGGGAAAATAAGAAAGCAAAAGATATAATGAAAGATACTCATAAAACTATAGTTGAAGAGAGAAAAATACAAAGAGCTATTCAAAAAAGAAAAGATGAAGAAATTGCAGCTGCAAGAAGAAAAGCAGAAGAAGATAGACTTGAAGCATTAAGAGTAGAAGAGGAAAATAGAAGATTAGCTGATGAATTAAAGAGAGAAAGGGAACAAAGTAAAAGATTACAAGAAGAATTAAAAAGAGCAGAACAAAATATAACAACTCAAATATCCATAATTGATAAACAAAAAGAAACTACAAATCACTTAATTGAAACATTAACAGATACTACTAGTCACTTAAATGAAACATTACAAAATGCTACAATGCAAATAACAACATTAAATAAAACTAAAATAGAGATTGAAAAAACAGTAACTATATTAAAAGGAGATTTCAATGAAACATTGACAAATGTTAGTAGTCAATATTTATCTCAAATAGAAGAATTAGAAAAACAAAAAATAGAATTAGAAAAAAAGTTAGAACAAATAGAATCGGAAAATAAACAATTAGCATTAGATGTTGTAGAAGGAGACCAAGAATATAATCCTCGCGGTGTTAGTAAAACTACATTTAGTAAACTTTTGAAAGAACAAGAGGGAAAAAAAGAAATGAATTATTTAGATTATTGGATGTATGAAGAACAAGATAGAGATTCAATACATGATATAGGTAAAGGTTTAACATCATCTCTTAATTTTCCATATGAAACTAATATAAAATATGTTCCAGAAGTAATTAAACAACAGTCTAAACCAAAATTTGATAAAACAATGACAGATTATTCAGCTGATATGTTGAAAAGTTTTTCTGATTTTTTTAATAAAGAATCTCCTCAATCAATATTTAATGGGTTTCAAGATACAGCCTCTAAACTAAATGAAGAATTTAGTAGTTTATCAGCTAATAGCAATAGTATATGTAATACAGTAATGGATAAATTTTTTAAAGAAGAATTATTAACTGATGATGATATTATGAGTATGCTTCCAAAAAAGATAGATAAATTTTTTAAACCACATTTGGGAACAACAGCAACAGTATCATATAATATTGAAACCCCAAATGCACCAAATTATGATTTATTAAGAAGAGAATTAAAAAAAAAAATAAAAGAAGATTTTTGTATTTCATTTGAACCAGTAGTTCAGTTTGATTATAAATCAATACAAGGAATTGATAATTCAGATAATAAAATCTTTTTTTTATCTCTTTATTTTAGAGGACCAAAAGGAAGTACTATTACAGGTAGTTTACAAACTAATGATGGTATTGCAACTTCATTATTAACTTATCAAAGTTTAGTACAATCATTTTTACATAAAATTAATACAAAAAAAGAAAAACATAAAGAAAAATCAAAAGGATATTTTACTACAGATAAGCCGTTGAGAGATAAATATTTAATACTTGAAGATTTATCTGGTAAGTTTGAATTATTAGGAGAAGCAATTGAATTAATTGAAACAAACCTTATATTTTATTCTCCTGAGTTACAAGATAAAAAGTTTTTTAATAAGGGAGTACAGCAAATTACAAATAAATTAGGAAAACTTGAAGAAAAATTTGAACATATTAAATATCCATTATCTAAATTTGAAATGAATGAAAAAATGTTAACCAGTTTAGGTATTAATTTAGATAAAATTGCATCTGATAAATACTTAGAAGGTCTACGAACAGAGTTAGTTCTAACTGCAGAAGAAAATTCAGTTATAACAGAACTTCTTAAAGAAAAAAAGATAAAAGATAAACTTGCTAGAGAAAGTAATTCACTTAGTATGGGTTATTATGTATCTATGATATTAAGTCCTTTTAAAATGTTAGGAGATGAAACATTTAATATACTTTATGGATGGATGATATCATTTGTTGCTATATTTACTCCAATTTTAATATTAAGTTGTTGTATAAAACGAAATCTATTAACATTTAATCTTAGAAGACCTCCTGCAGCTCAACCTCCAGCTCAAATAGGTCAACCTCCAGCTCAAATAGGTCAACCTCCAGCTCAAATAGCTCAGCCTCAAGTTCAACCTCAAAATATTCTTTTACCACCAGCTCAGCCAGCTCAACCTCAAGCTCCACCAGCTGAAACAATTGTTCTTGGCGATGGTAATGGTAATGCTGCTATTCTTACATTACAAGATAATAATGTAACTGTTGATGGAGTTGTTCATCAACTAAGGTATAATAATAATCCTGAATTGAATGATATAGAAGCAGTATTAACTCTTAAAAAATATGTATTATCAATAGATGATAATGGAGTATTACAATGTTATAAATTTTTAAGAATAGATAAATCAAAAAATTTAGCTAGAGCAAAATTTGCGGTGGAAGATGAAGCTGGTGTTAAATTTAAATTAAGTTATGATGAAATTATTGATCCTGTTTTGAATAATTATGATAATTTTAATAAAAATTGTGCTGAAAATAATGATTCACCAGTAGTTATATTAGAACAAATAGATGAAAATGCTGATTTACCTCCTTTATTAACTGCATCACCTCATGTATCACCTACTGGAACACCTCGCGTATCACCTACTGGAACACCTCTCGTATTACCTACTGGAACACTTATTGGATCACCTCGTGTATCAGATATAGGAACACCTGGTGGAACACCACCTGTTTTACTTACCGGATTATCTCTTGTTTTACCTACAGAAACACTCCGTAGATCATCGCGCGAATCTACACCTGTTTTACCTCGTGGAACGCCTAATAGTTCTGAAAAGAGAAGAAGATTACAAATCATACAAACACAACAAAATATTTCATCTAATTTAAGACAACAACTAAAAAAATCTTCTAAAAAAAAAACTAAAAAGAATAAATAATAATAATAATACCGAACACTAATATATAATGTTATATGTAATAATAATTATAATTGTTATTGTAATTATTATCTATAGTTATGTAAAAATAAAATACAATTTTTGGATTAATCAAGACATACATCATACTTATAAATTTTGGTATAACTTTTTTCCTGGAATTATTGATTCAGACTTACCAGAAAGAGAGAATAAGTATCATAATTTTAAAGATATAAAAACATTAAAAATTAGTTCATTACAAGAAAAAATAAAAAATAAATTATCATTATTTTTAGAAAATAATTTTTCAAAAAATAAAAAATTTATGTATTTTCCAAAAAAAGAAAATATAATTCCGTATTTAATAGGATTAGAGGGTGGTGAATCTTTTCTCTCTATTTATAAAAAAGAGAGTATTGATTCTTGTGAATTGATAGGAACTATTCTCTCTTATCCTATTCAAATTATGATAAATAATAATTCTTTTAATTGTTATTATGTAGATTATTTATGCGTTGATAAAAATTACAGAAATCAAAATATAGCACTAGAGTTAATGCAAACACATAATTATAATCAAAGATATATGAATAAGAATAATGTAGTTTCTCTCTTTAAGAGAGAAAAGAAGTTAGATATTGCAATGCCCTTATGTGAAGTTTCTTCTTATTTATATTCTATAAAAGAAATACATAATGAAAAAATGCCACATAATATCAATTTAATAAAAGTAGGAAAAGATAATATAATTCATTTTTATAATTTTATAAAATTAAATTATTCTAAATTTGATATTTATATTTCTACCTCTATTGCTAATTTATTGGAATTAATAAATACTGAAAATATTATAATATATATGTTAATACAAGAAACACAAATTATAGCTGTTTATTATTTTAAGAAGTCATGTATGTATGTAAATGAGAGAAAAGAAGTATATAATTGTATTGGTTCTCTCAATTGTTGTTTATTAGAAGATATATTTATCAATGGTTTTAAGAATGCATTAATAAATATAAAAAAAGATTATAATGATTTTACTTACATTATGATTGAAAATGTTTCAGATAATAATAAATTAATAAATTTAAAAAAAGAGATAATTATTACTAAATCATTTTATTATTTTCATAATTTGGCATACAAAAAAATAAATGCAAATAATTGTTTAATAATTATCTAGTATATTTTCCTACATAATAAAAAGAATCAACAATAAAAATGATAAAAATTCCTAAAAAAGAGTATAGAATAACTTCTTCAGTAACATTTCCAGTTTTTTCATCTTGTTGTTCTTCTAAAAGGTGTATCATATAATTAATTTTTTCCATTAAAGGTTCTTTGGATAAAGAAGAAGAATTTACTTCTGACAAAGTTGGCATTTTATAAAAAGAAGGAGTTTGTTGAGAGATAGAATGTTGTTGAACAGGTATTTGTTCTTCTTCAAAAGAAGAATATTTGTATTCATTTACGGGAGTAATATCATTATTAAGATTAGACATATTTTCTTTTACATTTTCTCTCCTAATAGTAGATTGAACGCCAGCAGATATGGGTGGAGGTAAAGGTTTAAATTCTCCTAATTCATCATTATGAGATGGTAAATTATTCATAGCTTTCATAACTTGATTTACTTTATTATAATCAACATCTTTGTTATTTTTATGAACAAAATCTTCATTATAACTATGAACATTAGGATATTTTTTTAAAGTTTTAGATAATTTTTTTTTATGTAGTGTATCATTTTCTTCAAAAGTGTGTATAGTTTCATTATTAAAAGGAGCTGCAAATATAGCTAAAGACATTCTCTTAATAAAAATTAAGATAATAAATTAGAAAACAAACTGAATATATCTATTTATAATCATACAAAATTATAATTACTTATTATATATTATGATTTTTGATAATAAATTATTAATATGTATTATTTGTATATGTATAGTATTATATATATATATAACATCATGTTATATAAATTTCTTATTTAATACAATTTTAGGAAGATTGTTATTATTTTTGTTTATAATTTTTATAATTAATTTAAATAATATGTTTGGATTTATTCTTTCTGTTTTTATTTTATTATTATATAATGATTATTTTTATAAAAATTATGAATTAGAAGCTTTTACAAATAGAAAAGAGAAAGAAAAAGATAGTGATATGTTAAATTATTTAAAATTAATTAATAAAAAAATAAATTTAGATAAATATTTTGCACCAAAAGATTCTAATGCTGAAATAATATTTATTCAAAGAAATAAAGGAGAACTTTCTATTTATGAATCAATGAATGAAATATTGAATTCTTTTTATTAATTATTTTATATTTATAATTTATGAAGCATTACAATTACATTTATTTATTAATATTATTATTAATAGTCATAATAATAATATATATATATCAAAATAATAATGAACAGAGAGAAGGTTTTGTAACTAAATATTATAGACCACAATATCGTAGATTTAGAAAATTAATGAATGATTATATATTTTATTATATTAAATAGTATGAATGTTAAAAGTAAAAAAATAAAAGGAGGAAATAATTATATTCATACTGTGCAACAAATAAATGCGTTACCTACTCAAATTAAATCAGTTAGCTTTTTTAAAAATCCAATAAAGTATATACATGATCACATAATGTATTTAAACAATAGTAAATTTTTTGCAGGAATAATTATGATTATGTTAAATATTGGTTCAAAATTTATTTCTGTAAACTTTAGTAAATCTACAGAAGAATATTTAAAATATTCTTTAAGTAAGCAGATATTAGTTTTTGCTATGGTATGGATGGCAACGAGAGATATTTATACTTCATTAGTATTAACTGCTGTATTTGTAATATTATCTGAGCATTTATTTAATGAAGAAAGTAATTTATGTATTGTTCCTTATAATAAAAGAATTTTACCTAAACTAGATGAAACTATTAATAAAAATAATAGTTTAGTAACAGAAGATGAATTAACAACTGCAATTGGCATTTTAGAAAAAGCAAAGAAAGAAAAACAACAAAATATAATGAGTACTGGTTATAATAAATAAGAATATAATAATAATAATATTAGAAATTATATGTATGAAATATTAAATGATAGAAATACAGAATCTTCTACCACACCTGACACAAAAAATAATTTGTTAACCGAAAAAGATGACAAAGACCTTTATCCCAATAAATTAAATATTATTATTTTTACAAATATTTCTGATGAAAGCATTGATTATAATCCAAAAATGAGTTATCCAAGTACAAGTTCTTCAAGTGTTTATTTCTCTCCATTTGTTAAATTATCAGAAACAGATTTAGTTCCTGATATTTCATTATTAAGTGGTTCTAAAGAGTTACCTAAAAAAACATTTGATATTTTTTTTAATGAAAAAAATTTTAATGAATTATTACAAAAAAAAGTAGACCAAAATAGTGATAATTTTTTAAAGATTGACCAAAGCTGTAAAGATAAAGTTATAGATAATAATATAAAAAATATATTAAACATTTTGTTTAAATCTGGAAATTTATTTTATATAAAAGATAAACCATATACTATAAATAATTATGAATGGACAACTGGTGATTGGTTTATTTATAGTTCTGAATTAGATAAAAATACAAAAATAAATGAAGACCCTTTAAAACGAGAGAAAGAAACAAACCCTGAAATACAGACAAAAAAAGCATATGAAATAATTAGTAAAAAAACACCAAATTGTTTAAAAGGTGATGCTTCTGTATCATTAATACATTCTGAAAATCAAAAAAAACAATATCAACAAAAAATGTCTATGTTTACAAATAATAAATTTTTTAATAAAGAAAATATAGACCAAATATTTAAAACATACAAAGAAATGTCTTCTAATATGTTTGATAATTATTTATGTTTTAATTTAAACGACCAAATACCTTCTTTTGATAAAGACCCATTAACTATTAGCTTATTATATATCGGAAATAATTTTATAAAAGATATTGAAGCTTATCCAATTTTATTAAAATATTATAATGCAGTAACTACAAATGCAAGTGAATTAAATGAAATTATAACTGAATTAAATAATATTGTTACAAAAAATAATTTATTAATAACAAATAATAATGATGTTAATAATTCAACAATTAATTCAATTATAAAATATAATAATGAACTTACTAATGTTTTAAAAAGTTTAAAAAAAAAATTTGAGAATCATATTCAAAATAATCAGTTTAGAAATCAATGGTTTAATATGCAATTAGGAGAAATAGAAACAATTATTCGGAATTATAAAGATTTAAGTAGTATATTTAAAAAATATATTACTGATAAAGATAAAGATAAAACAAAAACAATAAAAACATTTTTAACTCCTCAAAAACAAAAAGAAATTATTGATAAATTTAAAAATATCAGAAAACAAATCAGTAAGATAAATGATAACATAAATACTATGGATATTAATGTTCGTAACTCAATGTTTTCAAATAATAATATAACTTCTTATTCATCTATTGAAACTGAATATAAAAAAAAAATAGAAGAACTTAATAAGTATGTAAGTGAGTTTACTACTGATTTATCCAACATAAAAGAAATCAGTAATCAATTTTATGATAAATTTAAATTAAATAAAGATAAAAAAACTCTTCCAGCTGAATTTATTAAAAATAAAATAGATTTTTTTAAAACATGTAAAAAAGTATATTCTTTAATTAAACAAAAACTTATTTCTCAAAATAATTATTTAAATAAATTATTTGTATTTTACAAAATTTTATATACATTAAAGAAGAAAGAATATGAACAAATAACAAATTCTTCTAGAACATTTAAAAATGCGGATAATATAAGACTTCAGTTAAGTATTAGAATTATATTATTTGATGTAATTATATATAATACACTAATTTATGATAAGTGTTATAGAAATGTTTATGAATTATATATTAAAAATATAGATATTTCTATTAAAAAATTAGAAGAATTTGAAATGAAACAATTTAATATAAAAGATGAAACAAAAAATAGTTTAGAAGATGATAATACTGAATTAACTAATTTATTTAAAGATTACTATTATTATATTTTTTTTATAAATTTTAATTTAGATAAAATCATGTGGGATGTTATAAGTAAAAAAACATTAGATATAAAAAATAAATTCAAGTGTTTCATATCAAAAAGTATTAATGAATATGCAAAAAATATTAACTTATATGAAGATACAAATGAGACTCTAATAAGTCGTGTAAAAACACAAATGGATAATTTATATAATTTAGATTTTTCAAATTTTAGTGAACAAGAAGCAATGAAAATTATTTGTTATGAATTAATAAATTTATTTTCAAAACTTAATATTATTACATTATATAGATATTACAAAACAAATAAAATTAATTATTTTGTTTGCAATGTATTATCAACAAAAATTAAATATTATGATAAAAAAGAGATAAAATATTCATTTAATGAAATATATTTTATTTATGATTTTGATAATTTAAAATTAAATATAAATAATTGTATTTCTTTTCCAAATAAAAATTGTTATATTCTTGATAATTTATGTTTTGAAGATTATAAAAGTTCAATTGATTTAATTACTCCTTCTATTACAAATGAACAATTAGAGAGAGTATGTGAAAATATTAGTAAAACAACCGAATTTGATGAATTTAATAATGAACTAATTAAAGTTGATTTTAAACAAATGAATAATAATTTCAGTTTTCCATTGTATTTATTATTTCGTGAATTATTTATTGATGCAACCCAACAACAAGACGAAATAAATAATTTAATTACAAATAATCAATATGAGATTATTTATGGTATTTATAATGGTAATCAATTATTAAAAACAATATTGGATAGTATAAAATGGCATTTAGCTTTTAGTAACTATAAATTTATATACAACGAAGAATGTAATAATTTAAATTCTATTGATAAAAATAATAATTATGAATATAAATTAAAAGTAATTTCTTTTTTTTATGAAAATTATAAATTAAATATAATTATAATTAGAAAAACTAAAGAAGGATTTAATATTATTAAAAATCAAAATGAAACAATTAATGATTATCCATATATATATGTATTAAATGAAAGCATTAAAGAAGAAATAATAGTTAATTTAGAAAATAAAACTTCAAAAAATATAGAAACATATTACAATATATATTTATGTAGTAATAGAGCAAGTCCTATTTTTATATTTAATTTTGATTTAGTAGCTAATGCACGAACACCTCCGCCTGTAGCAGAATTATGTGAAAATAATGTTATAAATAATTTAATAATCAAACCAATATTTGTAAAAGAAAAATTATTACAATTATTATTAAAAATTTTTGAAATTTTTTTAAAAATATTTGAAAAAATACAAAATAATATTTCAGAAAATACAAATGTAATATTATATCAAGATTTTCAAGATTATATTCAACAAGTTTTAAGAGAAAATAATGTTGAATTACAAAAATTAATTTATCAATTTTTTTATGTAAAAGTAACAACTAATTATAATAATATTCCTAGTAAAAATCCAACAGCTCCAAATGGAATACAAGATATTGATAATTTAAATAAACTTATATTTTGGATTTTTTATTTCTTAAATATACGACCATATTTAACTAGAAATGGCAATAGAGGACCGAATATATATGATATAAATAATACCCCTCCTACACAAAATAATCTTTATACAAGTCCAGACTTGACTATACTAGATGATATAACTCCTTATAAAACTTTACAACCTATTATACCATATGATTTTCAAATTCCAGATCCACCAAATGGCATAGTAGATGTTAGAAATCAACCATATTCTTTAGATAATTTAATAATTATTAAAGATGAAGATAAAATTAATTTGGGAAAACATATAATTAAAATATATAATAAATTAATTGAAAAATTAATAGAAATAAATAATCTAGAACAAATTGCACGACAACAACAAGCCGCATATAATGCAGCTGTTGCGAGGAATCCTGCAAATCAAAGAAATTATCAATTACAACAAGTTGCACAACAATCAAGACGAGATGCAGACAATGCTAAACAAATGTCAAAAACAAAAGAATTCTTAAAAACAGAATTAAGTAAAAGTATAAATTTGTTTAATAGATTTATAAAAAATATTTCTGAATTAATAGATTTAACAAAAGATAGTGAAGAAGATGGGCATGTTTCTATAAAAGAATTTTCAACAAATGAATTAGAAGAATTAAAAAATAAAATAAATGCAGAAACACAAAAAGGTGGAGATGACCAAAAACAAGAAGTAGAAAATATAATGAAACAATTTGTTAAAAATAAAAAAATAAAAATTCAAATAGAAAATAAAATTAACGATAAAAAGTATAATAATTTGTATTATTATGTTCCAATAAAATTAATTTTAAATGAAGGAACAGAAGAAATTGGATTAAATAAAAAATTGGAATATAGTTGTAATAATAATTATGAACAACTTAGAAAAGCATGGGCTTTATTATTTGGAATAGAATATATTCCTACTATTCCAAAACAAAAAGAAGAACCAAAGAAAGAAGAACCAAAGAAAGAAGAACCAAAAGTAGAAGAAGCAAAAGTAGAAGAACCTAAAATAGAAGAACCTAAAGTAGAAGAACCTAAAAAAGAAGAAGCAAAGAAAGAAGTTATAAAAGGAGAGAAAAAGTAATAAATATTTATTATATAATAAATATTTATATATCTAAGCTAATAGAATTTTTATCAGACTTTGTTCTTCTCTTACTTCTTTTGGGCATATTCCCATCTCCTTGTAAATCTTTTAAATCAGAAATACTGATTGTGCTGTCATTATTATTATTACTCTTTTGAGATTCTTGAATATTAATTGTTTTTGTTTTCAGTCCAGAGAGAAGGTCACTAATATCACTTGGACCTCTCATTTCAACTCTATGGCTAGTATCTTCATAGTTCTCTCTAAAATTGATTCCATCATCAAAAATAGGTTTAGCTGTAGAAAATCTATTATAATCAGTTGACCCTAATGTGCTAGAATTATTGCCTGGTCTAGTTGTAGACATAGGGGGTGGTAATGGGTCACTATTAATAATTCCATTCATAAATCCAGAAAGACCTGGGCTAGATTGACCCATTGAATTAACTGCAGCAGTTTGAAATTGTCTCATCAATTCTGGATTTTGTCTCAAAATATCATCCATTCCAGGCATAGAAGATTTAAATAATGTATTTGTCATATGTATCATCATAGCACTACCACCTAATTGAAATAATAATTTTAGTTCTGGTGCTAATGATGCTTTAGACTTGTATTTATCATGTAATTCAGAAAATATATCATCATAATCAGTTAAATTTTCACTTACTTGATCACTAAATCCATCCAACTTTATATCAAACGGGTCAAATCTATTATTTAAAAATTCAATACCATTAATCAAAGCCATTAACATATTTCCTTGAAATTTAATAGAATTTTGTTTAGATTTTTCTTCCATAATCATTTCATATTCTCCTTGCATTTCTAACAAGGAAGATTCCATTGTATATTTTTTTGTTAATGTAACTCCTTTTGCTTCCAATGCTTCTAATTTTCTTAAATACTTGAATTTCTCTCTTAATGTCTCTTCTTTGGACATTTGTGGTTGAGAACTTATAGGTTTATCCGGATTAATAGGTATATTATTAAATTTAGAAAAACCATCCCATGTTGTATTATCAGAAGTGGTAGAAGCAGTTGATTGTCCTAAATTTTTTTCTTCTCTCTTTTCAGAAGAAGGAGAGAAAGAAGTATTTATTGTTTTTGTTCCAAATAAATCAAATTTTACATCATATCCTTTTCCAATTTGTATTGTGTCATCTGCTAAATTATTCAGCTCATTTTCTAAACTATTTATATCTTCTAATTCCACTTTTTTACTTGTATCTTTATTTTTATCATTCATTAATAGTTCTAAACCTCCACCACAAGTAGAAGAAGATAAATTAATTGATGATATATTATCAATATTTTCACTCAAATTTGAAATATCAATTATTTCGGAATCCATTACTATGAATAATTAAGAACATTTAATTTTAAGTATTACGAATGTTAATATATAAATATAATTAAAATTTGAAGTTTGATTCATTATTTATAAATAAAATTGGAATCTTCGCTTCTTGATTTTTTATTATTGATGATACATCAATAATAAAAAATTGGACCCTTTGGGTCATTGTTTTATTTTAATGGACTTGTCCATTAAAATAAAATTGAAATTCTTTTACAAATATTATAATTTGATACTCAAAACAAATCAATGGAACAATTTTTGCAAAAATTCAAAATGACAGAAAAAAAATTTATTGAACATAAAAATATTACTACAGAATCAATCAAAAAATATTATTTGAGTGAGATTGATATCATACATGGAAAAGAAAATAAAATTCCAAAACATTTGGAATATTTGAATAAGTTGGATTTGTCTTGTGATGAATATTTGGAATTTGGTGCTGACAAATGTGGATTTGATGATTTTATTAAATTTTGTGAAGAAGTAAATATTGATTTTCTTGAAAATATATCAAGAATAAAATCTTCTACTGAAAAAAGAAACTTTCATTTTTATAGTAGAGATAAGAAAATTACATTAACATGTCATTGTTTAGGTAATTATGTTCATTATTTTGGAATTACTGGTGAATATAATGCTATTCTAAGTGCTTTTGAATATTTCAATAAAAGAACAACACATTCAGAGTTGTGTTGGGGAGGAAGAGATTTTATATAAATAAATTATAACTTTGAATATTTTTTTATTAATATCTGGACCCCTTTGGGGTCATTGTTTTATTTATATATGCAAGCATATATAAATAAAATTGTAACCTTCGGTTATTGATTTTTTATTATTGATGATACATCAATAATAAAAAATTGGACCCTTTGGGTCATTGTTTTATTTTAATGGACTTGTCCATTAAAATAAAATTGAAATGCTTTTACCAATAGTATAATTTGATACTAAAACAACTCAAAATGAACTTTGAAAATGTTGAAAATGATTTGTCTGGTTATATTAATGTGTTTATGGTCAATAATATAAATGTTCTTGACCGGAATATAATGGTGAATGAAGCAAATATTGTTAATGCAACAGAAAATGAAGATGAAAATTCTGTTGATTCTGATGATGAAAAAACTATTATAGAAAATTTTGATGAAAACCAACTTATTGAATATGATGAGGATGACCAAACAGTTTCTTATGATGAAGAAGAAGAAGAAAAAGATGATGATGAAGAAACAATACCAGATGTTCCACATATCACGGTTCAAATGAAAGATAGTTATTGCAGGTTTTATGTTCAACATGTATATTGTTATTTGAAATCATGGCAAACACCAAATTTTGATTCAGTTTGCCAAACTGAATATGGAGGAGATTTTGAGAGATGTGTTATAGATTATATGATGCAATTTGTCTTTAATAATACTAGTTTTAATAATTGGTTGTTTGATTTTGCTTACAGATTTGATGATTCTTTGAATTATCTTGTCCATTATCTTCAAGAAATGGAGAGAACTGACTTGATTAATATGTTGCATGAAGCTATTCCTCCAAATCGTTAAATAAAATCAATATAATTGTCTTTTAAATAATTTTCACATTCTTTTATAATTTTGAATTCTTCTAACATTTGATATGTAAATTCTTTTTTATTCACGCAATTAAATAATATATCTTTATATTTTTTGCTGGTATTGCACCAAATTCTCTCTCCTCTATTATATTCACTAATATAAAAACAATCTAATAAATTAGTTGGAATTTTTATAATTTTCAAATCATTTGGTTGTAATATTTCATAAATATCTACAAGTCTATGATCATATCGTGTTTCAATGAATTTATTATTATTTCTTTTATCATAATAAGAATCATAAATTGGAATGCAATTAATATTTTCTTTATATTTTTCTTGAAATAAATTTTGAAACTCTTTGGAAAATTCTCCAAATACAAATTTTTGATTATTTTTTAAAAGAATTTTTGTTAAAGGCATTTCAAAAGGAAAAGACATTATTACTGGTAAAAAATAAAAAAATACAAACATATATGATTTAATATAATAATATTTATATTATTATACTAATTAGTATTACAAATATATATATCATAAAAAAATAAAATTTATTATGATATTATTTATTATATATTATTTACTCTTTTTTCTTGACAACTTTTCTTGTTTTTTTAGTTGGTTCAGTAACAGCAATAGATGTTGTTTGTGGTTCTTCTTTTACAGAAGAACTTACTGAACGGTGGTCATCTTCATCATCACAATCAGAGTCTTCAACACTTACTTCAGGTTTAGGTTCTTCAACTTGAACATCTGAAGAAACAGATGATTGAACTACTAGTTGAATATTTGGTTCATCAACTGGAGAAGAAGGTGGTGTAACTGGTTTGGATGAAGGCTTCAAGAAACATCTTCCAGAAAGTTGAGCTCTTGGCTTTTGAACCATTGCTTGAACCAATTTCCATGTAATTCCAAACTTACCATTTGCAAACCAAATTCCTCCACAAGTCATCAAAACTTTGACAGTTGTTGCTTTTGGTATCAATTCAACAGGAGTTGTACCAGAAGAGTTAGGAAATAGTTTTGTTCCTTCATCATCATAAACTTCGCATCTCCATGTTCCTTCCCAAACTGGTATTTTCACACGAATAGAAGGAGCTTTTGACAAATCAGCTTCTCCTGTATTTTTATCTTTACTGTATTTCAACATTGGACTATACAATTCTTCCAAAATATCCAAACTCTTGTGAACTTTTCCAAACCAATTTTTAGAATTTGCAAATGCATCACTCTTTATTTTTTGTTCAAATTTCTTCAAATTTTCAAGAAAAGTACTTGCTTCTTCATTATTATAATCTTCATTTGGAAATTGAAGTGACATCTCAAATTTTCCATTTCCTTGTCCAGAACTTTTGTCAACATAATCAGATGCACCCCATGTCAACATCATTGGAGTTGAAATATTCAATCTGGAATTAGTGAGCTTGTTAAATATATTCACACTTTTTCCTCCAACAGAATTTGTTTTAGGGGAAGAATATTTAATATCATCACAGTTAAATTCAGTTCCGTTAATAATGGTGTCTGACATCTTGCTTTTATATGAATTATTTAACTCTAAATCTTTAAATCAATTTTTTATTTTTATAATTTATAATATAGATTAGATATGCTTACAAAGCAATAATATTATATTATATTATAAATATTCAAAAAGAAATAATATACTATAATATATGGATCTTGAGAATGAAATTATTGTAAAGAAACCGCTAAATAATTATGATGTGAATTATAATAATTATGATATATTATTTGCTAAAAATTTTAATATAAATCAATTAAAACAAATTTGTAAAAAATATAAATTAAAAATTACGGGTAAAAAAATAGATTTAGTTGATAGATTATACCAATTTCTAAAATCATACAAATACATTGTTAAAATTCAAAAAATGTTCAGAGGATTTTTATACAGAAAAATTATGCAGTTAAGAGGTTCTGGTTTTTTTGATAGAAGTAAATGTGTAAATCAAACTGATTTTCTCTCTATGGATGAATTACATTTAATTCCACCATTACAATTTTTTAGTTATACAGAATATGATGGAAAAATTTATGGATTTAATATTCTTTCTATTTTTAATCTTATAAATAAAGAAAAAAATAAACAACCAATTAATCCTTATACAAGAAATATAATTTCTGATAAAGTGATTCAAGATATTTATAAAATTATTTTTTTATCAAAAATTTGTAAACAACAAATGAATGTTACTATTAAAAATGAAATGAATGATTTGAGCAATAAAAAGAAAATAGAAATGAAAATATTGGATATTTTTCAATATATTAATTCTTTGGGAAATTATAGTGAACCAAAATGGTTTCTTTCTTTAAACAGAATGCAACTATATAAATTTTTTAGAGAATTAAGTGACATATGGAATTATAGAGCAAATATTTCAGATGAAACTAAAATAAAAATATGTCCACCCAATGGAATTCTTTTCTCTCATTTAGAGAGAACAAGTATTTTTAATGAAAATAACCAACTCATATTACAACTAAAGATATCTTGTATTTTAGAAAAAATGTTATATTCCGGCGTTGATAATGATTCTAAAGTTTTAGGAGCATATTATATTTTAGCCGCACTGACTTTGGTAAGCCAAGAAGCAGCAACTAGTATGAGTTGGTTATATCAATCCGTTTATTATTAGTTTATACAATTATTTAGGAAAATGAAATCTATAATCATAACAATAATATAATATATGCGTTAAATCATTTAAAAAGATAATGTTTAGATAGAATATAATATGCCGAGAAGCAGCAAGCAATCAGTTCAGTCTAAATCTGTTGAAGTTCCATCTTCTAATATTTTGGAGGAAGTTTCCTCCGTTCAATTATCTGAAAATACCCCTATTACAAAAACACCACGTGCTAAGAAGTCTAAGAAGGAAGCAGTTCCAGAAGTGACTCTTGTTCAAAAGGAAGTTTCTATTAATGTTGTTCCTGAGACTAAGGATGTCTCTGATGTGTTGGATGAGAACCTTGTTTTGGAAACAGCTTCTCCTACTATGGTTGAGCAAACAACTGACTTTTTGGCTAAGCTTCAACAAGCTAGTTCTTTGATTTCTGCTTTGAAGACTGATTTTAGAGTCTTGGAGAAGAAGTGGTCTCGTGATTTGAAGAATGCTCAAAAGAAGGGTGGTCGCAGAAGGTCAAGTGGTCAGGCTACTAACCGTTCTCCCAGTGGATTTGTTAAGCCTACTCGTATCAGTGATGAGTTGGCTTCCTTCCTTGGAAAGGAATTTGGAACTGAAATGGCACGAACAGCTGTGACAAGAGATATTAATACCTATATTCGTACACACAGTCTTCAAGATACAAATAATGGAAGAAAGATTAACCCTGACCCTAAGTTGGCTACTTTGTTGAAGTTGACAAGTGCCGATGAGTTGACTTATTTTAATCTTCAGAGATACATGAGTCCTCACTTCCACAAGAATGTCAAGGTTGAGGAGGTTGTTGCTGTTGCCCCAGTTGTTTAAATTTTTATAAAATCATTCATTCAAATAATAAATAATAAATAATTTATTATTTATTATTTATACATAATCTTCAAAGTTTGGTTTCATTTGATCTACTGGACCAATAATATATAATCTCATAAATTTATTTACATTTATTTTTGGTTGATTTTTTAATACATCTAATATTGTAATACTTTTTTCTTCTGTTGTTAATTGATAATTTGGATTCAATATATAATTTACAATAAATTCTTCAGTTAAATCTTGTGTTTTTAATATATCTACTAAATTGAACAAATATATATTACTAATTAATGCATTTATACTAAACTTGGTATTGTGTAAACATACTGAATTAATTTCTTCCATTTTATTTTATATAAATAAAATACTTTATATAAAATTTATTGTAATTCAATAATTGTCATTCTTAAATTATTTTTTAAGAAAATATTATATTCTCTCTCTTTCATCAGTTTTTCAACACAATCTATTAAT
>Ga0315284_10000529_pt1 | contig 52062 bp, 73 predicted proteins | sample YL17G09_16_MG_FD_203696 | JGI IMG/M metagenome (GOLD analysis project Ga0315284, IMG submission 203696) | Sediment microbial communities from Yellowstone Lake, YNP, Wyoming, USA - YL17G09_16 | ecosystem: Environmental > Aquatic > Freshwater > Lake > Sediment | place: USA: Wyoming | collected...
GACAAATATATACAGGATAATAAAAGTTAACATTGTTTTTCTTCCTCCTTTACTCTTGTAGTGAATTGACACATCAGCCCATCGTTTTCTGACCAAATGAACGAAGCACTTGCTCGATTCTTCTCGACAAAGCCCATCTCCCAATGCCATTTATCAGAAGCGCACAAACTTGGCAACATACGGATTACAGTATGAGAGCCAAGAGTATCAGCCTGCATGAACTCATATTCCATAATTTTATGGAGATGACCAGTATGAATCTCATGAAAATCAGCATCAGCCCACTCATGTTTGAATATCTCAGCAAAAATACCGCGTTGACGTTCCCAAGAAGCTTTCCTTAGTGGATGAGAAAAACCGATACAATTCTTACCCCATCGATAGATTTTTCTGGATGCTGGAGCATAGTCTACAGTTACACCACTATTGTATTTTCCATTTAGGTCCATATAGTGTGCAGCAAGTGCTCTGGTCAAATAATATGAAGTATGTGGATCATGATTACCAGGAATCCACAACAAGTGTACTGGTGCTATTTGACGAAATCGCTCTATGCCGCGAAACAAGGACCAATATCCTGTTTCAAACACTTTCAGTAAACGACCTTCAATATCTAATCGATGTTTTCCCATTGGTGTTTGATATGTAGGGTCATCACAGTGGAACCAGTCTTGACCTATAGGTATAATAATTTGACCTATATTGAACTGTGATGCTTTATTGAGGACATCAATAGCTGCAGCATCGAAGAAGTCAGCACTGATCTTAAGGTCCCAATTTTCATCTACTTCTGGCTTCCATGCAAGCAACCCATGATGCTGATCATATGGGCACCACTCAAGTAATACAGATTCTTTTGACATCTTATATTTATGTATAGATGGTTTATACTTACCACCCAGAAGACGATTACATAAGGAAGTAATTGCTTGTTCTGAAATTGAACGCCGTTTCAATTGAATAGAAACATGGACATTTGTATATGTAACTGGAATATCTTCACGGTCTTTATTGTCTCGTTTACGGAGTTTCATGGTAACTTCACTACTTGATACTCTGACACTGTGGACTGCCCAAACAGATATATCTATCTCACACTCTTTAAGGAGCTTCTCTGGGTTTTTGATGTCAAGCCAGCGAGGTGGTTTATTTTTTGCATGGCTAACATGTATATCCAAAGAACCAACACTTTCACCGAGGACAGTTTGAACAGTCTTTTTATCTGATGTATTGGTCACATTCAGAATAGGAACAACTGAAGACTTATTATTTTTTCTGGTCTTTGATACCAATGATTCTGATATTCCAAGACTTTCTGCTATATCTTTTCCTCTTTCCCCTGCTTGGAGTCTTATAATAATTTGTTCTGCTATTATCTTATCGGGTGTTCTTGACATATTATAAATCCTTTAGTTCCTGGTAGACGTGGTAGAAGAATGACTCGACATCACTAGTCTTCGAACGGAAATTCTTACCTACAAACAGAATCGGAATCCTATACTTCATCACTATCTGGCACAAAAGCCAATATAGCGTTTGCTTGGTCATCTCGGACTTACCAATATGTCTGAGAGCATCTGCAATGTTATCAGCAGAGTCTTCAACTACTATAATTGCAGTCCTTACTTCAGATAGTCTTTGAAGAACCTGCTTGAACCATTTCCTGTTTCTACCGGATACATCAGTAAGTAGTTCATTGATACTGGCTTTCCTTTCAATGACAAACACATCTTCGAAACCCTCGAATGAGTAATCTCCAACCTCAAGTTTATTAGTCTTAGTCTTGAAATCGGAGAACTTCCACGGTTTCTGTTCGCGCGTGTCTATTATAATGACCGGTTTCAAACCGCGATTTTTATGTCGTTTTGGCAAGAATGTTCTCAAAGGATTTCTTCTCCTCCCAATTTGTATCAGACCATTTACAATCAACCAAAAATTTGAATCTATGTTTAGCAAGTTGTAGTATATTCTCCATATAATCTTTCAGATGAAGAACAAAATCAACATTCTCCTCGGGATGTGTTGATTTAATTTCTATTAGGAACTCGTCGTGGATAGGAACGAGTATATATGCTGGTCTCTCGAAATCTTCTATATACTCATCTATCTTGATGAAGGCAATCTTGGTTACTTGTGCACAACCACCCTGAATAAGCGAATTTACCGCTTTATATGCTTGCTTGAAATCCATATGATAACGTTTGCCAAACCAATCTTCCACATATCCATCATCTTTCAATTGTAGAGCACATTTCTCCTGGCATTCACCAATGAGTGGAAATTCATTCATATACATGTCATGGAATTTTACAGCTTTAGTTTCGGTTGTCTTGAGTGCTTGAGCAAGACCACCAATACCCATACCATAAATGATTCCAAAATTGATGGACTTGATTTTGCTTCTTTCTGCTGAAAATGTCTTATGGTCCTCGGGCACACCAGTAATGAGTGTGGTCATATATGAATGTAAGTCTTCGCCGTTCGCATAGGCTTTCAAAATTCTCTTATCACCAGCAAGAAGTCCGAATAATGCCATTTCCATCTGCTTATAATCAAGGAAGAACATGAGAAATCCTTTTCGCACACGGAAACAAGCACGAATCGGATTATGTCCTACTGCACCAGTACTCGGACGAGGAATATCTTGCAGATTGGGGTCACGACCTGCCATTCGACTGGTTCGTGTATCAGACGGATTTATCGTGTAGTATATGATACCATTACTGTGCAATGCTCTAATACGTAATGGTCTCAGATATGAGCCAACAGTATTAGACAATGATCGGTATAATAGAACCGAGTCAGTGAATTTCTTGATTTGTTTATCTTCAGTAGTCTCAGATAGTTTCTCAAGCACAATCTTGCCAGTAGTAAGTGAACCTTTCTTCATGAGAGATTCTTCAGGTACACCCATCTTAAGTAAACATGCAAGAGTCTTCTTTGCAGTTGGCTTGAATTCGGCTCCTACCATTCTACTTAGACGATGCATAGTCTTAGCAATTTCTATGTTGCACCTGGTGGTTTCGGCCAATGCCATCTTTGTATCAAACAACATGCCACGAGTTTCCATCCTTGAAACAATCTCCGTAATTCTACGTTCTCGTTCATACAATTCTGGGTAAATTGTATCTATTTCCGGTCGCAACCTAACATTTAAGATGTAGCAAATGAATACATCCTGCATGGCATACTTGGATATAATATCATCAGGTATGAATGAATAGTTGACATATTCTTTTGGGTACCCTGCTTTTGTATATGTCCTCTTAAGCCTTGTCAACACAACCTGAAGATCAGACTTCCAGCCAGACAACTCCGGACAAATAACTTCACATAAGTCATCCAAACTGAATTTCTTCATCCTGTCCCAGTAGATTCTTGACATTGTCAATGTGCAATTGATAGTAGGAGCAAATCGAATACCGTTGGTAGTCAATGTGCGCATATCAAACTTGGAGTTATGTGCAACCTTGTGCCCTTTAACCCCGAGAATTCCTACTATTTCGTCATACATGTCAGTACCGAGTCTACCCCAGAACAACGCAATCTTATCTTCATATGGAATAGCAAGAGATAAACCAACTATCGCTGGATTGTTAACTTTGATGTCTGTGTTGTTACCGATATGCAGGTAAGTCGGTATACCGAGAGTAAGACCAGTAGTTTCCGAATCGAATCCCATGGCTTGATATATAGGATCAGAATTGTGGTTAGTCCAGTGTTGGAATATCTTGTGTTGTTCAGCGCAAGACTTCTTGAATTTCACTGACCCATTATAGAGGTCAAGAATCATCTTACTAGAATCAATCATCTTGCAGGTCCAAACTTGTACATCACATGTTGTAAACTTACTTTGGTTATTGTGAATTTTCTATTACCAATCTTAGCAAGTTCTCTCAAAGCATACACAGACGGTTCTGACCAATCATGTGTATGTTGACTCAAATGGTAAGCAAGAGTCAAACCCTGATTGGAGTCCGGGTCGTAATCTACAATCATAACCCCCTTCACACGGTATTTCGGGTTAAGAATAGTAGTCAGTATGCTTTTGAAAGCAGAGAAACAATGAAGTGAATTACCAAAGAAGACAACATCTGGAAAATAAATATCCAGTATTTGTTCAATATTGGTAGTTGTAACTGTCCACTGTGTAGTCTCTGGGATAGGAGATTTATCTATACCAACATAATCAAATAGTGGAACTTTCTTATTTGCTTCTTTGAAAATGCTCTTGAAAGGCATCAATCCACAACCAATATCCAAGATAGTTATTTTACCTGGATAGGAAACTTTGTGATAGAATGCCCCCGTTTTCCATTTTAGTAGGCTCACCTGTTCAGCCATGGCACCAAGATAGTGTTCCATTCTATTCTCGGTTACCCAGTCAGGAACACGACAATTACCACGTTGAGAATAGAAGTAATGAGCCATGTCAAAGTAGGTATACTCAATGAGATTATGCATGTCAACAAGCAAAGTCTTCAAAGATATACCAAAATATCGACACAAGTTATCTTTGGTATCATTGACTACAGATGAATCATCATTAGATATGATTGCTTGGTGTAAGAAGCAAACCATCTTATAATAAGAAACCATGTCATAGAAACGGTGTTCATACTTGGATCGTCTGTTGATACCGAACATCTGTTGTCTCCTCTAAAAGTATACGTTCGTCTGTTTACAGTCAAGAACTGTATCTTTATCTTGCTGCGACAAACCGTAGAGTCCCTGGGTTGTAATTAAGAAGTCTCTAAAGCTTGTAGTTACGTATGACATGCTTCTCCAGTAATAACCGAATGCCTTGATTAACGGTAAACTCCAGTATTTACCGATAAAATGCACATCTCTGCATATGGTATCAAGTGGTACAAAGTGTTGAGGAAAAGGTCTAATTCCAAGTTTAACACAGGTTGCAGCCCTGTAGAATGCTTCATCAAACGTATCATGGAAATTGAAGATGCAATATGACATTATGCTTGATGGCCGCACACCAGCATCAATCAACATTTGAATTGCTTTAGTGAATACCTCTTTTTCTGATAATCTGTCGAACGACAGTCTCAAACCTTCTTTATAGAATGAAACCCTTGCAAGGGCTACACAAACTTTCGGTGTTACATGCTTTGGATCTAACCCGTTATCTATTATTACTTGCTTACCAAGTTCACATAGATAATTGGCAACATTACAAACATGCTCGGTCGGAAACGATGATATGTTGTTATCACTAATCATTGCATACTGTTTGCTTGCTACAATATGTTCTCGCCAATTACTCACAATATGCCTATTTGGTTCTAGTCTCCATACACCACAATAGGCACATTTGTTAGGACAACCACGTGAGGTAAATGTAAACGAGAACTCATTCCATGGGCTTGCTATTTCCCAGTCTACATGTTGATAGTCAGGTACACATTGATCGAGTACATCAGACGTACCAACAAATACATTGATACCCTCTGGAAACATCTCAGGTATGAGAGAAGCACAGATACCACCGACAATAATTGGTACATGCTGATCATATGACCTGACCTCACTGATGGCAAGTAGAACTTGAGGTAGATCATAGGTAAACAAAGAAGAAATACAAACAAGATCACATGGGTATGATTTATAATACCTATGATATACAAACTGTTTACCGCTGATATATGTAGCAATCTTGGCCAAACCGAGCGGTAGATATTTACGGCTGTAGTTCGGTTCAAGCAAAAGCACAGATTTTGCTCCATCTAACATCCGAAGCATCTGTTGCTCATTTATCGTTGGCAACTGGTACTCCTTTGAATTTGTCCATCAATATGCTGAGCTTGATGACCCAATCTTTCGAACCTATCAAACTTGAATGGAGGAAGCTGGCTGGATGTTTAACCGAATGTAGTTTGCAATCTAATCCTTTCATGACATCATATTTCACAACAATATCCCTTGGTGTTGTACCGAGGGTTACCACCAGTGCAGGTTTTATTATCTGTAGCTCTTGAATCAGAAAATGAATACAGTGTCGAATCTCCTCTGGTGTAGGCTGTCGATTCTTATCCGGATGACAGTGGATAATGTTTGATATGAATATATTCTCCCTTGTCAACCCACTCAGTCGTAAGGCGGCATCAAGCATATAGCCAGAACCACCAGAGAATGGAATCTGTGTTGCCATACATGGTATACCAGGAGATATACCTATGAAGAAGATTCTGGCATTCAATGTACCAAATCCAATGACAGATTCAGTGAACGCTTTGATATTCAGACCTTTACAACATTCACAGTTTCTTATCCGTTTATTGACCACCTTCATCAAACATGATTTCTTGTATAGTTCCTGTTCATATTCAAAACAGGTCATATACAATGACTCATGTTCAAAATCCATCATCCGTGATAAGGCAACAACTTTGTCGTGTCTGATTGACATCTATTCTACAGTCTGAAAAGTGGACATATCTGGATATCGTCTTATCACAGGACAATCCTTCTGGTTACAATTACCTTCACGCATGGCATTGTTCCGCGGATGATTACAGCATGATGATGAAATGTCAAACACAGTGTGACTATCTCTTTCTTCACCTTTCCATGAAAAGAATGAACAAAGTGGGGCAGAAGAAGTTTTAGGTATACTTTGTGTATTCATCGATTGTACACCTACAGATGGTACATGGTTTGTTTCTGTAACTTTTACCAGATTTTGTCTTTCTCTTTCTGTTAAAGCCATATAGACCATACCATCCAAAGCACTGTCTTTGATAGTCTTTGTTAACCTATCAACCTCCATGGGGTCATCCTGGAAAATCTCAAGTAGTTCAAATATGTTGCCATATCGTGCCATCTTCATCACGGTAAAAATCATAGTTATATCGAATGCAGTTAATTCCTTACGCAGGATGATAGATGAAATCATAGCAGTATCTTTGAATACATTCTGACTACTTCTTTCATATACTGCTCTTCTTGCCCGGTGTGTATTAAGTGCATCTTCCAACATACCTTTTACTACTTCGTTCGGGTCATTACCATGTTTGAGTTTGTCCTGATTGGTATTATTGTTGTCCATCTTTTTGTCCTTCAATAATTTGTTGATATAGACGAGTGCAGTGTTCACATGTATCAGAACACGCATCACTACTACAAGCAGGATTTAGGAAATATCTCTTATCAGCAAGAAACTCGATTGGGATATTCGGATATTTCTGAAGCATTTCCTTCTGAATTTGATTCTGTCCTTGATTTACATACGTAGCTTCGAGTTGACCCCACAATGCAAGCAGATTACCAGACCCCTTACCGGTGATATACATCTGACCCACATTGCGAATGAATTCTGCTGGATGAGTTCTACCTGTAATCTTGAATCTTGTAATACCAGTCTTTTGGGTGTAAGCCACAATCCAATCAGGCAGAATAAACTTGGCTTTCAACCATGCTTCAGGGTGTTCAAATCGTGATGGTCTACAAACATCCATCGGATTCCATGTTTGATCTGTACATTGGGCCAAGTAGCAAGATTGCCTATACAGCCCTTCACACTCAATACCGCCAATTGTACAGAATTCATTGACAAGAAGCTCAAGTGGTATAATTTCGTTTGCACGAGCAAGCCATTCGGTGTCACGGTTTCTCCATAAGGCAGGACAAACCGAGATAACATTAGGCCAGTGTTTCTTTATCCACTTGAGATGTGCTATGGTGTGTACATTCATGATTGTACTAATTGTGACAGGTAGAGTAGGTTGTCTCACAACACGACCAAAATTGTTGGTGGATGATACCAGAAGATCCATTATTGCAGGATGAGATACTATCAGAGAATCGAACATATATCTGTTATATGAGTTTTGTATCCAATTGACTACATCGGTGTAGTTTGAGGCACCATCTCTGAAGGCTGGCACTAATGAGTTCATTGTCCATGTTATCTCAACATTTGCATCCCTGAGAAGTTCTATGCCATCCATATAATCAGACATAGTTACATCTACTTCACGTCTGCGAGGTCGAGTAGAACCAAATGGGTTTAATATACCAGGGGAACCATATACTCTGGCTATCCTGTTTGGATAACCATTATCCCTCTGAAAGGTCACCAGACCAATTATTGCTTTTACGTGGTCAGAACTGAAGTTACAACCGATGTTTAGGTTTGACACTATAAGGGTCTCCAAAATTGAAATGACTTTGTTTTGCAGCCAACATCATTATTCCGAGAACGACGATAGTCCTATCTCTCGTCGAGAGTTTGGACTTCATCTTCCTGTCAGGATTATCGGGTATCTGGTTGTTCGATTCACTCATGCTCGCCTTTTCATCGGAATCATCAAACCCTGTTTCCTGAAGTAATTCTTCCACAGTGCTATAGTCTTCATCGTTGCTCGAGACTTTGGAAACTTACTCTTGAGCAAGTTCATTACCAAATCATCCGATATTAAAGAGTCTTCATTGTATACCTCAAAAAGATAGCCAATTTCCGTTTTGAACTCAACATCCATTAGCCTTAATCCATTAAACACGTTTTTCGTACAACGTAATATACTCTATTAAAAATCTATTAGAGTGCCTAAATATATGCCAATTTGTGCAAATATATCGCAAATCGGATAATCTCCAAATATAAGTGATAGGAAGAAATCCTTTTCTCCCTACCACCGATGAAAGGGAGGCAGATGCCATTATGACCATGTTGCTGTTGCACCACTCGATGCAGCAGTAGTCTTTGCTGTTAGTATGCCACCAGCAAATGTCATTGTAATGCGCCAGTTTGCTCCATCATCGAGAGTCAACACGGAAGATATTCCATCAGTACCATTTAGGTTGAATGCTGTGAGTGCACGAATCTTACCTGCAACTTCAAGAAGCTCGTTTGGTACTTCGGTACCGATGCCAGTTTTACCGCTATTCTTTATGGTCATTCTTATTGTTGATGTACTAGAGCCATCTGGTACTGTGGAGAAAACCAATTTACCAGGACAATCGGAAGTATCTCCAGCAGTGTCCCATTCTCCGTCAGCTTTTGCTTCAAATTGTGCAGCTATTTTCCATGCAGAGTTCACAGCAGAATACCCACTAAATATGAAGGAACCTAGTTTATCGCCATCCTGCACAACAGTAGGTACTGCAATAGTTCCTCTTGCATGTCGAACATAGAACTGCGAACAGTTAGTGGCAGTATCAGAGTACGTTTCAAAAGCTACTCGCATAGGGCCAGTTTGGTCTTGTATTGATAATGCCATAGCACCTGACGCACTACCTCGTATTGATAAAATATCGACGGGTCCGGTAGCAGCTATACCACTGGCAAGACCTATTCCAACATATCCTGCAGATGAGACCTTCAGGCCACCTGTCAAACCACCAATAGTTCCTCCACTTGACAGAAGAATATCTGCAGTATAATCAAAACTGTCTCTATAGATATGCAACCCATAACTTGTAGTTGCAATGTTTGCTTGGAAATTCTGAGATATTCTAAGTCCAACAGCAAGTGTAACTGCAGCACCTGATTGACCATCCAAAATAACTTCCATTCCACGAAAAGTTACTACTGTTTTGTTCTTGGCATCTGCGTCGATTGATGCACCTTCAAGTGTGGTAATGTTACCACCAGTCAGATCAGATAGGGCAGCTCGAGCTTTAACCTCGATACCACGAATGGTACCTGTCGAAGCGAATGGTCCGTTGGTAGCTACAAAATAACCGGCACGTAAAGTACCTGTCAATGGATTAGTAACCTGTATTGCATCTGCATAGATACAGTTAGCACCACCAGCGCCTGTATTATCCAAATCGACAAGTAGTTTACCGGTGAGAGTAACTAATCCAGTGGAACCGTCAAATATGGTCGGTATCACATACAAGTCAGGACATAAGAAGATTCTGGTGATATGTGCAGCAGTTGTAGTCTTAGCTATACCAATAGGTTGTGGATACGAACTTACCGGTGTAACTGTCAACCTACCAGCAGTTGAACTCAAATAAATATAGTTATTTGCAGTGGCACCGAGTGCACCACCAAGTGCTGTATCGTTATAATCAATCCAACCAAATTTTTGGACCTTTACAGATGCACCTATTCCAGCGGCAGTAAGTGTAATGCCTATGCAAGGTCTTTTGGTTATAACATCTGCATCTGCTTTACTCACTTTGCCAGTAGAAGAGATATATACTGATTCATATTGTATGAGTACTTCTTCAGCAATGAAGGTCATCACAAAGCCTGCATCAAGGCTTGTCAATACCCCGTTTTCCACTGCTCCCCAATTACTTGCACCTGTATCGAGTAGCGGGAATAAACCTTCACTTGTATAGGCGATTGTCATAACTAACTCCTTGAATCATCTGGTTGGATACTTCGTTTATCTGCCTGTGTCAAACTTCCCGGTGTTAACTTTACCACTACCGGATCATGCCCATCCCTCATTGCAAGTGTAATTGTTTTTGTATATGTTAGATCAGTTGATGCATCAACATGTTCAGATTCTGAATATATCACAGTACCACCTACTTCTTCTACGGATAAATCCATGGATGAAATACCAGGGTCACGTGCATAAGAACCCCATAAAACAGAATCTACACCACCTATATTGAATCCAGATTCTTTACTGGCAAGATTTACCACTACATCAAAATCGTCAGTAGCATAGTCCTCAACCCCTTCACGTCCAGCTATTCTAGCAATCGATACTGGGGCAGGTTTTGAGTTGTTACCAATAATAGTATAAGTAACAGGTGTCACATCTTCAACCTGCTGGACATCAGACCCGTAGAATGTCAAAACTTTGAAATACATGATTTTGCCAATATCTTCAACATTGTAGGTAAAGGCAAAATCAGGTATTAGTGTATGCCAAACTGTACCAACGCTATGACTAGATGGAATAGTATTAAATAGACCGCGTATGAAGCAAGACACATCGAAATTAATACCATTCTCTACTACTGTCTTGTATGCTACCACCTCACTGCCTATCTTCATAAGAGATAGATTGTTAAAAAATCGAAGATCGGAGCAAGATTCCAATGATAAGAAAGTTACATTCTGCGATACAGTCACAGCATCATCCGGTGAATATATCACTGATCTCTTACTGCCCAATGTAGTAACAAGTTCACCATCGAGATTACAGTCCAATATACTCGATGTACAAACACCAGCAAGATTATAGGAAATATCGTCATAGGAGTAGTATATTACAAACCCATTGAAATACTGATCCTGCGGACAAATATGAAAGTTTACTTCTTGTGCATTCCTGCCTTCAGTGAAATATACACTTGGTGATACAAGTGTAGGTTTGACATAACTCACATGTTTATTTACAGAATAAGCTTGATCTGGACTGAGATATAAAAACTGCTTATCACTTATAGCTTCAACACCGAGTCTACTACCATTAACAGCTTCTACTATTTTAGAAATACGAACCCTATGTCTATAAATGCCAAAGCCATCAGACAAGTAACCAACTTGTCCAACTTTCAAAGCCATATTACGGTATGCCAAAGTGAAACTATAAGTAGAGAACCTATACATTGATTCTGCCAGAAGTCTATAGGCGGTTTTAGTAGCAAGTTCTGCAGAAGTGAAACCCCTTAAATCCATAGTCCTGTTTCGGACTATACCTGTTATTCTCTGATCAACTGCGTCATTCACAGTGACAAAAGAATACGAGTCTTTAGCACTATGATCAGTCCACTTCACTATGATTCTGTTGAACGTATCCTTAGAATCACGTTTAGAGACAAGCACAGGTGGATTACCACCTTCAGAATAGAGATCATCTCTCTCTATGGAGAATTCCGTAACTTGATATTTCCAGACCCCAAACTGTAGTCCTATACTCATTATCCAAGCCTCATATATCCAAAGTAGTGACTCATTATGTAATCAAGCCAATCAAGTAATGGTTGTCTTCGATCTATTATTATTGCTAGACCAATACCATTATCTTCACAATGCTGCCATACTGATTGTGCTGAATCATTGTTTATCAGTGAACTACTAATACCACCACCATATCTCGTATTAGTAATTAGATCTTTCTGTATATCTATTGGATTCCAAACCTGAACTTCTTCCGGAACTCTACTATTTACTTCTGACATTGCCATATCCAAAAATGGCATAGAAGTATCTAAAACCCAACCCCTCAAAAAGTTAAGTTCAAGATCGAGCATTGATACATTACATAGTTTTCCACCTTCACCGATTGCAAGATCATGTAACACAAATAGATAACCACCAATTCTTTTAATCTTATGGACTGTTCCGATCGTATCATAATGATATAAGAGACCAAAACCACTAGCAACTCCATACAATGTTGCCCCGATCACAACATCCCTTGTACCACCTACATAAATTGTAGTAAGCGATGGTGAACCTGTAAGTACAAAAATCTCTATTGCATTAAGCGTCTGGCTTCCAACGGTTCCGGATACAACCACACTACCAGGAATTTGGTTTTTCCATACATTTTTACCACTAACTACAACACCACATGTATATACTACATGGGTGTCTTGATCTATTATTAGATGGTTTGCACCATCTGTTCCATTTACAATCCTTGTAGTAGCACCATCAGATTTATTCTTTACTTCTATTATCCTTGGATGAATACCATAAGCCGATGTAGAGGTAATGAATAGTTCATCCCCATAGAAATCACAACCTTCTGGAGTAGGCCAATTCTCAGAAACTGACCATAATTTGGCACCAGTAACTGGGTCTATCTTAAATACGTGGGGGTGTGAATGTAAAGAGCCACCAGTTGCATAGATATATCCATCTATCAGGTCAACGACGATAGTATTACAATAGGAGCTGGCGAAACTCACTACACTAATATAACCAATACCACCAAATGATGTGATCAGATTACCTTCCTTATCACATTTATACATTAGGTCACCTACTGTATAGTAGACAAAACCATTAGGATGAATAACTACATTATAGGCGAATTTACCACTTGGGCCAGCCATTGCAAAGGTCTTCTTCAAAGACCCATCATCATTAAATGCTTGCACTACAGGTGATGAAGAACCCTGACCCGATACAAAGAAATTGAACATGTAAACTGGTTGTGTATTGACTTCAAATGTGAACATTGGTAATGCATCGGAACTACCAATATCATATTCTTGGAAATATGCACAACACAGATTCTTATAGTGTGAAAACTCTTTACCTGTCAAAGCGGCAAGACCAATGTTACCATCACCTCTAAAAATCGTAGCACTACCTATGGAGATTTGATCTTTACCTGCCCATATTGCTCCTACATCTGCAGGTCCTTCACAGATACCTATTAAGAAACTTCTTCTGTATCTAAGTTCTTCTGTGTCTGGTGCCTTGGAACCACCACCCATACCTTTCCCCCCACCTCCCCTTGATTTGTGTTTAATTGTATAAGGATGAGGATCACCAAGTATTATTACATTTCCAGCAGCCTTGCAAGTACCATATATAATAGGAATAGGTGATCCTGACAAAGTCATTTGGGTAGCAAAACTTCCTGCCTTAGGTAGTGAAGTGTCATCAGCAGATTGTGGAAACAACATACTACCAAGATAAGCTCCGACGAAGCCACCAACTATGGCTCCCGTTGAACCCATCGCCCAACCGCCAAGCATTTGGCCACCCAAACCGAATACTAAAGGTATCGCAACAGCACCTGAATTTCTATGTGTTCTTCTGATCATCTTATCCTCGTATCGTTGATACGCCAAACTTGTACAAGTCTATCTTTCCATCTTTTGCAGGAAAGTACTCCATAACAAGTACTTGCTGGATAATAAGAATGGACAAATACCTGATTACTGACAATTATACCAGCATGACTTATTGTCTTGGCAATTTGGAATAAAGCTATATCACCTCTGATTTTATCGGTTATACAAACCTGATCGCAATACTGGGGAATATATTCCAACAGGTGGTTCTTAACAACCCTATGAATGTTCCACTCAAAAGAATATACTGGCATCACAAAATCAGATAAGAATCCCATCGACTTCAGGACACCTATCAATAAGCCAGTACAATCACAACCATTAACAGAAGAACCTCTATGTTTGTAAGGAACCTGCAATCTTGCCCATTCTTCTGCTATTGCAGCAATCCTATTATTTAATTCTATACTCATAGACTTTCCTCTGGTGGTGGAAGATACACAAACCCGAAGAAGTTCTCATGATTATTCCATCTATCTCTACATGTTTCTGGTGTGTAATCACAGCCCGGATAGAAATCAAAGGTAGTACCAACTTGGATTATACTGGAAAATGGTACTGACACAATAAACTTCCCATCCTGTGTGAGAAGTATGTTGCGTCTTTCACCATTACAGTTTCCACTGGTTATTACCATTTCACCATTATTGTATTTCTTAGGATCATCAACAGGCAGAGTAAAGGTAATATCTACAACAGAATAATCATCTTCAGCTGTACTTGTGGTTGTACTAAATTCCCTATAGTCTGCCCTAACCAGTGTACAACCATCATCAAACAATGTATAGTTACAGGATTGCTGGAATGTGTTTCTGGGTACTATGATATTCAAACTGCTCAACACAGAATAGAATGTAATAACTATTTCATTTCTATTTATTTTACAGGTTCCGGTACCAGCAAACAATGGATATTCCATACCAGATGCAGAATTTTGGTCCCATAATGCCTGCTTTAATGAGAGAGTGATACCATCCAATTGATCGTTCAAAGCGGCTTCATATAGTTCAGCAGATATACCTGCTAATCTAACCTCCATACTATCTGCTTCAAGATTCAGATGAAAACTGATTTGACCCCTTGTAAGTGGTATAGACATATATCTGACTGATGGGGTTCCCCAGTCGATGAAGTCATCATGGTTAGTGAACCTATAGATAGTACCAACTTTGGTAGTAAACTCATAAAGTTCACACGATTTTATCACTCCATGCTTTACCAACTCCATCAGTATATCAAGGTTTGTCTTGAGTATGGCAGAACCACTACTCACTCCTCCACCTGTTGCTGTCAGTTCTCTTATTGTGGCTGCCATAGGTTAATCCAAGTTTACTACCAGCTGACCAGCAGAAAATCTAGGTATATCACCCGATACAATTATCTTAGAATCAGATAATACAAAAGACATCAATAGGTTCCCTAATGTCTCGGCATCAAACAAACAGAAATAAGTAACAGTTCCCCAACCACCAGATGCCTCAATGAAGGTAACAGTCAATCCGTTGTCTTTACTACCACCAGAAGCTGGATCCCAAGTAGCAGTAGTAACAGCCACTCTTGCATATCCATTACCTACAGGCTCAGCAAGACCAGTAGCATCATCGAGTGGATTAGCTGTCGACAAACCAACCCACAGGTTGTCTTCCAAAATAAGGTCAAGAATTACATCTTCCCAATAGTCAGAAAAACTCATTTGTAACTCCTATTCATAAATTGATCTTGGTCTTTTTGTTTCAAGTAACCATATTGCATCGGGATTATAGAGAGACATTGGAATACAAGCATCTTCCAGTGTATCTGTCGAGAATTTCACCCTATAATAGAAAGAAAATGCAACAGATATTGACTGTCCATTAGTTGGTGTACTGGCAGATACGAATCTAATTATTCCGTCTGTATCTGTAAGTGTGTAATTAGCACCCTCAGTTTTTCCAGATCCAGCAACTGTCACTACACAAATACTTGGTTGAATATCCTGCTTTGGTTCATCAAAGGTATAAGCCTCACCGGCATAGTAAGTCTTATACAACTGGAAGAACATTCTTAGAACTGTACCATTAACAACAGCACTTGGAATGTTGACTGTAACATACAAATATGTATATGTTGCATCTTGGGATATATCGCTGACAGTATAAACCCCATCATTCCCTGTTGAACCTGTTACTTTGAAAGTATACCCAATAAAGAAATTGCTGGCATACTGCCCAGTGATTCTGAAGTAGTCCTCTGTTTGACTGACAGCAGAAATGGTATATGCAGTCTGTGTCCAAGTACAAGTAGAAGTATAGTCAATCGGATCCTCAAAATAGATCTGACGACCTCTACCCCTACAAGCATCAAATATCTCTATTAGTTTTGCTCGTTGTGCTACAGACATCAACTTATAAGATATTCCCCAAGCTCTAACCGGAAATGAGTACAACTCATTGGTCTGTTCTATTGGAGAATCATAAGTTACAATGTCAGTTCCCCAACTTCTCTTTCTTGTAAGAGGGTGTATAAAATTCTTACCTATGAATGCAGTATTCAATACAGGAAAAGCAGCCATTATCTTCTCCTACGAGCAGGACTATTTTCACCTACTGATTTTTGGAATAGTCCGGCTATCATATTTTGATTCTTAGCAAGAAACTGAAGACCAGATTGTGTATCAATTGCACTCAAATTGAGGGTGATATTCGTGGCAGGTTGACCATTCGAAATTACTTCACCCTCTTTAGCAATAATAGCCTGTTCACCTTGCTGCAATCCATGATATTTTTTGGCTCCAGCAAATGTACTCGATGGTACCATTCTGGTATTAGGTAAGCTTCCAACTTCTCCACCACCATGTGCCACACCAGAATACATTGATTGACCAAAGCTAGTAAGTCCCTGTGATAGCATATTGACGAATGGTTTGATGAACTGAATCTTTATGAATTCCTGGACTATAGCCCTTCCAATATTTACCATAGTCTCTTCAAAACTCTTAGCTTGGAATATCATATCCTCAAACGCTGAATTCATTGAACCCCTAATTGCATTACCAAACTCTTCCCATCGTCTTGCTAACTCCGACTTTGCAGCAAGTGCATTCACTTGTTTCATAAGGGTAGCAAGCAGTTCTGTATTATCAGCAGAAGCTTTAACTGCCAAAGCTTGGAGTTCAGTCATCTCTTTGGTATTACGCCACGTATGAACAATCTGCTTCTGTACATTCAGTTCAGCATTCATGTCAAGCAAACGTTGCTTCAAAGTTTGTTCTGCTTCCCTAGCCTCTCTTGATCTTGCTGGCTGCATATCTGCTGTAGCTGAAATTTCTGAGAGCTTTTTGAGTTCTTCTGATTGAGCTTTCTCCAAATTGATTATTTCTACACCCTGACTTGACTTTATATCAATCAACCTCTGTTTTAACTCTTCGGAAGAAGCCGTTATATTCAAATTTGATTCTTTTACAATCTTATCTAGATTGTTAGATGTTTCTCGAGCTATTGTCTCAAGCTCGGGCCCGATAGGTGCTATCTTGAAAAATTCCGGTTTCCAACCTTTGAATTCCTTCGATTCCTTCGATTCGGGACCAACAAGTTTATCTACTATTTTGTCAATTTTTTCAAAAACGGAAGAGTTTACAATGGACGAAACAAAACCCTGTATAAAAAGATTTCCAGCTTTCAAAGCAGCAGCACCGAGAATCACTGCAAGACTTTCTCCAAATCCTTTAGCTAGTTCCAACACTAGTTTGAATGCAATGTTACAACCACCAGTAAAATCCTTTTTCATGTATCCTACCAAATCAATTATTACATCCTTGACAAATTCTATATGGGCAAATGCTTTTGCTGCAAATGTACCTATTGCTTTCTCATTAGTTTGGGCCCAGGCTGTTATTGTCTTTATAGAATCCGAAAACACGGGTAACATACCCAAACCTATTACCTGTACCAAGTCTTTTATTTCATTCCACATCTTCTTAATAGAACCAGACGCAGTTTCAGCTTTAGCACCAGACAACCCGAAAGCTCTGGTAGCAAACTCCTGTAATATGGCAAGCTTCTCTTGCTCTGTATTGACAGTCTTTAATAGTGGAATATACCTACTCAACATCCTGAATTCACCACCAAGAGCAAGTGAAACGTACCTCGTCGATGCTTCCAAGTCCAAACCTAGTGCATCTGACAAACCTATTGCCCACATAGTAGCAACTTTCAACTTATCAGATGACACATCCAAACTTTTGGCTAACCGCATATTCATCAGTACTTCCTCATTACTGTGAACAGTTAGTCTTTGCAGTGTATCAGCAAATGCTATATAGTCTTCCATAGCACTCTTAGAATACTCACCAGAGATTTTGAGTGACGAGCCAAGCAAGAAGATGGAATCTTGTGTCTTCATTGCTTCTTGCGCAAAATACTTGAATGTACCTATGACACCAGCACCAAACAATAACTTCTTGACAGATGAAGCCACATTGCCGATTGCACCGGAGATAGAATCAGAAGCTTTTTTCCAGTTGTCCTCTGCTTCTTTAGCAGAATCCTTTACTGCCTTTTTAATTTCATCCAACTCTTTCTTTACAGCATCTACGTCCGCACGAATTTCCACATAAGCTGTCATGAATGAATTATCAGGCATTTGTATGACTTTCTCTATAGGTTTCTTGGTCTACCCTGAAACACTCAAGAACACCCATGAAAGTTTTCAATCTATCTTCTATGTGGAACAGTTCCAACATATTCATGATTGCAAGATGGTTGAGGCTTATAACCTCACCCATCGAACTCAGAGTCACTTGATCCCTAACCAAATCGTATAGTTCCACTATTCTAGTATTCTCGTCGAATAGCACAACCACACATTTACTACAATCTGGCTCCTTATTGTGCTCCTTATAGGTTGCCTCACAACCTATACAGTCTGGTTTTGTGTTAAGCCATCCGAAGTACTCTCGGAGTTTTTTAGTTGGGCTTCATCGATGGCTTTATTCTGTATTGCCAACTTCCTAATGCAGTCACCAACAAATCGTGCAAAATCCAAACATCTCATCATCACAATCTTATTTTGGATTGTACAAGAAATAGGGTTACCATCAAGTAGAACATTAGTCCAATCGACAATACAATAGTTGTAGATAAGCTCAGACTCCAACTTATCATTGACCTTTTTTGATTCAACTACCTGACCCCCAACTACCGTCTTATCAAGTTTAGTGCACTCCCTTTCAATCCTCTTCGCTTCATCAGGGGCCAACAATCTAACACAAATCCCTCCAAGGCCAGGGTGTTCCTCGTTGAAATGAAACTGTGTTCCACTATTAGATGTGCTGAAGTTTGCCATGATACTGCCCTTTCATCTGCACTCAAGTGAGGACCACTAACATCAATGTGTGATCCTCACCGTCTATTATCGTTTCACCACTACGCCGTAGTGAATGAATAATTCCTACCATACCATTTGTTAGTATCAGCATCCTCTGCTACTGCTCTATAGTGGTAGAGTGTTCCAGTGGTCAAATCAGTCACTTGAACATCAAACAGTTCTGGAACGTCAGCAACATGAGTATGACCAGGTGCATCACGTGTAGAACTACCGTATGATGTAGTAAGACCATACTCAAAGTAGCAGAGAACAGCTGCAGCAGCATGCCCACCCAGGCCGGTCAATTCACCAATCAAGGTTACTGTAGTAGCATCAATATCAATCTCACCTCTGGTTTCAACACCAACATCAACAGATGTTGCATTGAGCTTCAACATACCACTAACCTTCATCGAGCACGAGAATGACATCAAACCTGCCTTAGTGTGTGCAACATCATCCAGTTTGGTGACCGTTACAAAACTTGCAGGTGTAAGTGCAGAATCTGGTGTATAATATAGGACACCAGTTTCATCAATATACAACCGCAAATCTGCAATTTCTGTGCCAGCAATAAAGTCAGTTCTCAACAGTTGCTGACCGACATCCGAATCCATTAGGAAGTTACCGGAGATGTTTACTTCACCACCTTCGATCTGCATAGGAATATAAGTCTTATGGAGATCACCAAACTCCGAGTCATCTTCCACAGGTCTTGCAGACCCAGAGTAATTCCATGTAGCCATACCAGCAATAACTGTCGATCCAATTTTTACTCTTCCCTTGTATCCTGGTTTTGCAGCCATAAATTGTCCTTTCAGGTTTTTTGTATCTTAAATCTGTACACTATCATCCAGTTCCAAACGGTCTTACCTTCAACCTCCCATTTCAGAAGTTTTGAGTTTTCACGCACCAACGATATTGGTAAGTACCCACTGATTGTAAGATCAGCAAAATCGAAACCTGTATCAATATCCCTATTACCAGTAACCAAAGCATACAAATCTGCAATCTCTACAATTGTTGGGCTTTCACTGTATATATCAAACTGAATTGTACCATTTTCAAACAACTCAGAGAATGTCCAATCTTGTACATTATCCACATTGAAAGACATATATGGAAAAGCAGTACCAGCTGGTGCCTCTACCAGATGCAAGCCACCTATCATACTTGCAGCCATAGGGTCAGCTTTGAACCGATCTATAATTGCTTTCAAGAAAGCTTTCATATTATACCTTCGCTCTTCGCTAACTCTTCTATGTCCTTCTTACTTGCTTCCAAGGCAGGACGAAGAAAAGGTATTGGTCGTGTTCCAGGGTGTTTTACTCTTTTAACTGGGTGGTCTAAACCTGGCCAAAACAATGCAGCCTTTACATTTGGTAATATAGTGTGCGGTTTAGACCCAAGTTCCATAATTGGTGCTTGTGGTAGATTAGACCCTATCAAAGCGCGGTTTTCCTCTATTATATAACTTATACTTCTTACAAGTTCACCAGACCTTCTTGCACAAAGTTCCCTCGCTTTTCGGTTTACTATAATAGCCGCTTGTTCAAGAAACCGTCTAACCTTCACTTTCAGATTTTCTTCAAAGGCAGCAGAATTATCTTGAATCTTCATTACTGCACCAATCCAAGTTTCAACCTTAGGAATCTACCTTCCTTGTTAGATATACCGAGTATCTCATACCTCAGTAAACCATCAATCACCCTGTCTTTGGCAACTATGTCAACAATCTTACAATACATAGTATGAGAGCTTGTCTGTCTTTCACTGCCAAATGTTTTTCCTTCATCTCCTCTATTCTCTGTAATCCTACACGGAAGATTGTAGTGTAAGATAACTTCCACTTCAGATTGAGTACCATAATCGTCTTTGGTAGCAGTAATTCTTACAACATTAACCTTCCTATTGATCATTTGAATCATATTGCACCAAGGACTGGTCTTCTAACAATGAATGGAACCAGCTCTTTATCGGCTTCAACTACACCTGTGATATACTTAGACTTAGTATACCCATATCCATCAACCGATTCAGAATCGAAGTGTGAATACTTCTGATACAGTGTAGAATCATTCTCTACTTGACATAGTATAATGACTGCCTTCTTTATACCCGGGGGACAAGCAGCATGCCCACATGTGCCAGTGACAACTATATTACCTGTACCCTCGGGAAATAGAATATCCTTATGTTTAACCAGAAAATGAAACTCTACCAAATCATCGGATGATGCAACTTCCGGATTGAGGAATATAGCATTCGAATCAAATGCAATGTAATCGATTGGTATTTCAACACCACTCGATTCAACTTTGGTTACATCGAGAATTTCTTGCCGCAACCCAATGAACAATCTATCGCCGTCATTGCCATCCAAAATCTGAACGAATGCTTTGGAGTAGAACACATCATGAGTAACAAACTCAACGATATTTTCTGCTCTATCAATTGTTTCCTGTCTTGCAGCAGTACTTGAACCCTCACCAACGTCCACATGGTGTACACCTGAACCCACGGTAGTAATATCAACGGGTGTACCTGCTGTAGCATTTACTGGGTTCGCTGCTACCTTGATGTGTGTAGAATCGACGCGAATCGCATAGTAGTGTGTACCGTGAACAAGTGGCACAGGAAGTGCACCACTTGACGAGAATGTTATAAGAGAACCAGTGGCAATATCCACACTGACAGTGACTTTATCAGTTGCTATAACCACATCAGTCGTGGCGAAGTTGCACTCGGCAGATATTGCCACCGGCCAATTTGTAATGTCTGACTCAACAACATAGTGACCAATAGCACTCATTGTCACTCTCCATACTTATAATGCCTGTAGTAGGGAATTGAATCCCTACTACTCGGTATCAAGAAACCTTTTCCTGCTCATCTCTGGTCAGACAGAAAAGCATATACAATTGAACGTGATCTGCAGCCAACTTTTTCGAGCTGTCCAAATCCTTCAAAACCTTGGCAACCAGTGCAAACGCTGCTTCGGAAAACACTATTTCCTTATTACCAATCTTATCTGCACTTTCTGGACTCCAAGCCACTGCTCCATCAGGTCTCTGTGTAAGACATAGGTCAACTCGTTCCTTGTCACTTACAATCAAATCATCCTTGATACCCTTCAGCAGCATCAACTCGAGAAAACTGCCTTGACTTGGCAATGTTCCTAATAGAACCAAGCGATCTTTCACACTCAACTGTACAGTTTTCATACCCATACTACAACCTGCCTTTCATCTTCCATCTTCAAAGATCTGCCAAATCCGGTATTTACATTGTGATTTGTTGCCACAGACCCGAACTATCGGTCATAAACAGAAGTCCATCCGTAGTATCGAGTCCAAGGGAACCTGGAGCAAAACCACTGTCAGCACCATCAACAAAGTTGCCAGTAACAATTACGACATCCTCTGCTGCAGTCTTACCCAAACGAAGTTGGGCAATATTCCAAGTCTTGGCAGCAGATTGAGTATCGTAGAAATCCATTCCATAGGTAAATCCAACACAACCAGATGTTCCAGCATTCTTCACAGCAAAAGCTGCAGTAGGAACAGCATACACACCATCCGTGTTATTCCAAACTTCCACACCAGCCGAATTTGCAGGACAATTGCCATGGAGTCTCATGTCAACTTGAAGTCCTTTAATTTGGGTACTGACTACACCAGGACCAGAACCACCAGTTTCAAGCTCAACAGCCAGATTCAATGCGCGCAAACTGGTAATAGCACCGCTGTTCTTCCGTTGTCTAACAGAAATCAGTGCACCCTCAAGTAGGCTCAAAGTACCAGCTGTATAGTTATTCAACAGCATACTGATACCACGCATTACAAAACTGGCATCATTCGGAGCATAGTTAGTATGGGCCAACTTAAACAACGCAGCATTAGAATCGTTATACTGCGGAGCAGCAGTTCCCCTATCACCAGCAATATACAACCCATAAGTCTTCATCAACTGTTCAATCACAACCGAAGAACCCACTGCTTCAGCAGTCAAATCATCGGTAGAAAGAATAGTCAAGACTGTATCGGTAACGCTATACAGTGTAACACCCTTATTATTCGATCCGGAACCGGAGATTACTACTTTCATTCCAGCTTTGAAACCCGCTGCAACAAATCCACCAGCAAGTTTAGTAATGGTATCACTGGCAGGAGTGTTCTCCTGGAATGAGATTGCAGTTGAAGCAATCCGTGCAGAACCAGTGTGAAATGCTGAAACATCGATGGTGTGGCCATACATATATTCAGTATCACCACGTACAAGTGCAGAATACGAACCATATTTGAAAGCATCCCGCAAAGGGCGACTCAAACCTTGGTTCATATCATAATCAAGATTCGACAAAACCACTGGAACCGTCATAAATCACCTCTTTCAAATAGGTAGTCCACTTACTTTTTTGGTTACACTGACCATATACTGAGTACTCATGAACTTGGCGAACTCGTCATCTTCCGTGAAGATCACTTGTTCTCTGGTAAGATTCCAGGGTACCCCATTGAAACTGAATACCCTGGTCTTACCAAAGTTCGTTATACGGAACTGCACAGGTCTTGGTTTCCGTTCGGGATTCATCGTTACACCTCTTTGGATTCCTTACCTGTATCTTTGGACTTTACACACAAAGATGGTTTCTCATCTTTCTGTGTAGGTCTTTCAGATATTGTAATACCCTCAAAACCCTTGCCGCGAAACTGTGCAGCAATCTCTGGGTCATCGGTAGTCACAGCAGTTTCCATATCCATCGTCACATTGAGTTGTCCAATTTTCACGCTCAGTTTCTGGCCATTATTTCTGATCACTATCATCTGCATACCCTTTTCAATCAATACTGGTTATTGTTACTAACTACCAGTCATACCGGCAGATGTTACCCTGTGGTAAGATTTTTTATTAGAACCACTGCATCAACATTCTCAATGCAGAACGTCAAACGCATACTGTAGAACCAGTAGGTAGCTTCATCAGCCGCTTCACGCTGAGATTCAATCGTAATCTCACGCTGAACACCCATAATGAAGTTGGATGCTGGAGTGACGATACTGTCAGTATACGCACCAGCACCTATGACACCATTGACATCAATATCGGTAGGCATCAAAGGACAATCTACGATTGGAACCTTTGCATACTTCATCTGAGTATCACCAAGGATGGCATTGTCGCCAAGAATGGTAGACCTCGAAGCAAGGGCACCAATGTAATCCTGGGTAACCTGATCGGAGTTCCAAATTCGAATACTGGCAAGCCCACCCTTCTTATACTTCGAAGGCATGGTCTTCAAAGCCTTGTGCCACTTGAACTCCCAGTTGTATGGTGCAGAACCATTCTGCTCTACGATCTTACCGGCCAACGAGTAGCTTGTGGCTGCAGCATTTAGAATATGTGCAGAACCAGTCACAGCATTGTAGTAGGTCTCGCCTACACTGCTGTGCATGATCTGATAACGCCAGCCATCCCACAGACTGCGAATATCTGTAGCAGCAAACCCACTCAAGCTATGAGTATCTGCCACAAATGCAGCCTCGTCGACCTCATTGGCAATCTTGCTGGCAATCATTCTCAGAAGATGGTCCTTGAAGGCAGCACCTTCAATCCCGTCTTCCAGATCATCATCAAACACTGCCACACAACCACGAACCTTCTTGGTGGTCAACGTAATCTTCTGATCGGTCCATGTTTTCTTATAATCACTGGAAGAGAATGTAGCAGCTGGTTTCAGGAACCGACCAGTCCCAAAACCGATTGCTCGAATATTCTTCTCAGGACCAGTCATTCTGACAATTCTCGCGTTGTTCTTAAGGACAGATTCATCGATCATATAGTCGAGAAACTTGTCCGCTTCTTGAGCAGCCAATACAATGGTAGGCATTGCAGTCATCTTGGCAATCTGCTCAGCCTTGCTCAACAGTTGTGCAATGGTCTTCATATTACACCTCTAAAAAACACTTTCAATCAACCCATGAATCCATTCGTGCATATCCGATTGTTACATCGGAATACTTGGGAAATGGTCTACCATATCCGTGTTTTTACCCTTGTTTTTGTCATCCGTAGTAGTAATGACGTTACTTCCTGGTGCAGCCTTTTCTACAACCTCAAGGCGTTTGGTGATCTCTGTCAAGTCAGAGACTAACTTCTTGTTAGCCTCATTACTGTCATTGACCGACTTAGTCAATTCAGTTATCGACTTGGTAAGAGCATCCGATTTTTCAATATCACCTTTCTTGGCGGCAGCTGCCGCAACTTCAGCTTCCAATCTCTTTTTCTTTTCCTCTGGTGTTTCTTCTGCCTTAACTGGTGAACTAAATTCACTGGCAGCAAAGTCAGCTAATACACCAACAGCACCAGTAAGCTCTTCGGGGAAGTCAGCCTTGTATTTGTTTATCAGTGCCAAAGCTTCCTTCAAAGCCTTGATTGCATCCTCAGACAAATCTGCTTTCTTCACTACCCACTTGTTACCAAAGTATGTTTTCAGCAAAGCCTCAAGTTCTTTGTTCATCTGTGTATCTCCTTTGTTCAAAGTGAATGTTTCTGTCTGAGCAAAACCATTTTCAATGTTTACAACTCTACTATAAGAACAACTGAGAGCAGGTCCACAGACACTGTTCGCAGGGGCATCAGGTAGTGGTTTATTATACCAAATATTCAGACTGGTTAAATCTTTGATCTCCTCACCATTTACCTTAATAAGGGTACCTTCAGGAGTTCCATCACTGGAGATGGTTATCTCAAGGCTCCCGTCACTCTTCATAACCAGAAACTTCGTCAGATTAGCAGGTCTATCGACGATCGAAACTTCCGTTGGTTGTATGACAATCATCTTTCGTTTCGGTTTGAACATAGTTCACCTCATTTAGATTCTATATCAGTATAGCCGGTATATCCAGCCATACTAAAACCTTGGAAGTCACCGTCCTTTATACCCTTCCAGATTTTCTCATCATTAACTCGAACTGACATTACCCATGAACCTTTCTTTACTGGTCTTCCCTCTACTACAAAATCGGCAGGAGCAATGTAATTTTCCAACACAGTCGCATCTATCCTCGAACCTTTATGGTTTAGTCTGATTTCTCCACCATGTTCCATAAAATAGAAACATGCCTTTCTAATCTCTTCAGCATCTGTAGTATCACCCTGAGAATCAACTTCATCTGGCTCATAGACAATACCACAAACAACTTGCTCATCATTCTTCTGTAATGGAATAATAGTAATTCCCTTTTCTATTTCCTTGCTCAGAAGTGAAGCCACCCATATACGTTGGCCTTGTGCAACTGGAACATATGCAACAAGCAGAATCTTATCTCCAAATAACTTGGAACCAGACAACTCAAGTTTTTTTGCATGCTCGTCAGCTTGAATAAGTTTCCATTCGAATTCGTCAAGCCTAAGCATTGCACCGTACTTATTGACAGAGCCACCTGGCTTACCGGGTTCAAAGATTTCTATTCCCTTACTGCCAGCATTCATCCATGACATTGATTCCTCAACGTGTGTATCTTTCCACCCAAAACGTAATTTCTTACCATCGAGAAATCCATCAATCTTTGACAACCCAGTAAAGTTGCCAACCATTATCTCCCCACCCTCGAAATAATTATCACCTTCCCTCTTAAGACGAATATCAAGATGACAGGCTTTCTCACCAACTGCACCCTTGAGAAGCATCTTCAGTTTGGTAATACTCGCAGTCTTTGCTTCACTCGATATATCTTTCAGTTTAGCAACCTCTTCCTCTTCAATACCCATGATGTGAATCTGGGTGACACCTTTACCGGTATCATCCAGTTTGTAGTCTACATCTACTTTCTGCAGAACATTAGACTTATTGGCCAAATCAATTACCTGGTCAGCAGTATATGGCTCAGTTATATCCTCATCAATACCTATCACTTGAGGATCGAGCCACTGTAATTTCCTTCCTTTGAGAATCATTCCCTCAACCCCAACAGTCAGGATTTGTTTTGTATTCGCCATAAGTTTGGTCACGAAAGTCTTACCCAAATCGACATATTGCTTGCCTTTGAACTCTACTGTATCATACTCTTCTTTTGTAGCCAACAAGCCACTTTTATACCTGTATTGGTTGTCCTTTGTTTCAAACCTTTCAAGCACCAATACTTTGATTTCTACAGATTTTTCTGTAAATTTCCCAATATCAAAATCATCAAGGAAATTTGCACCTATTACTTTATGCCTTTTCATTATATCTCCTTTACACTTACCTTGAATGTACCAGTAGAAGTAAGTTCAGTACTGGTCACTTTCAATTTTGTACCCTTTGATATAACTACTTCAGATGTTGGAGTTATACCTGGAATATCATAGAAGTCTCCTATACCTTTTGCACTTTTCAGATCTGCTGTAATAACCATCGGATACATGCCTTTAGGAATAGGTTCTCCTGTTCCGCCGGGTGATGTATACTCGGTCGCATAACCCTCGTCATCAGCATAGGAAGATACATGCTTAACCACTATTACATCTCCAACTTCCAAGTCAGCCATATCTTCATCTTTAATCCTGGTTCCCCTGTAAGCAGTAAGCTGTTCAGACGGAAGTTTATCAATAGCACGATAGAAATCATCTCGCAAAGCTATTGATTCTTTATCCGTAAGATCGCCAGTATCGACATGAGAAATCCTCGAACTAATATCAGGGTCCAACCAACTCTCTATTGAGCCCTTATCACTACTCGATAATTTATTTGGTGGAGTCTTACTTCCACCTCCGCCTCCGCCAGATTGACTGCCACCTACTTCTCCAGGTCTACCTTCGTGACCATAGTTGCCTGATGTTGAAGATCCTTTATCAATCATCCTACTATGCAGTTCTTTAACCAAAACAGCAAGTTCTGTAGTAAACTGCTCATCCCAAACATCTGGAGTATCTAAATCACCAAAATGATCAGATTTCACAACATGTATCTCAGTATCACCCTTCTTCCGGATTACCAAATCAAACAGAGGAATGTAAGAACTATGAGGACCGAATGCGGAATATATAAAACGCAAAGGTAGATCAGTAAGTTTCCCGATTGCACGTTTCAGTAGTAATTCTGTACTCTCATCCCTATCCTTTGTCCGTATGACGACATCCATATCAAGCGCTTTACTTTTATCTACCACAAATGAACCTGCGATAGATACAAAATCAGGGATTATAACCTTATCCCCTACACCAGAAATATCTAACCCAATTTTCTTGGCAAACATCGATTTCTTGAAAGCTGCACCATCAATATCACTTGTATTCATGGTCATTTCCCTTGACCTCATCTCCCTTGCAAGTGCAATATACCTATCCAAGAAATCCTGTCTATGGAGTGAACCGGCTCTCTGTTTCTTATTCCCCTTAAAGCTCTTAGACCATAATTGGATAAATCTGAGACGCAGAGAATATAGCTCTTTCTCAGAAGTATCAATCAGACTATCTCTATCAATATCTTCTATCCTCATGTTTCCTCACCAGGTTGAGTTAAACTCTCTGGAAAATGTCTTACCGGTGTTTCGAGGGTCTTATGGTTTATAACAGGTAAAAGTATACACCGACAATTTGGGTGAACAGGTATAATTTCTTCAGCCTCGCCAGCTTCAAATTTGTTACCATTGAGAGGAATGCAGTATTCTTCACATGCACCAGGATATATGGAAAACTCATACTCGGTAACACCGATAGAACCCATAGCTTCTACATATCCATAATTCTGAGCTCTTGCAGTTTCAGTTCTGGCTATAGTAGAAACCCTATCATTGATGAGTTTGGATTTATATTGGTCTAACTTTCTACTCATCTCCGATGTAGACATATTAGGATATTCTTTTGCCAGCCATCTCTCGAAAGAAACCAGTGTTCTCGTCTGTTTATCCGAAAGACCAATTATGGAAGTCAACTCACCCATAATCTGACGAAGATTCATACCCTCTTCAATTGCAGCAGAAATTCTACTATTGAGTGCCTTCTTGGTTTCATTGGTTATGTTCTTCACAAGTTTGGAGCAAATCTTATTTACTATTTCCATTGCTTCCACAGTATACACATCAAAAGCACCAGTCAGACCTACAATACCGTAGGCACTTTTGCCTGCTTGTGAAAATGCATCAAAGATAATTGGCTTTACATAACCAATACCAATCTCCTCAATCTTACTCCAATCAACAAACTTCGATTCATCTGCCTTGCTGAACCTATTATGCACAGCTTTGGTTATCAGGTTAGCAGCACTCTTAAGCCAAGTGTTTACTTGGACAGCAAGGCGTCTTTCGAATATCTGCCTTTGTCGATCAAGTCTTATGTGAATTTGATTCATGGAATGCTTTCACCAATTGGTCAATACTACCAGGTTCTTGTGTACCAGAAGCAGTCTCAATAAGGTTAGCCATAATGTAGGTCTTGTCACCACCATCATAAGGCTTAAGACCGAGTTCATTTCGAGCCTCATTAGGCTTGAGAACCCCATGTTCTATCTGTTTAGATTGTCTATCAGCAATCACAGTCATGTTTCTGATATCCAACACCTTGAACTTCATCTTATATTTGGTAACTCCCAGTCCGACAGTCAGAATCATATTGAAGATTGCTTCCAGGTCCTCTTGCAGTGGCTCAACAACACCATTAATGTAAATCTTCGTAGATTCCTCAGCAACATTACCACCTAACTGACCTATGACTCTCATACCTATACGCTCGGGTGGCATGGAATATGCAATCAGGATGTTCTCTTTCCTTGTCTTCTCATACCTCTCAAAACTCAAATCACGATCTTTGGCTGCAACATCAAGTGGATTGAAATCAAGTTTGAATTCATCAGTCTGTGACAAGATTAAAACCTTATGTGCATTACTGGCACTCTTCAATTCAGTCTTGAAGAAGTTTCTTATCTGCTGCTCTGCTTTAGGGTCCCACTCGCCAGACAAGGTAACTATAGAAGATGGAATACCACAGTTATCGAAGAATGAAAGATTATAATCCCTACATCCAATAAGTCCAACCACATCACCTATCGCAGAGATTATGTTTGGGGCACCGTAGAAATCAGATCGCGGGTACGGAGCTTTATAGTGAATCATCTCGTGTGCTGAAGGATCAACTGAATTATTGTTAGCCTCAGACTTGACTTTACCATCCTTGCTTGATCTATCTTCCTTGTCTCCGAACTTCTTGAACCACACATGCTTGTCATCTCTCGTCTGACAGTATACAGTTTTCTCGTTATTCACCTTCATAGTTTGAGCTGGGACACGATACAATTTGGCAACATTCCCTGTATTATTTCTAACGACTTCCATGTAGAAATTACCTATCGTACCCCAATCAACTATAAGTTCTATAACCATTCCACGTAGGGACTTACCCTCACATGCATTACTGAAGAATTCTTTCGCTTTTGCAGATTCACCTCTATCCTCTTCTGCTTCTTCCTCTTTTTGTAATGTCCAACCATGACCAGCAACATCTTTACCTATCTGATTGACACAAGCCCAAAAGACAGAACTTGCTTCATATAGAATCAGCAACGCATCAGCAGAAAATGGCAAATCTATAAGCCCATGTTCTGTGAGATAGTTAGATTCGATCTTCAACTGACTACTATTTGGACCCTCATCCAGATCAGATACTGACTTAACCATCTCAGTCAGTTTGCTTGGTCTTTCAATGACTATCGCACTGACCTTCTTATTCTCCATCTGTTCCGTCATATATTATCCTACCTTTCTTTGCTTTTCTACAAAGGGAATACAGGACATACCTAAGTGCACTAACAGCATGGTCATTCTTGGGAACAGGTAATTCCTTAGCATCCCTAAGTCTAGTACCTTTCGGATGACTATAGGTGAAAAACTCATTGATTGTATTTCTGCAGTTGGCAAACACGTACAGACTCGGCCTACCATTCTCCTTCAACCTCAACTTGGATTGTACCAATTCTATACCAGGAAGCACATCCTTCTTAGCCATCTTGGTAGGAATTCCATGCTTGGTCATTTCACTGCGATCTTCTGCATTTTCTGGATCAGCAAATGAGATTTCAAAAGTTTCACCCTCACTCTTAGCAAGGACCTTTTCTATATGATCGATGATGGAAGTCTGTGGTCTGTAATACTCCCTATATACATAGAATTCATCATCAGGACTTCTTGCTACCCACAAGCATACAAACGGATTTGTAAATCCAAAGTCGAACCCTCTATATCTGGTCCAATCTGCAGGAATCTCGAATGGTTGCACAACGTTATTCAGTTTATTGAAGTCTTTATACACAAGCCCAAAGTATTTGGTAAACCTACCATGGATTCTAGCGGCTTGGACTTCATCCGACCACTCATTAATCTTCTTATCAATCACTGCATCCGGAATATAGCCACCACGACTTTTCCTATTCCATTCCAGGTCAACCACAAAAATATCATCCGAATCGGGTAGGTTTTCTACACGTTCTTCAAGAGTAGGTTGTGACATGATAGGGCTGAGAGACCAAGATAATCTACCATTCTTCACAAGCAATCTTGCCTGAATTTCCTCAAATATACTTTGGAAATCACTCAGACACTGTTCATCACCGTGGAAGGTATCAATCTTTCTACCCTGAAACAAACTCCTGCCTTGGTTGAATGCTTTGAATTCGATATTATGACCGTTCTTAAGTTCTATTCGTTTGGGAACTCTATCTTGTCCATAGTTAATATGAAGTATATTACAATTAGGAATAAACTTGGATAGATAGTCACCCCAAAGAATATCTCTAACCTGATCCCACGATTCGATTGCTGCCCAGTGGGTACCCCTCTCAATCTTAATATATGGATGGACTTCAAGTGCAATCATCGCTAAGTCCATCATATTAGTGTAGGTTTTACCGGACTGATTACCACCAAATAACCACCGAACAGATTTATCTGAAGCATGGAATCTAGTATGTTCCGCGGTCAAAGGCTTATATAATGACATAACATCACCCACTAATCTTATAGTAGCATTAGAAGGCAACTCACCAGCAACTTTACAGGGTTTTATCTTGGTCTTCACTCTCATCAGGGTTCACACCGAGAAGTGCTTTGATGTCTCTCATTTGTTCCATCATGAAACTTTTCAGTTCATCTTGCCTTTCCTTCATGTTCAAATCTATAAGATTCATCTTAACGTAGATGTTCAATTCTTGCACATCTCTACGTTTTTCCACTTCTTCACAGGTTTTAGGTGATACAGTTCCTTCCTTACCTACATGCTTACCAGTATCACCTATATGGCCAGTCAACATCTTACCAAAACCTACAACAACTGTAACCAGCCCAAGAAATGCAGGAATTATAATAGCAAGATCACCCTGTGCAAGAATCATATCATCACCTACTTTTTCTTCGAAACCTTTTTGGTTTCAGATTTCTCTTCAGTGAGTTCTTGTTTCACATTCTCCATACTTCTCTTCAGTGCAATCCGTACAAGTTCTGCTTCCTCAGAAGACATCCTGTCTTCAACAACATTGAGGAATGCATCGAGAGATTTCAGATCAGGCAACAACTTCCTCATTACAGCAATAAGTACCGAGTCATCCGCTAATGCTCGCCTCACGAAGTGCTTCAACAGATTTTTCTTTGTATCCTTCTCTACACTCTTTATAGCTGCAATGAATGCATCATTCAATTCACCACGTGGTCCAACTGGTCTTCCATACGGATTACCTGATTGACCTTTCGTGAACGGCATAAATCACCTCTTCAGTTTTCTCATTATAACAAGTGCTGCCAGTGTTCCACCAATAGCACAAGCCATAACATCAATCGCAGTTCCATACCTTGCTAAATAGATACCTGTCCCTATACCAAGCAACTCGTCTATGAAAACTGTGCTGCACAACAACTTGGTATGCCGCTGTTCCAATGCATACCCGCGCAACAGTACCAAGAACCATGTTACAAACCCTACTACAAACATGATCAACGGGTGGAGGATCATCGCAATCCTCCTTGTTTATTTGAATTATTTTCACAGTAAATCACTTGTCTTTTTGGGTAACGAGTATTTATTATAGTTTGGAATCTTGTGTTTAGGTGAAGATGGCTGTATATTGAATGTTGCGGTTGGTGAGTTTACATCCATGATCATAACACTTGGTGTAATAACCACATAGGTTATATTCACCTTAGAAGTCATACCACATCTGTACTTGGCCAACTCAGTAATGAAGGTTCCAGTAGATACAGCCAAAACCAGCAATACCACACCCAAGAACATAGCAATGATTCGCTTCATCCGTCTTGGTAAAGCTTTCATTATCTTCCACATATACCTCAATACGCGTTTAGCACAGCCAAGTGTAGCTGTTTCCACGTAAGTCAGTTTCATTTTCAGCCAACTCATTATCATATTCAAGCTCACCGTAGTACTCCTATCTTAGTGCATAACCTATCTACGCAACACTCAAGCATGTGTTCACCAATAAGATTGGTTTCTCCCGTCAATCCTGCACGGTGAAGGCTGGGTACCATATTTATAGGACCATCAATGATTATTATGGGACCTATCTGAAATATCCAACTTAGTCCTATAACTATCACTATTATTGGTCACGCCCTATATTAGTGCAGTTACTGGGGAAACGCTTGCACATATTATGTAACCTTATACCATAGGGAACATAATTCTAGCCTATCCCAATCTGTGTGGCCCTATAATATATGGGAGAGCAACCAACCGTATCCATTATTATTATACACATGTGTAGTCCCATAATAGCAACTTCTAAGCCTGTACCAGTGCCTATATTATGCACAAGGAGGAGCGATATTATGGGACGCAGCGAGGGACATGCAAGCGAGCAGCTTACACTATTATAAGACCAACTAGGTATTGATGTTGGCTTATATAATATGGTCCAGTCTGGACCGCGATTGGATATTTTATGAGACACTGTATAGGAAGATTGGGTCCACTTTTAATGATAATACTGTCCAATGGAATCACCTATTATGGGACCAAATATGGAGAGGATAGAATGAGTCCTATAATATATCTGGGAAATAATTATAAGACTTAATGATAATGTCCTATAATATGTGAACTATTTGCTTGTTATTTCAATAAAAGTTGGGTCACATAATAAAGCCAATCTAATAGCTTGCAGGTCACTTTTGCTTGTTGGTCTTATATTGTTGGCATTTTCGACACACCAAGTGAAGAAATTATGTGGACAAGTTATTTGGTGGTCTCGGCCAATATTATAAGACTTTGCCAATTGGCACGCTTGGTCAAAAGTGAACTTATTATTGGACCTTATTGCTGCACAAAGAACGTCACAAAATGTTTGACCGTGTTCAATCAAATGCATCACATTATTAAGCGCTTGTTCGGTTCCCATAATAAGTCTCCAATTTGGTTAGAATTGATTGGTCACATAATAAACTTGCCAATGGGCTTTGCCAATGGGCTCTAATATATTATAGCATGCAATTTGTTCAAAAAATAGTTAACTTACTTATGGGGCGTAAAATAGTTCAAATTTAATTATAGGACTAATGATAATATCCTACGTTCATTAAATGGCACTATTATAAGATCATATGAGCCCAAATAAAAATGAGTCCCATAGTCCAGTATGGAACCAGATTATGAGACCAACAGAAAAGGGGTGGTCCTATAATAATGATAATGTTAACCAACCGTTACACTCCCCATAATGTATCACTCACTGATAAGAGTTTGCCACTATTATGGGGAGTTAGTGGTGTCTCATAATAAGTTTAATCTGATAGCCGTTTGAGACATATTATAGGATATGTCTCTGGTAGTCAGCGCGGCAACTTATTATGTGGCGTAACGGTTGGTTTCAACACCCCATAATGTTGTTTATGCATCCTACATCTGACACATATTATAGGGTGTTAAAATCGATCGTTGGGAAGAGAAGTCCTATAATGGTGCTTAGTATTGACATATGCTGCAACCATTATAAGACTAAGTCCGAAGTCTCATAAGAATGCTTAATCGCGGTTGTTATAGGCATTCTTATACCACGCGTAGTGGTATTTGTTGAACTTGGTGGTTGGCTTGATAGATTTGGCCACCTTATAGGACTCTTCGTACGTCACCTTTTCGACTCCCTTCTTGTCAAAAATGGCAAAGATGGCTTGTGTGATGCTCTTTCGAACCTTTTTGCCCTTTTTGCCCTTTTTGCCATCCTTGGAATCCTTTTTACTGGACTTTGGCGTTTTCTCGGTCGATTTGACCTTCTTATGGGTCGTTTCGACGAGTTCCGAAGTTCCCATAACAGTGGTTCCCTCAGCCACAACAGCAACTCCATTATTGGACTCTAACATTGTGTTACTCCTCATAAAAATGATACTTTGGAACGTTAGTGACCACAATTATGTGACCTATTTTGTGTCCCATAAAACGTTCAAGGGAACACTATTATGGGCTCTTGTTGTGTAGGTCACATAATAGTAGCCACTAACTCCCGACATGGTACATTATTATATGCCGTATACTCAGTCCTATAATGTACCATGTCATCCATTATATGAGCGTTCAATACGCTACATAATCTTCTCCTTTCATCCCGATTTGGTTGTCAAAGAACATGGTTTTTATAAGACTGACTTTGAACTTGTCTGAGCCACTGTATACATGTATATTATAGCATATTATTTATTAAATGAAAACCAAATAGTTTAATTTTGTTCAAATTTTATTATGAGACCTACAATATAATATGTCCAATATCATCCAAACATTGGCTATATTATGTATGAAGTCCTATAATAGGAATTCTATACTTAGAATGTACAGAATCAAGATTTTTGCCAACAACACCTCGTTTTTGATAATGATAATAACCCAAAAAGTTATACATAATTGGAACTGAGAAAAGTGACGTTCTATTGGTAGTTAACAATTGGTCCAGTTAGACAACTATAAAATATACTTGTTATAGGACCAAACTAGTCTCAAGTCCTATAACTGACTATTTGATACAGATAGTACTAATGACAATGTTGATATATACAGCACAGATAGTACATATGGTATGAATGAATTAAATGGTACAAATAGAATAAGTAATACAGATGATAAGATTGATATAGATGGTACATATGGTATAAACGACCCTAATGATAATGTTGGTATGGATGACATGAATGATACAGATAGTACACTAGTCAGATATGATATGGATTGTACAGATTGTATAGATTGTACAAAACAGTACAAAACGTACAACCAGTATAGTCATAATAATCGGCACAAATGATATGTTTACTTTACATGATACAAAGTGTATAATGATAATACACAGAATAAGCAGTACAGATGATACAAACAGAAATGAGTCCCATAATGCTATAGAGTCCTATAATACTCAGGTCCTATAATGTTATGGTCCTATAATAATTCAAGTCCTATAATAATTTGAGTCCCATAAAAGGAGAGAGAGGGGAAACCAGCTATTGGAACTCAAGAAAAGTTGGGCGGTTATACCCCAGAATTTGACTTGAACATTTCAGAATGCGAGTAGATTTGATTCATCTATAGAATGACAGATTCCAGTTTGACGACAGATTTCTGCAGATTTATCCAGGAATCTACCAATTCTATATATGATTTGTAGTGAGACCGCTTTTGAAAGTTACAACATGACAGTCGAAAGTATCGTTGTCTATACTTTGTCACGTCGGAAACTACTGCAAGATACCTAGTGGCTGCATTACGCAACTCGACATGTTTAGAAATTAGTATATCATGTCATCGCAAATGGATGGCAGTAATGATTTCTGTGGATATTTCAATTTGAATTTCATAGTGAATTACCTTTCTAAAAAGCCAAAATGCCGGTGGAAAGTCCTTTTCAAATAGGCCCCCTAGGACCCCCTGGATAGGGCCTTTACAGATCTAAATCTTTCCTTATTAGTGTGTAGATATATTTACCAGCAAACTCAAACGACATATTCAGATCCCTTGTGTGTTGTATAAGTACAGCCACCTTGGTTGTATAGGCAAGGTTAGATGCTTGCCCTACAAAATGTTTGATGATGTGTTTAGCAGCTATCTTAGGTTTACACCGTCTGTAGTTGAAGAGGATATTAGCAACTACTTCTCTCGGGTAAGTAGGCATCATCACCTTTCAAAACTTAGCAATGATTACTTTGATTGAATCCACAGTACACATTATTCCGTGGATAACTCGTTCCAACCTAAAGCTGAAAGAAGAACACCAGCAAATATACCTTCCAGAAATCTCATGGATTACCTCCAACAGGAAAAAGTAGGATATTTAACTACACAAATGAATCTCTTCGAACAGGTCTCACATATCTTTGGTGTTGTACACTTATCACAGTCAAACAAACACCGATGCCTTTCGATACACTTAGTCTTGAGTTCTTGGTATAGTTGTTCTTCAATTGATCTACTCATTGTTGATTATTCTCCAAACCTTTAACTTTTGCAGATCTAACCATAGTCACAAAATTCTCAAGTGTAGATGGGCACAAGTTAACATCAAACTGATCACAATAATTATTCTTTAATATACACCAGTCCTTAGAGAATGAATCAGTGGTATTAAGTATTCTCTGCCCACACTTAATACGACCACTTCCATCTTCTTCTGTTAGATATAACAAGCTTAATCTCCTTTGACTTCAATTGTGATTGATCTACACATGGATGTATAGGGATAGATGTTCTATCTCACAAATGGTTTCGCTTGTATTCCTTTCTTGTATAGTATATCAGCATTGCTACCCAGACTATATTGGCAGTAACAGTACCTATTCCACCGAAGAACGACAGCCACTGATTAAGATGAGGATAGTAATACAAATTCCAGAAACCCCATAAGACAAAGGTAGTAACAGCAGCAATACTCGTACCGCGCACCATCTTCTGTCTATAGAGTTTGATACAGTGGAGAGTAATAAAGATTCCACCACAAAGTTCAAAGACTCCGTTTGTTGTATCTTGCCACATTACATATCTCTCTCATCTCTGAGCCCGATGAATGTAGGAAAGCGTGGTCCATCTTTGCAGCCATAAGGCTGGAATCTATACTTCACAACCTTACCAAGATACTTCTTTCGATTAGTCCAGATTTCTGCACGCTGTTCATCATCAAAACCAGATCCTACACTGAGGGTCCAAGCGTGCTTTTCATCTGTACAGAGTAATGCACCAAGTACACCCATTGGTATCATACCCTCTTTGTAAGTGTGTCGTTTGGTAGTATGAAGTTCATCACCAATCAGCACATTATCGTTGTGTACCTTTTCTTCGAATCCGATGATTACTGCTTCACTATCTTCGAAGCGTTTGAGTTTGAGAAAATAACCCTCCTTCTCAGTAGATCGACCAAACTTGTAGGGTCCACCTGGTGATCGAATGATGATACCCTCATAACCTTCAACCAGACACTTTTCTTCAAACTTAACCAGCTCTACTGAATTACAGATAGTAACAGGTAGAAGTTTTCGCATTCCAGGTGGTGCAACAAGACGATCAAGATCGTTCATACGACAATTATATGGAACAGTAGGACAATCATCCATTAGGTCAAATGTCCAATGTTCAACCACACTTGATACACAATCTCTTGTCATTACTATACTGGAAACCTGGTTGAGCCTCAACCCCGGTACCATCAACTCACAATCGATACCATCCGGAAAGTCCCTCTCGATTCTATGCCTCAAACTGATATTGGGTATCGGCTTTAATGAGCGAGTTACTGCCTTGCCATCTCGCTTGAGACAGCGTATGCCATCGAGTTTCGGAGTGCACATTACAGGATACCTAAGTCTGGATACATCTGTACATTTACCAGCAAGCATGGGTTTGAATGATGACATCAGAGTTACTCCTCCTCAAAGTCCAAGTTTCTACGTGTTGCTTCATCAGAGTCTTTAACGGAAAGCACAAGCCCCTGGGTGTACTAAGACCTTACAACCAAAACATATACGCCTACATTTCATGTTAAGCCTTTCACTCTCATGGTTTGTTGTACACTCTTCTCCAACCGAGGCGCCAGAGAAATCTTGCTATATCGTCTGTCTTAGCTATTCCATCCGCATGATGGAGGGCTTTATCTGGTATGCCAATGGCATGAAGTGCTTCATGTAAAGCATTATCGAGAGTATTGATTGTAGTACCATCTACAAGTGTTATCAGGTGGTACCCCTTTTCTCCTATATCAGTAATACCACCAATATAGTTAGCATACTGGATGTTATACTTTACACCGTTGAATGTATGAGTTCTGGGTTTCATACTGTTGTAAGAATCTTCTCATCAACCAGTTCTTGCTTAACCTCCTTGACTAATGCCTGAGTCTCAGGTTGTTGTGTATTTAGTACACTCTTGAGACTGGCAAAAATGCTACTTGATGCTGATGCAACACCACCGACAAATGGGATAGTAGTCTCTGATCTAAGTTTGAGATTATCCTTGAATGTTTGAACTGTACCAACTACGTCTTTGAATGCACTCTTGAGTTGGCCAGCAGTGAGTGCCTTTGTTTTAAGGGTACGAGTAGTCATCACAACAACCACAATAAGTATGACACCCACGAAAATCAAGCCAGATAACATGTATACACTCACTACTGAAAAAGCGGCTTTCATCCCTGCACCAAGTATACATCCAGCAGAAACGAGCCATCCGGATTTTATACCGTGCAAGCCAGCAATGGCACCCAAGACAGTGACAACTATGAATGCAGTCATGAGCCAATCTGTCGAGTGTACTGTTTGTATGATGGTTCTTGTATCACTTGCTGAGGGTGAGAGGATCCTGTTTAATACTGTAGGTGAAGTCACAGGTTGATCTGTGATCGATGGTGCTTTCACGTGTGGAAAACATCCACCACATGTGAAGGCAACTATACACACTCCAACAACTGCAAGCACTCCAACAATAAGGTAGATGAGTGCAACAATTCGCGTGTTCTCGGGTTTCATCTTCTGTTACCTTTCATAATGGGTATATTTCATCTACTTACAAAGTAGACGAAGACCAAAGTTATGTTCCTCGTCAAGTATTTTCAATTCCCCCTTAAGTTTTCTATTTTCAGATCTGAGTTTCTTGTTCTCTGCAAGAACCTGTACAAATTTTCGATTAGACGACATAGTTGTTCCTCAAAAATCGGGTAGTTTTTGTATCCACATTGCGATGGTTCGTAAAGATTTACCATCAGCAAACATTGCAAGTATAGTACCATGACAGTTATAGGGAGTACACCAACACAAGAGGGTTCTACCTTTCAACCTCTTAGCCTTGCGTTGGAGTACCTTGTCATCCTTGAATCCAGGATGACCAGGTGTACCATGAAAGAACTTGGAGATGACTTGACGCCTGTTGCCATCCTTAAGACTTATCTTGTATGGATTACCAAACTCACTTGGTCGCCCAACAAATGTAGTCTTCAATCCTTTCGCATGACGGCGAGTATGTGCTACCGAAGTTGGCATCTTCTTCATGCTACCCTCCCTATCAATCTTGCCAGTGAAGTGTTGTTTATCACGTATCTTAGCAATACGGTCTAAACCGTCTGCAAAGTCACTCAGTGTAAATTCATCTTTTGTCATCTTCAAAATTCCAGAAATCAGAAATTATTCACTTTGAGTCTACTATAACAAAGGTTGAACTGATCGAACACAAAATTATTGTGGAACCGAGTCAAGTTTTCGTCCAATTTTTACGTAACGTTATAAGGCCCCCAGAGTATATCTACAGTGTAATAAACTATTAAAACCAATATATTTAAGTATACCCCCCTAATATATTATACTGGGGGTGTAATAACGTTACGAGGAAAAGAAACAAAAGTGCATTACCGACATCAAAAAGGCATTCACCTATAGAAAACGATAACACCTAATCGATATGGAAAGAAGTTGTTATTTATCGGATTTAATCAACTTTTAATTGGTTTTCTGCCTATTTTTGATCGATCTACTTTGATCGATATGGTGTTTCAAAATGATATTTGTTATATCGTCCCATTTAAGATATTGACATATCCATGCGAATGCCATTGGACCGACTCGATCAAATAGACCAAGAACACTATTACAGTGAGAACACAAAAGACCACGTTGTTTTCCAGTTCTATGGTCATGATCATCCTCGGAATAGAAACCAATGGTGGGAGGGTGGTTTGCAGTCTTCCTGGGATGATTGGGAACGCGGTCGACTGGATCACCTCGAGCGGCTTAAGCACCTGGAGGTCGCATGATCTCGCGGTGCATCTCTGCCTCCGCGAAAAATTATTCAAACCTGCCCTTAATACCTTTTACGGTTGCGTAAAAGCAATCAACCATTTTTCCAATCTCAGTCTTCACTCGGTTAGTTGGACACCACGAGTCCAGTTTTTGCTGGACAATAGGCAGCGACTCAGAAGTGAATTCCATGTGTTGATACCGAGGATTTGTGCTTGACAGTATTCCTCCGAGCCGAAAGAGGACGTCTTCTAACTCCCTCGAATGAGGGACCCCTCCCCTGGTAATGAAATAGAAATCCCTGAAATACTGGGGGTACTCTTCTGAGAGCTTCTTGAACCCAATGTATATGGCGTCACGTGAGATTGAGGGGAGCTTGTTGTTGTGGAAGGTCAGACCGAGTATGAGGTACACCAGATCCGTAGGCGAGAGTTGCCCCTGCGTTGTGCGTTTCGATCTCACGCTCCTGTTCATAGTGTCTCCTTTCCCAAAGATTAGTCGAGGCCGACAAAAAATGTATTATATCACAAGAGGGCTGGGTGGTCGAGTTTACCAATCCAAGACATCATTGTAGAACATCTTCTACACAAGTGTCTTTTTATTCCATCAACCTTCTTGGTGTCTCTAACTGTAGTTAATCTATCGCAAATCCAGCAAAGTTGTGTTTGAAACTCATCTGGTATATTGTATTTGACTTTATCTACCGTCTTCATAATTCTTTCCTACGGCTAAGCAGTGGAGTCCCAGGCGTCCCAGCAGTAAGTACTAACTGAAAGAATAAGCCCAGTATAAAATGATACAGTTAACGTCTCTTTCGTGTCAGGGGAGAACCGTACGAGCACATTTTTGCGTCGGTTGTGGTCGAGTAAACGATTCATGGCATGCGTTTGACATCCTGTGTATGCTGTTGGATGAAATGAAATGAGGGTGAATTCTTCTGTAGGTCTTTCAAAAAATCACTCACAACCTTGTCTATTAAAAGGTGTATCGTGAATTGTCGGAATGCCGTGTTTGCAAGATAATGTATTGCTCTTCTGTGCTTACCTGACATCCATAGACGTGCTGACATTCGGACCATATGACTCAACTGTTTATATTGAAGTTTAGTCATTAGTTATCCTTGTAGAAGACTTGATCTAATCTTCATGAGCAATCTACCAAGATAATTCTCACCAAGATCACCTTTACATGTTTACACAGACAACAACCCCAAAAGTTAGAGAGCCAACGATACTTACCTATGAATGGCCCTATTGATGATTGCATTTGTTACCTCCGAGATTTGCACTCTATACTTTGAGCGAACTCCAATGGTGTACAGCCGACTGAATCAGCATACATAGTACAAGCAATACAAACTGGAAAAGCTATATTACCAGGTGGTAAATATGCACCAAGTGTATTTCTTCCACAGCAAATGCACTGTCTCTCAGTGATGTGTGATCCTCTAATATACAGGTGTGACTTGTAATCGCGGTGAAGAACGGTATAAAATACAATCCCAAGGATCGGAGCAAGTATAATACAAATCAACAAAAGCATTTTCATCTCCTATGTAATACCAAAGAAGGTTGGTTTCAAACGAAAGTTGAACTCGGCATTGACCATCTTTATAAGTTTGTAGGTAGAATCCTGTGCATTACTGATGTATTCAGCGTAGGTCATATTTGTACCCTCAAATACATCAATATCATGCCTCAAAGCTTCGACCAGCATATATTTGAAATCAACCAAATCAAACTTATCGTTCAGTTTTTGTTTCTTGTGTATTGTAGGTGTAAAGTTTGGCTGTTTAACGGGTGGTACATAATCACATGTTTTGATTGAAGATTCTGAGTCATCATCATCAGCATCAGGTGCAAGAAAACTATAGTCAGGATGCTTTTCTTCTGGCTCAGGTGCAGGACGAATGTTAACAACAAAACCACAGTTTGAACACAAGAAACTCCTTGTTTGATTATCCAAGTTTTGCATTGGATCGAGTATATTACCACACTGCAAGCAGAAGAGTTTCATATTATACCTATAAAATAACCTCCCCCGCATGGTACGAGGGAGGTATCGGAGGGGTGATGATGTCAACTCGGCACACTCACACTGATAGTGATTCTCTCTGGCTTACCGAGCACTTCAAAAGCTGTGTTCTGTAGGTACAAGGAAGTTGTAACCTGATCGCTGTCATCCTCAGACCTGTATCGAACACAGGATTTGCACTTCTTGTCAACCTTGAGAGTAGTTGTTGCAACCTTTGTAACTTCTTTCGCTGCTGGCATCTTACTTCCCTTTCTCGATTGGGGCATCCTCATTGAGGAAATGTCCACTGTTCTTATTGATACATACCTGAGAACAACACAATTGCCCATTAGTTGGAATGAACTTGTTACCACAGACTGGACACACCTTTTGTACTAATTGGTCATTATTGATTCCTCCTATTTCAGTTTGATGTATAGTAAACAATAGTTGAGAATCTTCCATCATACCTCCTAATAAGTGGGTTTCCTGCTTCCCATCCAGTGCTTGGCATCAAGTTGTACCTTGATGTGGTCACTCCAGACACTGGTAGGGAAGGAGGAACATCGTGCTCATATTATTCCAGTGGGGCGTAACCCTTGATTAGCCGCAGCTTCATCAGAAAGAGTATACGCCCCACGTTGCAATCTGGGTGCACAATCTACTGGATTTAGTTCACAGTTCGAGTTGTGCACCACAGTGGAGGAAGGGAGTCTACTGGTTCCTGTACTTGTTCTTGTACCAAGCCAGATGGTGACCATCAAAAGTCGTATCGGGTTTGGCCTTCACTGCAACCGCCTTTGCCTGTTCGAGCTTGACCTTCTCGACTCCGACCTTGGCAAACAGCTCGAAAATGGCTTTGGACACAGCACCTCGCTTTGTCTTGCCACTCTTTCCATCCTTGATACCCTTGACATCCTTGGTTTTCTTGGTATCCTTATCCTTATCCTTATCCTTTTTGATGAACTTACTCATCTGACACTCCTAAAACATGCTTGATGGGTGAACCACCTGCTGCTGGTGGTTTACTATCGATTGATGTGTTGGGGGGATTCTTACATGTTTTGCAGACATCACTACCTCTACTGAAGCAAGTAATGTCTAAAGTCCACCCACATGCAGCACACACTTTACGCCTGATCCACTTACCACCCGCTCTTAACATTGGTCACCTGTCATCTGGCTTCAATACCTGTATTTCAATCCTCCTGATATAAAATGCAGGACACTGTTGCTTATTCTTTCTGTCACGGTTAAGATTCATCTTCCTACATGAACCTTCACACTTACCACCAGAAGCACACATTTCCGTACGATCCATAGCCTAAACCTTTCTTTTGAGTTTTCCCTTCTTCCACTGGTTGAGATACCAATTGTAATGATTTTTGTTGAATGGTGAGGTGGCTTTGACTGCAATAACCACATCATGCATTTCTTTGTAGGTTGGAACCTTCTTACCTTTGCTTTCAAGTAAATCAACTACTGCATTGGTTACTGAACCTTTACGGAGTGTAGGTTTTCGTGTAGTAGGATTAGAACTAGGATCAGTGAGTGCTCGTTTGGCATCCATGATGCACCAGCATTGAACACACAATTGATTGGATATGCCGTTCAATGCATTCATGGCTTTATTACTACACCCTGGAGTGATGCATCTTAGATAGTCAATATCGAGTGAACTGGTACCATACTTGTGAGAGATGGGACCAATATCAGATTCTGCATCCGCATGTTTGGAATGCTTGAGTCGAAACTTACTGGCATTCATAATTTACCCTTTCACTTGTCAAAGAACACTGTGGCAAATAAAGATATTCAATCGACACAATACCTAATAGGTATAATCGACACAATGCCTAATAGGTATATTTCGCCGTAGTTAACATTCGACGGTGATCTCAGATCACTTTCAGGGGATGCAGACCTGCGAACGATTATAATGGAAGCTGGTCTAAGATTATATGGACTTAAGAAGCAGGACCAAGTAAGGTCAGCTCGGCACATATAATCTATCCAGTTAATCCCTCCCTATCTTCTGCACCGATAGGGGTTATCGTCCCTCAGCCGATTGAATATCTTTAATTGCCAAAGAGCGTTCATTATGACAGTATTATAACACATTGGGAAGTTATTGTAAACAAATAAATTATGGAAAGAGTCAAAAATTAGTCAGTTATTAGTAGACTCTGGTTCTGTGTGTATTTAATCATCTTTGATACCATATTTGGTGTACCTGTTATAACAACTATGAAGTGGAAATATATGGTGCCAAAATCAAACTTATCATGTTGATTAAATCTTAATCCAATATAAAATGGGCAATATCCGAAAGATTTGATAGGAGTTCTGCCAACTCCAGCCCCTCTCAATTTAATTTTGATTTCAACTATAGCAGCATCGAATATGTTAGTAGGTGGTTGTCTATTAACCCAGCTATTGATGAAACTTGGAACATGTATTGGTATATCATAGAACTGTGATGCTTGAACAATAACGTGGGTAGTATAGTTTGATCTACTCATAGCGTTCTATACCTATCAAGTTTGCGAGACGATTTGAATTTTACTGGAGGACAATAACTTTTGAATAGATCAAGATCATCTATTATTTCAGCGGTTTCATCATCCAACGTATATTCGAGTGAACGACCTCCTTGAATTGAACCAACACGAATCTCTAATATCCTAAGTATCGAAAGATCTTCAAGAATTTGACTTACTGAAGTTCTACCTAAGCCTGTTCTCAGTGTAAATTCTCTGCTGGAAAACCACACACGTTTACCGTTATCACCATCAACAGATAATTTACGTGCTACATATAAGGAATATGTCGTGAGTTCAGGTACAGAACAAAGTGCCATGTACAAAGTTATGTCTAAGTGCTTTCTTTTGACAGTAAAATCACCCTGAATAATCGATAGTGCAATGGCAGCTTGTGTTAACTGCTGAACAAGTCTACCACCACCTTCTTGTCTTGGAAGGGTAGTAACATGTTTGCCTGAAACATCTCTGAGAACATGGGTGCGCAGTCGAGCCAAGAAGTTAGAGCATAGAATCAAATCTTTGTTGATACTTGTTGGTAGATTAACCTCGTCAATGTTAACAGCTGGCATTTTGTCGAGGAACTTATGAACCTTCATTCTGATCTTATCATATACTACAGCATGTGCACCAGAAAGTAGGTTTTCAGAAGCACGTTTTGTTAAAGCACCAGGGTCAGGAATTTGTAATCGGAAATTGATATATCTTTCACCAAGTGCTTGTGTATACTGGAAATATCTATCAATGACAGGTGTGGCAGCAACCAATATATTAAAGTGTGCTTTGGCTTCGACAACTTCCTTGATATTACCAAATGACTTAGAAATTTTACCGTCATATGCTCGACGTAGAACTGCTTGAATGATATTACGGTCTTCAGGACGTTGTTCCATTAATGTAGATTCATCTGATATGACGACAACCTTACCATCGAACTGAGGAATCTTAGATGGATCTTCACCGCGACCTCTATATCCTGACATCAAACTTTTGGGTGTCAACTCATCGAGGGAAATAGAAAGTTCATGTTCATCAAGGAGTGAGATGTGGGCAGATTTGCCAGATGATGACGGTCCTATGATACGGACCCAAGTTGGAGATGATTTCCATTGGAGTGTTATATACGGTATCAAGATGATCTGTCCAAGCCATGAATCTACAAGTGTTCCATAGTAAAAGTACCTACTGAACTGCTCTTGCAGATCCAAAAACCTAGATTTCACATGTCCAGTATCCATAGACTTCCAGGTCATATTCAAAATAGAAAGGCAGGAGAGACCGAACTGAATCAAATCGATCTCTCCGCCTTAAATCCATTCAATCCTAACTATTAACTCAAGGTACTGTTAGAGGTCCATCTCATCGATGATGGCCTTGGCGAGATCATCATCTTCCTCATAGTCCGTATCATCGGCATCAACCTTGAGCTCAAACTTGCCAATGAGCTTTATCATCTCCTTGCGCTTCATCTTCTTGATTTCCTTGGCAGAGGGTTTCTCTTCTTCCTCTTCTTCCTCTTCAGCCTTTTCTTCCTTGTTCTTGTCTTTGTTCTTTTTGTCTTCCTTATCAGTCTCTTCAACAGACTCGACAAGGTCACGGAAGTAGATGTTGATATATTCGTCATTCTTTACTGCGGCACCTTGAACGCACAATCCTTGAGTTTCCTCAAGCGAATCACCCAGATCATCGACTGAATCAGGGATATTTACCTCAAGCAACTCAAGGTCACCCTGCAAGAAACTCAGTCCATCTTCAGTCTCAATACCAGACCAACGATTGACCTTCTTGCCTTCAAGATCACCATCAACAACTGTCAAAGCCCACTTAACCTGAAGATTGCCAGCCTTGGATTCCTCGATTGTGGCTCCATCGATGCGGAAGATGTAATCACCCGGAGGAAGTGGTGCTCCTGCATGTCGTGGTTCAGCCTTCTTCCAGGACTTGTTGAGAGCACTCAAACGATCTGCAAGACTTTCTTTCTTTGCCATACTCAGTTTGCTCCTAATGAAAAGGTTTGATTGATACTGTACTAACTACAAGACGAGAGCTGGTTGGTGCATTCCACCCCCTTCCTGACTATCGTCATCTTCTTCATCTTCATCTTCATCTTCATCTTCATCTTCATCTTCATCTTCTTCCATGTTTTCTTCTACATCTTCATCCTGATCTGACTCCAATTCTGGACCAGGTGCTGTTTCAAGCTCAAGCTCAAGCCCTGTAATAGCTCTACACCGCATACTAATCTCCTTTCCGAAATGCTCTAATGATTTTGTCAACGAGTTCTTGCTCTGTTTTGAACGGTATAACTGAAGGAAGTCGATGCGTCCTATCTCCAGCATCTTGGTCTTCCGTTGGTTTAGTAAATACACACCGAGTAACACCAGGTTCGAGGTCAAGTTTCTGTCTGTCAACTTTTTTGACGTACGTCATGTGGAGAATAATATCACTCAAATTGTTGATGAAGTGATAACAAGTTTTAGGAATAGAAGGTGTAGACTTTGTAATCTTCATACTCCTACTTATTACCTCACGATCTTGCTCATGACAGACAAACGTAATCCCAGGACCAAGTGATACAAGTCTACCTACCCAATGTGCAAACTCATCGCCGAATGCTTCCCAACCTTTGCCCCACTCCTCATCGCTGGGGTGTGAAGTACCTGATCTACCACAAGTGTAGAGCATGCAGAACTTAGCAAGATTATCTGCAGTATCTACAGCCCAGACTTTGACAGTAGCAATCAACTTCGGACTTTTCTCCATTTTCTTAACAAACTCAATGAAGGTAATCCAGTTGGGTATGTATGTCTTCCTGACATCGAGAACCTTATAACCAGGTTCAGTGGGTAAGAAGTACACACCAGGAAATTTACTCATGGTAGTACTCTTGCCAATCTTTGGAGGACCATAGAGGATGGTGATCACATCCTGAAATCTGGTACCCTCAATACTTGATTGCTCCTCAAAATCAATATCTGCTGGCTCTGCATCATATGCCTGTGAAGCAAGCGAGTCGGACTTCTTACCATTTGTAGGTCTGGTTGAACTTTTCTTGGAACCGTGTTTTGAGAGATATTTACTCACAATGATTCTCCAGTTTGAACTGTTAAAGAGGTATGACCTTTGCCGATAGTATCGATATCATATAACGGTAATGGATTCCCTGCGTTATCATGATTACAGGCTACTATCATTGCTGCATATTCTGCAGTTTTATTTCGGAACAAAGCATGATGTCTATTATACTCACCCTCGGGGTATCTTGTTTCGAGTTTGGCCCTATTGACACGAAGAACCATCTCAAATGCTTCTTCGACTGTGATATGGTATAATCGTGCAATAGCCATCAATCCGAGTGTTTGATAATACCAGAGATCACCAAACTCCTCCATGATTTCAACAAGTCTGATCTCTTGTGCATAAAACATCGCGGACTTGCAAATCTTGTTGAGCTCTCCAGCCTCATCAACTATACCCATTATAGCATGGAGAAATTGAGCATCGATAGGATGAACTTTCCACTGTTCAACCTTTGATACCACATCAACAGACTGCTGAACATGTTGTTTGAGTGACTTATTCATAGGTCTCTATCTCCAGGTATTTCTTGTGTATCAAGAAAACTTACTGGACCATTTTCTTCCTTAGAAACAACTGCCTCAAGAACAGTTATTGTACATTTACAATCAGAACATATATATTTCTTGAAAGTAAACATACCACAGACACCGTTTAAACATTCAGACATATCAACCATAATACCTGTAGAAACTGGTAACTTTGCAAGCAAAATGTTATGTTGGCACTGCATTAGTCTTTCTCTCTTTTAATTTTTGAAACTGATTTAGTTAATGCACGAGTCTTATCCAATTCACGGTCTTCAAGGTCATATCTTAATTCTCGTTGTTTGAATGCTTTCATGTACAACGGATATTTTTTACAATTGGCGCACAATCTGAAATATGGGCATATACCAAAGTTGAAGCACTGACGATCGTTACGTGGCCAATTATATGGGTCAAGAAGTTGAGTTGTTGTAAGATAACTATACTTTGAGAACAAATCAAATGTGATGCCTTCAATATCTTGAAGTACATCGTTGGTAGCCATCTTACCAAATCGATGTTTATAGTGAATATAATACCAATCTGCTCTGGCTTCCAGGTCAGCGCGTAACCTATCGAGAAATTCATCTGGTGTTTCAGTTTTCTTGACTTGAATCTGTGGTTTACGGAATACAAGATAGTGGCATGTACTGAACGATGGACGACCACTCTTTAACATACCGGCTTTGTACCCGTTGATTTGTTTGTCGAACTGCAAATGGGCAAAGTATTCACTGTTCAAAGACTGGGAAGATGCACTCTTGATCTCAAACATTGTATCTTCATGATCTGCCTTACCTTCGCCGTCAAGAGTACCAGTGAAGATTATAGGTGATTGTGATAACTCAACACTAAACTTCGACTCAGAAGCAGTTATCTCAACCGATTTGATATATTTCAATCTAACTTTAGCCCAAACTGTAACTATGATTTCCAACATCTTCAGTTGAAAATCTACTTCTTCACTTACCCCTGGTGTCAATAACTGGTCTTTCAGTTCTTCCTCGTGTTTGACACGCATAGCCTTGATGGCTTTATCAATCGATTTTGTGGCAAGAACTACTTCAACTCCTTCCCCAAGAACAGAACCCCACCAAAAGTTAGTATTAAAACCTTTGGGTATCATGTTCAATACATACATCCAAAAATAATACCGTGAGCAGGATGTAGCCTGGAGTTTGTGGACATTTACCACTAATAGTTTTGTCGAAGGGATGATAGGAGTCACTCTAGTCTATCCTTAATATCAACATCGTTACTGGAACTTATCCACACACCTGTACCATGGTCTCTTGCTACGATCTCAAATCGATAATGCCGAAAATTCTTCCTTGCCTTGATGATTTGTATAGCAAGTTTGGTTATCAACGGTATAAGTATGAACAAAAGTTTTGATAGATTACAATCTATACCGTGTAACATATCCATACAGGAATTATAGGTAGCTTCCAATTCCTGAGGAATATAGATTGTACCATATCGCTTTTTATTCTTCTTATACATCTGGTGTTATCAAATCATTGTAGTTTAGTATCAATTTGTCACGATCATTGAAGAATTTGTATTCTTGGTTACACCCATTTGAATCTTCCCATCTTGGTGCAAGTATTAACCCACAAAAGTTAGTTTCATGCAGGATGGTAAGATCTATATTCATCATGAGTTTATGCAGACCCATAAGATCATTACGACAATGGCGAAGAAATTGAACTGAAAGTGATTGCACAAGATGGGATTGAACTATAGGTGAAAATATAATCCAACCCGATTCAATCAATCTAATTGTACGACGAAGACAAAGTTGGAAGTTAGCTTCCTGAATCAGGTATCTTTCTGGTATATCATCGTAACAGGTATATGGGTGAGCAAAATACCATAGACCGTTTTCTTTCAAACCACCACTGATAACCTGTTTTAGTAATTCATTTGCCATTTTTACCTCACATTCCTGCATCTTCATTATAATATGGTTCTAACGCAACGGTTTGTCTCTCTATCTTGGTCACACGTTTTTCAAGTGTTTCGATATTGATCTTAGGTTTGATATGATCGTCGGATGAAATATGAAGTCGACTTTCAATCCACATTGAAATCTTAACTCCAGTAACTGAACCAAACATTGTTCCGATACAATACCATGGGAACAGTGTCATGGTCATATTGCTCGTTACCAAAGATCGGAAAGTTAGGTACCAAACTGCATTGGAGAAGAATGCAGCAACCAAGTGGTATTTAATTGATGAACGATTACGACTTCTGCTTACAACAGAGAATGATATATTCTGAGCATAAGCTAAAAGCATCAATGAGATTGAACCGATAAGATATTCTATCATTTTAGGAGGTCCTTTGCTACCTGCCCGAAAATCTTCTCTTGTGCTTTACGGTCACGATTAATGTCTTCCAACTTCTCAATACGTTCAGTTAGGCAAACAGTAAGAACTAGTTGGACAAATATACACAGGATAATAAAAGTTAACATTGTTTTTCTTCCTCCTTTACTCTTGTAGTGAATTGACACATCAGCCCATCGTTTTCTGACCAAATGAACGAAGCACTTGCTCGATTCTTCTCGACAAAGCCCAT
>Ga0315284_10000530_pt1 | contig 52061 bp, 66 predicted proteins | sample YL17G09_16_MG_FD_203696 | JGI IMG/M metagenome (GOLD analysis project Ga0315284, IMG submission 203696) | Sediment microbial communities from Yellowstone Lake, YNP, Wyoming, USA - YL17G09_16 | ecosystem: Environmental > Aquatic > Freshwater > Lake > Sediment | place: USA: Wyoming | collected...
CATTATTACCTTCAAGTCCATATTCAGCTAGTAAAGTTGGAAGTGAAAGATTAGCATATTCATATTTTAAGACTTATAATGTTCCAGTAATAATTAGTCGATGTTCCAATAATTATGGCCCATATCAATATCCAGAAAAACTTATTCCATCATTTATTATAAATTTATTAGCTGATAAAAAAGTTTCTTTATATGGGGATGGGTTAAATAGAAGAGATTGGATACATGTTTTGGATCATTGTGAAGCTATATTATTTTTAATAGAAAAAGGAATTATCGGAGAAACATATAATATAGCCGGTGATAGTGAAATGACAAATAGAGAAATAACAGAATTTATATTAAAAGAACTGAATAAAGATGAATCTTGTATTCAATATATCAAAGATAGACCTGGTCATGATAAAAGATATGCAATAGATGATATAAAGTTTAGAAAATTAGGTTTTGTTAATAAATATTCATTTGAAAATGGATTAAAAGAAACAATAATGTGGTACAGGGATAATAGTGGATGGTGGGAAAAATTAATTAAAAATTAAATCAATTTAACTTCTTAAAGTATGAAAAGGCTTTTATCTAAAAAATGATGAAAGCCTTTTGCCATTATAAAAGTGGAATTTAAGATGATAATTAAACATAAATGGAGCAAAATATGAAAAATAATGTATATTTAACAATTGATAATTGTTCTAGTTCAACAAATCATTTATTTTATCTTAATGAATTAAAAAATCGTTATTCTGGTTTTAAATGTACTATTTTTGTACCATTAATGATGATAGACACTTCATTTTTAGATCAGATGAATAATACGGGATTTTTAGAAGTAGCTTGTTATGGATTTTATGGAAGAGGTAGAGAATTTGGAAGTATTAATGAACAACAATTCAATAATAAAATTGATGAAATAGAGACTAGTTTTTCCGGAAAATATATTAAAGGAATGAAATGTCCACAATTTGCATATATTCCAATATCTTATAATGTATTGAAAGAAAGAGATTATTGGATAATTGAGAATCAGTATAATAAAAATCCATTACTTACTGGTATTAAATATTTTAAATATCAAAAAAGTGATGATTCTTATTATTTTGATGGTCATGCAGAAAATAATAATCGTGATAAAAGAGGCATAGATCAATCATTTGAAAAAGTGATTGTTTCGATAGATTGGCTTATAAAACAAGGTGGTATTGAATTTAAATATATTTCAGAATCAATAAAGATAGCGTAATATGGATGTTTCAATTATTATTCCAATAAGAAACCAATCATTATTTGTAGAGATATGTTTGGAATCAATAATTAAATATACTACTGTTAAATATGATATAATGCTTATAGATGATGATAGCAATAAAGAAACAAAGGATGTCCTGAATAAATATTCAAAATATTGTGAGCTAATAACTAATAGTGAACAAAAATGGTTATCTTATAATTGGAATTTAGGAGCTAAATTATCTAAAGGTAAATATATATGTTTTTTAAATTCTGATACAATAGTTTCTAAAAATTGGTTAGAATTTTTAATTGAGCCATTTGTTGAATTAGAAAATATTGGACTATCTGGTCCTACAACTTCTTGTTGCTGGGGGAAACAACAACATTTGAAATATCATAAAAATAGATTTAATTTAAGAAATTCTGTTCATAAAATATCTGAAGAAGTAGCAACTCAATTTGAGAATGATAAATATGAATTTATTGATGTAGTTGGTTTTTGTTTTTTAACTGATTCTAAAATTTTTAAAGAAAATAATATTTATTTTGATGAAACATTTAAAGGACCAGGAAATGAAACTGATTGGATTTTACGAATAAAAGAAAAAAGTTATAAATCAATTTGGGCTAAAAAATCTTATGTTCATCATTTTGGAAGGATGAGTTTTAATGGTGATCTTGGTCATGAAAAAGCTTGGAATTTATGGAAAGAAGGTGATATTTTATTAAATAAAAAATATGGTAGAAAAATATCACTTGTTCAATAAAAGGAAAAATAATGAAGATTAAATGTATTTGTAATGGAAAAGTATATTTATTTTGGGAAAAAATACAAAATACTGAATATAATATTTATAAATGTGAAAAATGTGGTATTTTAGTTTGTGATAGAATATTGGAAGATATTGAAAAAATATATACAGATGATGATTTATATCATATAAAAGAACAATTAAAAATTGGTCATATCCCATATAAAGATAGATTTGATAATGATTATCAAATAGCAAAGACAAGAATAGATAATTTAAAAACTGCTTTATCAATTCAAACATTTATTGGAAAAAGAATATTAGATGTCGGATGCTCTAATGGGGCATTTTTGAAATATTGTTTTGATAATGGAATGATTATAAATGGAATAGAACCAAATGAAAATATTGCTAAATTTGCAATTTCAAAATTAAATTCTAATTGTATAGATATAAATTTATTAGAAAATACAAATTTTAATAGTAATTTATTTGATTTTATTTTTATGCATGATTTAATTGAGCATTTTAAGAGCCCAAAATTGGCATTACATATAATAAAAGCTCTATGCAAAAAAGATGGGTGTTTAATTATAGATACACCAAATACTGATTCAATAGATTTTAAAGAAAAACAACAAAATTGGAAACATATAAGACCATTAGAACATATATGGTATTTTAATCCAGAACAATTATCTAATGTATTAAATAAAATAGGATTTGAAATAATTCATATTGATTATCCATTAGAAGGCAAATTTGTTATATATTCAAAATTGAAATGAAAATGAATAATGATAAAGATAGAAAAAAAAGTAATAAATCCAAATAAAAAATATGATAAGAAAATAATATTATCATGTTGTTTTTTTAAATTGGGTGATAAGATAGTTTCAGAGTCATGCATTAGAGAATATATTAGACGCAATCCAAATCATTATGTTATAGTAACTGAATTAGATGAATTTATAAATTCTTTAAAAATGGAAGATATTGTAGAAGCAGATGAATTTTGGACAATAAAAGGGTATGGAGAAAATACAAGATCACAATTTATAAACAAATTTATTTATGAAGCATTCCAAGATAATGTAAATTATATTAAAACATATCACAGTGGTTTATATGATGAATTAAGAAAAATAAGAGTTGAAAGAAGTTGTGTTTTCTTAGAAAATAATGAATTAAGAAAAGCTGAAATTTTTCCAAGATTTAAAATAAAAAATGAATATATTAATTGGCTACATGGATGCCATAAATTTTTAAAATTAGATAAAGATAAAATAAGAATATGCTTTCATTTTAGAAATTGCAATAGTTCTACTATTAGAAATGTTGACCCAGAAATATATGGAAAATTTGCATTAAAACTAAAAGAATATGGATTCGAAATAATAAATGTTGGTTCAAAAGAAGATTTAAATTTAGATTTAAATAAATATGAAATAATTGATTTTTCAAAAGATAATTTATCTGTTAATAAAACAGCAGTATTAATTTCGACATGTGATTTATATATCGGAGGTGAAACTGGAACGACAATGTTAGCTGCTGCAATTGGAATACCAATTATCGCAATTAGTTACATTAATACACATGCTTTACCATATACAAAAAATTGTAGAATAGAATTTAAAAAAGATCATGATCCGACATTTAAACAATTATTTAAATATGTAAATGAATTGATTAATCGAAAAATTGAAATAAATAGAATAGAACAGATTATTAAAAATAGAATAATTAAGAAATCATATAATAAAGAAAAAATTGATAAATGTATAATTACAGCATGTAATTTTCAATTGGGTGATAAAATCGTATCAGAATTGTATTTTAGAAAATTTAGAGAACAAAATCCAAATACTCATTGTATATTATTGGAGACAACTAGAGATATTAAAACATTTAGTTTATTTAATTTATCTCTTTTTGATGAACATTGGGTAATTGAAGGAAATATAGATTTTGAATTACTTCTTTCTAATTTAATAAGCAATAAAATAGATAGATTTATATCTTTACAAACTGGATTTGGGTATTTTTATGATAAAGTTAAAGAATTCAATGAAATATCAATTTTTAATTTTGCAAATAGTTATAAAATAAGAAAAATTTATCCAATTTTTAATTTGGAAAATTGTTATATTGAATGGGCGAAGAATAATCCAAAATTTAGATACAATAAAGGAAGAAAAATAATATGTTTTCATATTAGAAATATAGATAGAGATATTTTTAGAAATATGGATTGCAATTTGTATATTGATATTATGAAAACATTAAAAAAATATAATTTTGAAGTTATTAATATTGGTTCTTTAGAAGATGATGAAATTCCATTTGATGAATATCAAATTGTTGATTTTTCAAAAGATAATTTAAATGTGTTTCAAACTGCAGCGTTAATTAAATTATCAAATTTATTTGTTGGAGGTGAAACTGGAACAACAATGTTGGCAGCTTCACTTAACGTTCCAATAGTAGCAAGTAGTTATGTCAATAAGAATGTTATACCATATATAGATAGTAAAAAATGTAATATCATATTTAAAGGTAAAAATGGAAATGGATATACTGAACCAAATAAAAATATAATTCTAAATTCAATATTAAATATGTTAAATTATAATACAAATTTAAATTATAATAGTAATGTAAATGAAATGATAAGGATGGTAATGTGAAACCAATTGCAATTATTACACAAACTTATAATAGATTAAATTTTACAATGGAATGTTTAAGTAGCATATTTGCTAGAACGAGATATCCTTATAAATTAATTGTTATAGATAATGCATCAACAGATGGAACAAGAGAATATTTGAAATTTTTACATAATAAAAGTTTAATAGATAAATTAATATTAAATGAAACAAATATGGGTATAGGACACCCAAAGAATCAAGGTTATACATCTATTGATAAAGAATGTGATGAAAGATATTTTATATTAACAGATTCTGATATTGTTTTTCCAATGACAAAAAATGATTGTTGGTTGACCCATTTAATAAAATTAATGGAAGAACAAAGCAAAACTTTAGCAATGATTTCAGTAGATTTAGATCCAATTAATGGAACGCATGATTTAGATTGGTGGTTTAAAGGAAAAAGACAACATTTTGTTGTTGGAAGCAAATTAAGAGAATTTGCTGAAATATCAACTGGTTTTCACGGTTCTTTAATAAAACGGAAAGATTGGGAAGAATATGGAGGAGCATGGATATCTGAAACTTCTACATATGGGCGTGTAGATGAACATTTTAGAAATTGGGTTTATAGAAATAGAAAAGGTAAAATAGGAGTTTGGAAAGGAGAGAATCTTGGGGATGGTAATGTGATACCAAGATATGGAGTGCATCTTGGATGGAGTGACCCAACTTTATTTTATGATTATCATATTTTTAAAAAACAAGAAAGAGAAAAAGTAAATCAAGAATGGAATATAAGAGGTATTAAATAATGGAAACAAGAAGCAAAAGATGCCTTCAGATTTTTACAACTATTTATGGTTTATTGGGGGATATTATTGAACTTGGATGTAGTAGTGGGCATACCACCATAGAATTAGCAAAATTTATAAAAGAGTATAAATTAAAAAAGAAAATTTATGCTTATGATACTTTTGAAGGCTTACCATATCAAAGTGGAGAATTAAATGCAGATTTGAAAAAAGGTGAATGTAAATGTTCTTTAGAACAATTTAATAAGAATATTATAGAAAATAAAGTTGAAAACATAATAATTCCTGTAAAAGGGCTAATTGAAGATACTCTTAAATCAAATGTAAATTTTTTTTGTTTTGCTTGGTTTGATTTAGATTTATATGAATCGACTCTATTTGCTTATAAAGAAATAGAAAATAAAATTGTGCATAATGGAATAATTGGTTTTCATGATTATGGTTTTTTTCGTTGTCCAGGAATTAAAAAAATTGTTGACAATGATATCAATAAAGATAAGTTTAAAATTTATAACATTATAGATTCTTGTATATTCTTAAAAAGGATTTAACATGAAATATGCTTTTTTAGTAGATAATTATAGAGATTTAATATTCTATGAAGATGTCATAAAAAAAGACTTTATTCCAGTTAATATTTTTTGGGACAATCAAACCAAAGAAAAAGAATTAAAAAATGAAATAAATATATATGTTCCAAATATTGCGCTTCAATTAAGCAGAGATAAAAATTTTTTAGGATTTAAATATGATTTAGATCATGATTTTATTTTGGAATTTTATTATAAAATGTATAATAATAATTTTTATAAATTTGGAATAGATTTGATGGCACGTATAAACTATTTATATCCTTATTTTAATGATTTGATAAAAGAAAATGATATTGTAATTTCAACTAATTCTGGTTGTTGGTTTTCAAGATTATTATGTGAAATATGTAAAAATAAAAATGCTACATTCTATTTTTTCGAAAATTTCTTTTTTCGTAATAATTTTCAAATTAGTAAAATACCATTTACAAATTCAAAATATGGTTTTCCTGAATTAAATAGATTATTTTATGAATCAGAATACAATAATGATGATATAGATTTTTATTATAAATATATTAAAAATAGAATATCTAAATATGAACAAGAAGATTATGATATAGAAAAAGACTATGATATTTTTATAGTTGGGCAAATTCCAGATGATACTAATGTAATATTATTAGACAAACCATATAAAAATTCAGAAGAATTATGTTATCAAATTGCAAAATTAAATCCACATTTAAATATAATATATAAACTACATCCTTTATTAAAGGAGAGAGGTTTTTTTATTGATAATAAAGTACTTGAATTAGAAAATGTATTTGTAACAACTAAAGCATCAATTCATAATATTTTTAATAAGGTAAAAGAAGTATATACTATAAGCTCAACTGTTGGGATAGAAGCTCAATTATTTGATAAAAAAGTTAAATGGTTTTCAGATACAACTTATAAAGATTTTAATTTAGAAAAAAAAGAAAATACGTATAAATTTATAAATGCCTGTAGAAAATATATGTTCGAACTTGAGGATTTATGGACAAAAATAAAGTAAAATATTTTTTAACTATTCATATTTCCAATTGCTTGTATAATGGTACATCATATTTGGAAGATTCAGATAGATTAGTTTTATCAAGTGAATTTTCTAAATTTTTTAGAGATATACCTGGAATAGAATTTAGAGGTGTGGGGTTTACTATTGTTCGCGGAAATCATAATAGCCTTAATATTGGGATGGGTGGGGCTTTTTATAATAATAAAGAAAATATCACTAGAACCGAAATGTTTTCTTTAAGAGCTAAAGTTAGAAAAATTTTAAATGACTATATTAGAGATCTGTCTTTTAGTGAAGTTAGAATAGAGGTAACTAAAGAAATTGGTCAAAGGTTTAATGAATGAAAAGAATATCAAAAATTCGAATTATAATATCTAATTGTTTATTGGATGGTAGTTCCTTTCTTGAACAAGATAAGAATTTAGAACAAGTTATAAGGGATAAATTTATTTCATGTGGAATTGATTTTAAAGGTGTTGGTTCTAATACAGTTAGGGGAAATCATAATTCTTTTACTCTTTCAATAGATGGAGTTATTGAAAGTAGAGTTAAAATAAATTTACCTGGTTTTGTTAGACAAATGTTAAATGAAATAAATGGTCTGCATTATTCAGAAGCTAGAGTAGAACAAACAATAATATGGGATAAACAATCTGAAGCAGCAAGAATAATAAAAGAATTATACGGGATCACGTTAAAATAAAAGTGGAATTGAGAATTTAAAACATGGCAACAATACATAGATCTAATAGAATTTACATATTTGGAGTTGAAATAAATGGAAGTATTTGGCTAAGTGAGAACATTATCGATGAATTTAAAAATGCTTTAATTCAAAATTGTCCAGATGTTAAATTTTCTGTTTTAAAAGTTCAATCTGTATTTAGTAGTAAAGAGACACAATCTAATATTCATATAGATGGAATAATCTATAGAGGATTGCAATTTTTAAATGTTAATGACATAGATGAACTTAGAATATATATAAGAAGTGGATTAGAAAAATATTTTAATAATATAAGAATAAGCAGAATAGATATTGTAAATGATATATTTTATGAAGACCCCACAACGGGATATTAAAGGAAAAATGCATGGTTAACAAACAAATAAAATGCCCTTATTTTAGAATGTTATGTTTAAGAGAAAATTGTGTGGCTTTTAATGCATTTACAACTGAAAAATTTACTGATTTACAAGGAAATAGAGTAGGAATTACTAAAATAAGAGAATTATATAAAGAATATGGTTTAAAATATTTACAAGATAATTTATGGAGAGAATATAGAGTTTGGGAAGAATGTGCTAAACTTGGTAAAGTTATAGATGATAGAACAGAACGAGATCACAATATTCCATCATATGTATATGAAGAGTAATACGATTTCGAAAATCATTAGAAAAATTGCAGATAAAATTCAACCAGCAACCATTCCAGGTAAAACAATAAATAAAAAAATTTTAGATTATTTTATTAATTATTTTGGGTCTAAAAATAAAGCATTGGGTTATTTAAAAAAAGATAGGATAGTTAACACGTTCTATCATCAATCGGATTAATATATGACAGTTGAAAATTGGATAAAAGCAAAAAATACTGAAGTTTATGTGAAGGGGCTTATTTATTATGGAAATTATTGGGTTGATGAACCAGATAGCTTAATAGAAAAAATAATTGATTCTTTAAAAACAATTTCTAATTTTGAATATATGTCAATCGCTTTAAATCTTTCTCAAGTATTTGCTACATCTCAAGCACCAACACAATATTCTGGGATGATATTATTTTTTAAAAATGTTATATATAATAATAACGAATATTTATCCCAGAATGAATGTGGAATACTCAGGGAACAAATTAAGAATTGTTTGAATTCAATACAAGAGCTACAATTTGGAGATATTGAGATTAGAACAAATAGTTTGATGAGAAAAGTCTATGAATAATCCATATTTAAATTTTTTATACAAAATAGGCAACATTTATATTTATCGCGTAAATGGTAAATGGATAAGAGAAAATATTGATTTAGATTTTACAAATTTTGGGCAACATTATAGATTTAATTTTATTCCGGAAAATGAATTTTGGATAGATATAGAATTAACTGGAAACGAAACTTGTTTTTACATATATCATTTACTAACAGAATATAAATTAATGAAAGACGGGTTTTCATATGAAGGAGCTTCAGAAGTTGCTAAACAAGTAGAAAGAAATGAAAGATATAAAAGTAAAAAATTTAAAAAATATTTTGATACTACAAATTATGATGCAAAAGTAAACATTGTTAAGAAAAATTTTATCGGAAATAAAGCCGGAATTAATATTTGGTTAGTTGATGGAGAATTAGTAAGAGATTTTTGGTACATTGATTTTACAGCTGGTGGGCATGATTTGGTGTATTCATGGATACCCAAAAATGAAATTTGGATAGATGATGATTTAAAAGAAGATGAAATATGCTTTACTATTTTGCATGAATTTATTGAGAGAATATTAATGAATAAAGGCGATAGTTATTTAAATGCCCATCAAAAAGCACTTGAAATTGAATTTAATAAGAGACAAACTATTCAAAAAGTATCTAATATTGAAAAAGAAAAGTTTGTAAAGCAAAACATTGGTTCTGGGTTAGCAATTAAAAAGAAGGGAAGATGGGGAACTTATCATTGGGAAATTCTAATAGAAAAAGGTGATTATCAAAAGTCAGGAAAGATAGTAGATGATACCGAAGAAGGTACTTTAGAAAAATATTTTGATAAATATGTTAAAAATTAAATTAATTTAATTTTTTTAAAAGTGGAATAAAATATATAATTTTATTAAAAATAAATGAAAAATTAAAAAGGAGATGTAAATTATGGATATTATGCCAGGTGATAGAGTTCTTCATTTAAGTATGGGGGATGAAGCTTTTGGAAAAGCAGATGTATTTTGTGGTAGTTTTTCAAAACGTCAAGTAGCAAATCGTGAATATAAACCGTTAAGTATTGAGAGTCGTAAACTTCCTTTCCAAGATAAAGCATTTGATTATGTCTATACTTCTTATTTTCTTCAATATATCAAATATCCACAAGATTTATTAGCTGAAATTAGAAGAGTAGGAAAAAGAGGACATATTAAAGAACATTCAGAATTTTCCGAACAATTATTTGGCTGGGCAGAACATCTTTGGGTAATTACTATTGAAAATGGTGAGTTAATAGTAAAAGAAAAAAATAAAGAAAGATATGAAAGATTTGGCCCTTATTTTCATGGTCTTTATCAAAATGACCCAGTATTTTTTGATTATATCTCTCAAAATGTTGGTCTCATGAATATAGCGGTGGATTGGTATGCTGAAGATGGCAAGACTGAAAATGGTCAGCTATTATTTTGTCCATGTCAAAGTGATATATTTGAAAAAAATAGAATGGTACTTGGGAAAATTAAAAAAGAAATTTCAATTGAACATTTAACTTCTAAAGGTATTATCTAATTGATATTTTATTTAAAGGAAACTTTTATGATTGCTCCGGATATTCCAGAGTTAGATCATTAGCAGTTGAATTATATAGATCTGGATTTAATGTTAAAATTGAATCTAGAACTCCAAGATATTTTCTTGTCAAAGACAATGATATACTTCAAAAATTAGAAGATACAAAACTTAGTTCTAATTATATTACAATTGATTGTTCGCCTCCTTTTTCATTATCTAGTGAAGAAAATGTTATTGGGTTTACAATGTTTGAATCCAATAATATACCTTCAAATCTTATAAATCATCTCAATTCATTCAAAAAATTATGGGTTCCAAATTTGTGGAATAAAGAGAATTTTATGAATTATGGGGTTAAATCCAAAATTGATATTGTTCCATTTGGAGTAGACCATGATTTATTCACTATAAAGAAAAAATCTCCAATTTTTACTTTTTTGTTTGTAGGTGTAGCTATTGATAGAAAAAATTGGCGTATTTTGTATGAAGTTTTTAATGAAGAATTTAAAGAGAAAGATACAAATCTTATATTAAAATTTGATGGAAAAACAAATATAAATATAGAAGAAAAACATAATATTAAAATTATTAATCAAGTACTTAATGATTATGAAATGGCAGATTTATATTCAATAGCTCATGTAGTAGTTCTTCCATCATGTGCCGAGGGTATAGGTTTACCAATAATTGAAGGATATTCATCTGGCTGTAGAGTTTTATTTACAGATGCTCCATTTTTTGATGATTTTTATTCTGAAAAATATTCAAAAAAAATTAATGTTTCATACATTGGAAAGCCATCCAATATTTTGAAAATCAATAGTATTCATTCCGAATCAAATTTTTATTATGTTTCGAAAGAAGATTTAAAGAAGAAAATGCATTTATTAAAAGATGAAGAAAAATATAATGCTGCAGAAGCTAGTTTAATTCGAGAGTTTTCAAGAAATTTTTCATGGAGAAAATCGGTTATTCATGCCATTAGAAGTATTGAATCATGTACAATATAAATTTTTATAAGATTTTTGAATTATATAAAAGTGGAATTTTATTTTTTAAAATACAAATTAAATGCAAATAAAATGCAAATTTACATATAATTTAAAAAGGAATTAAATGAAGAGTAGAGTTTTTATTACAGGAGTGACTGGGCAGGATGGTTTTATACTTTCAAAATATCTATTAGAAGAATGTGAAAATTATATAGTTTATGGTTTAATTAGAAGAGTTTCTAATCATAATGAAAGAATTGATGAATTAGAAAAGTTAGGAGTAGAAATTGTTGAAGGAGATATAACTGATTTATCTTCTTTAATAAGAAGTTTAAAAATAATAAGACCAGATTTTATATATGGTTTTGCAGCTCAATCTCATGTTAGAAAATCATTTGAAGAGCCAATTAGTACTTTTAATATAACTGCAGGTGGTGTTATAAATTGTTTAGAAGCTATAAGAACTATTGATAAAAATATAAGATATTACCAATCCAGTAGTTCCGAACAATTTGGAAAAGCACAAGAAATACCACAAAAAGAAACAACAATTTTTTATCCTCGGAGTCCTTATTCATGCTCGAAAGTATTTGGATATTGGATCACAAAGAATTATAGAGAAAGTTATGGAATTTTTGCTAGTAATGGAATTTTATTCAACCACGAATCAGAATATCGTGGTATAAATTTTGTAACTCGTAAAATAACTGATGGAGTTGCAAAAATAAAATATGGTTTGATCGATAAATTAGAATTAGGAAATTTAGATTCAGAACGAGATTGGATGTATGCTAAAGACGCCGTGATTGGTGCAAAATTAATTTTAGAACATACAGAACCAGATGATTTTATTTTATGTAGTGGGGAGAAACATTCAGTAAGAGAATTTTGTGATATATGCTTTAAAAAAGTTGGTTTGGGTGATTATAAAAAATATGTAATTTCTAATCCAAAATATATGAGACCAGCAGAAGTTGATGTTTTGATTGGGGATTATACAAAAGCTAAAAATAAGCTTAATTGGAAACCAAAAACTTCATTTGAAGAAATGGTTGATATTATGTTAAAATATGATTTGAAAAAATATGAGAATAAGGGGAAATAAATAATGAGTTATCCTCCTATAAATCCAATCTTTCCGGGAGGCGGTCAAGTTCATGAAGATAATTCATATTTGATTAAAGATCAACTTTCAGCTTCGATTTTTAACGAGTATGAAAGAGTAATGACAAATATTGTTACAAAATTAGAAAATGGAAATGATCCGGGACATTTTCATACAGAAACCGCTAAAGGATTCTGGGGCCAAACAACATATAATTCTTTAATTGGTAGATTAATTAAACATGATAAAAATTTGCCATTTTATACGGTTGAAGTAACGACTGTTACAAATCCAATAATGCCAATTGGGGATGTTTGGGTTGATATATTAAATCAAAATGAATTTATAGTTTATAATTCTGGGTCAAATAATGTTTCTACTTTTAGATGGACATTAAAACAACTTGATATAATTGAAGCTGATATTTCTGGTTCAACAATTTTTGCTTCTTTACCAGGAAAAGCTGTAGAACATAATTATCCATTCAAGGATCATATACTAAATGTGATACCATCACAAAATCCAACTGGGTATTTAGGAGATTTTTGGGTTAATAGAAGTTCTATTGTTGATATTGTAACAAATACTGGTGTTGGAAATTCTGGTTTTAATTATAGATTAGAAATATTAAATGATGTTGAACAATGGGCCATTGCAAATTTTAATGGCTTAAGTGGAGTTACAATACCACATTCTTTAGGAACAATAGATTTTGATGTATTTATAATTCCAGAAGAAGACACTAGTGGATATTTAGGAGAAGTATGGGTAGAAAAGACAAATGTAGACTTTACAATTTTTAATTCAGGAATTTTTACTGGTCGTATGATATACTATATTGCTGGATTAAATAGTCCAACATATTTCATGAGAGGCAGAAGTCAATTTGCATCAGTAAGTGGAAAAGTTATACAACATTCACTTTCTCACACAAATTATGACGTATTATTACAATCTGTACAACCTACAAATGGTTATTTAGGAGAAGTTTGGGTAGTCAAGAGTAATTATTTTTTTACAGTATACAATAGCGGTAGTAACAATTCTGCTTACTTCGATTATAGAGTGTGTTTAATATGAACTTTATTAAAAAAGAAACAAATTGGATTTTTAAAATAGCAATGGCCGTTGTTGCTGGGTTATATGGATATGATAAATTAAAGGGTTAAATACAATGAAATCAAATGAAATTAGAAAAATAGCACAAAAAATTATTGGTTCGCAGAATTATAAATTGAAATATAAAAAAATTGAAGATGTTTATTATGATTTATTAGCAAATAGTATAAAAATTGGTGATTATTAATCAATGCCAAAACATCGACAATTAACTTGGGATAGAACTGGGCTTAATAAAATATTTGATGCTAATATAGCTGTTGGAAGATATGAAGACCTTGAAAATCAATATAGCTTAATTAGACATGTAAAAGCAGAAGAATGGGCAAACAAATTAAATGATTTAGCAAAAGAAAAAGGCATAGATATTTCTTTTAATTAAATTATTTTCAATTAAATTATATAATGTAAATGGAGATGAAAAATGGAGAGAATTTTAATTACTGGTTTAGAAAATAAATACAAATTGCTAATTCCATTGTGGGAAGATGGTAAACAAAACATTAGAAAAACACCCTGGTTATATATTAATGATTATAAACAAGAGGTAGTATCATGATAAAAATTGGAAATATAATAATTGGAAAAGAATTGTCGGATTTTCCTTTTGCTTGGGTTGGTCCGGTAAGGGGTAAAAGAAATGAAGTTGGAACTGTTTTTATTTCTGAATCTCCTAGTACACATAAGCCAAGAATAAATTATTTTACATTTGATAAAGAAGAAGGATGGTTACCACATCCACATCCACATATAGATATAACTAAATTTAAAGATAATGAAGAATTTTTAAAAGTAATAGATTTTAAAGTTAAACATGATTTATCAAATCCAGAAAAAGTGCCTTTAAATAGATTAGAAAAAACAAAACAAGAAATGATAGAGCATTTAGTTGTGTCTAGTAAAAAATTATCAAATAAAATAAAGAAGAATGCTTGTAAATTTTTAAAGGAGAAAATAAAATGACAATGTCAATTGGCGAAAATTTGGATAAGATTAACCAAATTTTTTCATACATTCGTTCTACAGATGCTAAAATTAAATTTGAGTTGGATACATATGCAGGAGTTCATGGTGGAATAGCAACACCCGTAAGATTAAAAGTAGTAAATGGTAATAATATATTAGATCCATTTACAAATGTTTCTAATGTATCTGTAAATGTTACTGGGAGTGCTATAATTTCTGAAGCAAATCCAATATCAATTGTGGGCGGTTTAGCTACTATACATGTAGCAAATACAATTGCAGAAACGAATATTTTAAGTTTAGTAGATTCTGGAGCAACTGGGTTAGATGTAACTCATACTGCAACAGTAGTATTTTCTTAATAAAAAAGATTAGAGAATAAAAATGAAATTTGAAGTAGCAATAGCTAAATCACATAAAAAACATAAAAATAAGTTTTTAGCTTGGTTAAATTCAATCAGATATTATATTACTTCAAATGTAATATGGTTTTTAAGCGATATACAATTGTATCCATGGCCATTATTTTGTATATTTAGAACTCATGGCTATCGTGTAAATGCAGAACAAACTAGAAGAGTTTTTACTTTTATTAGACCCGGGGATATTTTACTTAGAAGGTTTGATAAGTATTTAGGAACCAGATTCATTCCAGGTTATTTTACACATTCTGCTTTATATGTAGGAGATTTAAGTTTAAGTGAACCAGATAGAATTGTTCATGCTCTTGGTGAAGGTGTTATAAAAGAAGATTTGTTAAAATTTCTTAGATGTGATGATATAGTAGTAATTAGACCAAATTTAGAAGAAGAAGAGATTAAGAAAGTTGTTGCTTTTGCTTTAAATCATATAGGTGCTTTATATGATTTTGATTTTGATTTTAATAATAACGTTAAATTTAGTTGTACAGAGTTTGTATATGCTTGTTTTAAAGAATTTAAAGAAAAATTAAATATAAAGCCAAAGAAGAGACTATGGAAATTAACTATTATACCAGATGATTATTTGGAAATAAATGGGAAAAAGGTTTACGATACGAGGATACAAAATGGGTAATGAAGATATAAACAAATGTTTGGGTGAAGTTATAGGACAGTTGCAATTTGTTGTAAGATCAATGGATTCTGTTGATAAAAGACTCAATGATGATACAAAAACAATAGTTGCTATAAGTACTCATTTATCCCAAATTGATAATACATTAAAAGAAATGAAAGACAAATCTAAAGAAGATAGTATATCAATACATGATTCTATTTCTAAATTAAGAAAAGAAATAGATGAAAAAATTTATGGTATATATGAAAGAGTTGAAAATCATAGAATGGAACTTGATAAAAAAATAAAAGATACTAATTCAGAGGTTTCTAAAACTAAAGATGATTTAATTGGAAGTGAAATAGAAAATAAGACAGAATCTAGAAAAATGAAATATGCTTTAATACAAAAAATCATTGATTGGATTTTTAAAATAGCAATGGCCGTTGTTGCTGGGTTATATGGATATGATAAATTATCGAAATAATATTAAAAAATTTGCTAAAATAATTGTATATGGTGTTAATTTAACTCCAGTGCAAAAGCAAATTATTGATGAATGTGAACCAATGATTGTTCATTTACAAGAATTGGCAAAGGAAGAAATTGATAAAATATTAGAAAAATTTGAAAAATATAGATTATCAATGGTAAAAGAAGAAGAAAGAAAAATAGAACAAAATGAAAATATTGATAAATCAGAAACTGTTTTTAAAAAGATAAAAAAAGAATATACGAAAAATGAATTTGAAATAGAAGTTATTTTTTCATGCTATGATATAGAAAATTATTCAAGGGGTAATTGGTTATATAAACATTTGTATTTACCAAAGAGCCGAAAAGAATATTTTTATAAAAATACTCTTGAATCAATTAGAACTTTTAATTTGCAAAAATTAACTCAGGCTTTAATTAAATACGTTACATCAGATTATGTAGAAATAAAGAATTTTAAAATATTTCAAGGTCCAAAGGGATTTGAAATAACTGCTATTTTAATAGACAATCAAAAAAGAGAATGGAATTTTAAAACACAAGCAATTTCAGCCGGTGGATATAATATTCAAGTATGGCATTATAGATACATAATTAATCTTTATTCCAAAGAAGTTCCTAGAGAAAAAGTAAAGCAAGATGTAAAAGAAAGAATAATACAAGAACAAGAAGAAAAGAAAAAAGAAAGAGCAAGATTAGTTATTGAAAGAGAAAATCAAGAAAAAGTGAAAAAAACTCTTTATGTTATAAAACAGATTGGTTCTGTTGTAAATAATAATCTTAAAACTATAGAATCATTAAAAAAACAACTTGCTGATGATAAAAAACTTAAAGAAAAAATGCATCATTTAACACATAGTTATTTAGAAACAAAAGGCATGATTGAAAATGGTGAATTAACTGAAGAAGGCATTGTTTATTTAAAAGACCAATACAAAATTACCATAGAAAAAACTGAAAAAGAAAATGCAGCTTTAAAATCTTTTTATGATAAATTTTTTAAGAATGGAAAAATGATTTATTCAAAAGAACAATTAGAGGAAAAGATTTTAAATGGTGAAGTTAAAATGACGGATTTTGCAAATATTGATAAATATGTTATTGAAATGCCATATAATTTAGAGAGATGGAATATTTAAATGAAAATGGAGATGAAAAATGTCGGAAAAGATTCTTATTACTGGGTCAAAAGGTAGAATTGGTAAAGAAATTTTGGATTTAAGTGATACTCAAGAAAATGAAGTAATTCCAGTAGATATAGAAGATTTTGATTTAAAAAATATTGCAGATATAAATGCAATGTTTAAAGAAATAAACCCGACAATTGTAATACATACTGCTGGTTTTACAGATATTGAAAAAGCAGAACAAAATGAAGATGAATGTATGGCAGTTAATTATGAAGCTACCAAAAAAATGGTAGAAAATTCTATACGTGAAAATGTTAAAAAATTTGTTTTTATATCTACTTGTCATGTATTTGATGGAGTAAAACAAGATTCATATACAGAAAGAGATGAATGCAGACCAATAAATATTTTTGGTATGTCAAAATGGAAAGCAGAACAAGAAGTTTTAAGATTAGATAATAGAGCAATAATAATAAGACCTTCTGAAATATTTGGTGAAGGATATGGGAATTATTATTCTGATAGAATATTAAATTTTATAAGACAAGATTCAAAAGAAAATATAAATGTAATAAATGATGAAACTTTTAATCCTACGTATAGTGTTGATTTAGCTTATGCAGTTAAAGTTATAGTTAACCATACAAATACAAGAGGCATATTTCATGTAGTTAATGAAGGAACTTCTAATTGGTATGATTTTGCGAAAAGAGCAATTGAATATAGTAATTCTAATAAAAAAGCTATTCCGATGTCAAGTGAACAATATACTTCAATTGCGAAAAGGCCGAAAAACAGAACTTTAAGTGGAATACGGACTTTACATTATACAGGAGTAAAATTGAGAAGTTGGGAAAGTGCTCTTGAGGATTACATTTATTTGTTAAAGGAGAATATTTAAAGTGTCTTATCATTTTGGAGATATAAAACTTTTAAGATTGCAATTTTATGCAATATTCAATTATGAAAAGACCGATCCAAAAGACAATTTAGCTTTTTTTAGAATTATTCATAGAGAAAGAATACAAGATGCTGATACTGTAGATGTTCCATGGACACAAATGATTAGAGGAGGAGTAGGTCTTTATTTTTATGAATTAAATATAGATAATAAGTTTAGAAAAGATATAACATATACTATTGAATATCAAGGAACTTATACAGAAGATTTGTCTATTGGTGTAAATAATGAAGAATTTGATGTTGAAGATTTAGGTGGGATGATAGAAGATTATTTAATGTATGCACACACGTGTAACAATCAAGGCATTCGTTGCTGTGGAACTTAAACAATGATTACAAGAAGAAAAACAAATCCAGATATTACAAAAAATTTTAAACGATATCAACGTGGATTTAAAAAGAAGAAAAATAAAAATAATAGAATAAGAAAACTTAGAAAATTTGCTGAATTGATTATTGAGTCAGTCATCAAAAAATGCCCACAAAAAGATAAGACTGATGATAGACCAGATTCAGAACAAAAATATTGTTTGTATACTAAAAATGAAGATCGTTTATTAGGCAGACATCCATCAAAAGAAAAAGCTGAAAAACATGAACGTGCTATTCAATATTTTAAGCACAAATAAGGAGTTTTAAAAAGATGAATTCAAATCAAATAAGAAAGATGGCAAATAAAATTGCTGGCAGTTCAAATATGATTTTAACTAGTATAAAAAATAAATTCAAAGAATTTGAAGATATAACATCCCAAAGTGAATTGGTTGATTATCTAGTTAAAGGAACAGGAACTAGAAATAGTATGCATGTTCCTGGTGGAATAGAATACAATATTAAAATACGAAATATAGGAATTCCAGGTAAAGTTAGGGATTTGGCTGATGATAAAAAAATTGATCTTATATTTTGGCAAACTGCTAATGATTATCTTTCAAGTATTGGACAAACGATTAAAAGTGAATTTGATTGGGTAAATGAATGGAGCCAAGAAGGAAGGTCAGGAGGATGGTTGGCTTTATCTTTAAATATTGATACAAGTAATTTAGAAGATATAAGAGATTTTATTAATGCTTTTGAAAAAGCAGTGAATAGTGATAGTGATTTGACAAGTTTTATTAATGATTCAAAAAATACTTTAAAAGATATTAATTCTATTAAAAATAAATTCATTCAAATTAAAAAAGACATATCAGCAATAGAACTACTTATTAAGAATACAATAAAAGATTTTGTTAAAAGTATAGAAGATTTTAAATGGTGGAAACAAGAGCTAAGCTAAAAAAGGAAAATAAAATGAAATCGAATGAAATTAGGAAAATGGCTAATAAAATTGTAAATGCTATATCGACTTTTGATTTTGAAGTTAAAGATTTTGATCCAGTCGATGTATCAAAAAATAAAGATGGATCTTTTGAAGTTATTTATGAAGGCGATTATTCGAAAGTTAAAGGAACATGGACATTTGATAAAGCTAAAATAACTAGAAAAGGTTATGAACCAATAGAAGTTAGTAGAGATGGTGATGATATTATCGTTACTTTTGAAAAAAGTTGAATCAAACAAATATTATAACTAAAAATAGTATTTTAATATAAATTTATAAAAAAGAACATAAAAAGTAAAATGCAAACAATTAAATTACCAATTCAAAATCTATCAAAAGAAAATATTTCTTTTATCAAAGAAATTCAAAGACAACAATCAATTGTAATTAGATTTGCTTACAATAGATTTTCTGAAAATAAATCTGAAAAAGAAATTAGACTTCTTGTCAAAAAGTTAAATCAAATTAACTTTTTAGATTCTTGGCTTATACAGTCAGCAATTAAAGAAGCAGAACAAATTTATAAATCTTCAAAAGATAAAACTATTTTATTTGGTGGAAAATTAAATTGGTTAAATTATATCAAAAAGAAAATTTCAAAAGAAAAATTTAAAGAAAATAGATTGAAAGATATTGTAATTCAAGGTGAAGCTTCAAAAACTGGAAATAGAAAATTTGAATTAAATATTGATGATAATTCAATCTTATTTAAATTCAACAAAAACAATCATATTGAATTGAAACTCCCAAAATTAAGAAAAAATTATTTTAAACTTCTTTCAAAATTACAAGTTCTTGCTGAAAATAAAGAAGTTTCATATTCAATAAAATTAGATCCAGAATTTATTTATATTTCTTTTGAAGAATTTAAAAAAGAAGAAACCATTTTAAATAAAAACAGAGTTTTTGGAATAGATATGAATCCAAATTCAATTGGATATTCTATTCTGCAATTTGATAAAGAAAATAATTATAAAGTTATTAATTCAGGAATTATAAATATTTCTAATTTAACAAAAGATTTAAAAGTTTCTTCTGATAACCCAAAACAAATTTATCAAAATAATAAAAGAGAATTTGAATCTTTTGAAATATGTAAGTTGTTAGTTAACAAAACGAAAGAATTTAATTGTAGTAAATTTATTGCTGAAGATTTAGAATTTAAAATCAAAGATAAAAAATTTGGGAATAAATTTAATCGTTTAGTAAATAATATCTGGAATATAAACAAATTTCAAAATAATTTGAATAAAAGATGTAATATTGAAGGAATTGAATTTGTTAAAATTAATCCAGCATATTCTAGTTTTATTGGGAATTTAGAAAATATAAATTATCCTGATCCAATTTCAGCATCAATAGAAATTGGAAGAAGAGGATATAAAAAATTTGAAAAGAATTGGTTCTATCCAAAATTAAATGTTGAAAATTTAAAGAACCTATGGAAGGAAGAAATAAATTGGAGTTTAATTAAGGATTGGAAACAACTTTTTGAACAAATAAAAAACTTGAAATTGAAGTATCGAGTTTCTTTAGATTTATCAAAATTTAAAGTTTTTAGAAATAAATGTGAAAGATCCTTGGTGGATCTTTTATGTTTTGTATAGATTTTTATCAATTTATACAAAGATTTTACTTTAAGAAAAATATTGGTAGTATTCCTATAAAATTAAAAATTAAATTTAAACAATATATAGAAAAAATGATTCAAAAGCCTAGTACTAAATTAGATATTGAAAAAACAAAAGAATTTTTGAAGAAGTTTTAAAAGGAGTAAAATAATATGGCAGTTCTCCGTAGAGGACAAGACACAACTAGTAGTGATATCAACATCCTTTTTGCTATCGGCGGGCACCCGCAAGATCCTGTTGAAGTCTATTATGCTTTATATTATGTAGATAATAATGGACATGAATATTTATTAGATAATATAGCACAAAGAATTCCAGTACGTTATGACGTTGGAAAGTATTATGTTCCATATCATATCCCAATTGATGCTGAAATTGGAAAATATTTAGTAAAATGGATGTATAGACCAACAAGTGAATCTGCATTTAGACAAGAATGTGATGAATGGTATGTTGTAGCCGAAACAACTCAAATAGTTACTACATATAATGATACAGAATTAGTAGCAATTAGAGATATGAGAATAGTGCTACGCGATAACAACCCCGATAAAAATTATAGTTGTTCTGGTGATGCCAGATTGAATTTGAAAGTAAAAGATGAAATTATAAATATTACAATTAAAGAATTATATGACATCATTAATAATATGGGCCAAAAAGAAAAAATAAAAAATGCATTTAAAAACAAACAACTTTTTGTACAATCATCTTCCATTAATAAAAAAGTTGAATGGAAATTAATAAATGATGTTTTAAAACATGATATTAAAGATGAAAAAGTTTATTATATTAAAACAGAAAAAGGAAAAGAAATAAAAGTTACTGGAAGCCATTCATTATTTATTTTAAGCAATAGTCAGATAATTCCAATTATGACTAAATTTTTAAATAAATCTTTAGTTGTAATTGAAAATAATGAAATAATTGAAGAAAAAATAGAAACAATTGAAGAAACAAAATATGAAAAATATATGTATGATTTGTCTGTAGAAGATAATCATAATTTTGTTATAAATAATGGAATTCTTGCACATAATTCATTTGCTCCTCCTAAATCAGAATGTGCAGTTGCAGGTTTTACAGAAAGGCATGGTTATCTTTGGACTGATGAAGAATTGATGGAGTTTATTTATATTGGAGTTGAACAAGTTAATTTATTACCAAAAGCACCAAAAATACATACACTTGATTCAATATATAATCAAGATAAACAATGGATACCAATATTAAAAGCAGCAGCTGCGGTTTGGGCATTAAGTGCAATGGCAACTAATTGGGCAGAAGAACAGTTTTCCTATAGTCTCAATGGCATATCTCTTGAATTAAATAAATTTGATATGTATATGCAATTGAAAGCTAATTTAGAAGATAGATATGACAAATTCTCTGAGAGATACATTCAGAAAAATAATATGATGTTGGGAGTGAGACCAAGTGCTTATGTATTAGGAGTTGGTAGAGGTGGAAGTGGATTACATTTAGGACCTTATACTACAGGTTTGAATCCGGCAAATTACATTAGGGCTCTTTCTTTAACTGGATTTAAATATGTATAATGTAATAAGTTATAAAAAATTTTTTTCAAAGTAATTAAGTCCTGAACCTGTATATTTTTTTATTTACAAAATAAAATTTATTTTATAAATTTCTTTTTAATAATAAAAGGAATTTAAAAAATGAATGATGTAAATGTAGAAGAATTAAAAAATCATGTATTATCAATAAAGCGTATAGTAAAACTCCCAAAAGAAATTCAAGATATAATAATTCAAAAAACTTCTTTTCTTCCAGAATCAGCAAAATTTGGAATTCGTAAATTTTCTATTTTAAATGATATTAAAGAAATGCCTTTATGCCCAATATGTAAAAATCCGGTTAGATTTGATAAATATTTTAAGGTTTTATGTGAAAAATGCGAAGGAACTGAAGAAGGTAAAAAAGCAAAACAAAAACGCTATGAAGAGACATTTGCAAAAAATCATAATGGATGTACTAATCCATATCAATTAGAAAAGACAAAAGAAACTACAAAAAATACTTTTCGTAAAAATTATGATGCTGATCATTATATGAAATCCGAAAAAGGAAAAAATGATTTAAAAAAAGTTTTTGAAGATAAATATGGTAAAGGAATAGTAAATCCATGGCAAATTCCAAAAGTTAAAGAAGATATAGTTCAAAAAAATTTAAAAAATTATAAAGTTAAATGTGTATTACAATTGCCAGAAAATAGAAAAAAATTGAATGAAGTTTTAGCAACTCAAGAACATAAAGATAAGAAAAAACAAATATGTATAGATAAATATGGAGTTGATTCAACTTTGCAACTACCACATGTTAGAAAGAGAACTATTGAAGTAACTTCATCCCAAGAAATAAAAGATAAAATAAAAATTTCAAGAAGAAAATCATATTGGAATATATTTGTAAAATTGCTTAAAATTAAAAATATTGAGCCGTTATTTGATAAAGAATATTATTGTAATTTGGAAAACAAATCATATAAATATAAATGTTTAGAGTGCAATGATAATTTTGAGATTGAATATCATCATCCACAAAATATATATTGTTATAAACATGCATCTGGTTCTGAACCAGAATTTGAAATTGGTGAGTTTGTTAAAAGCTTAGGAGTTGAAATAGAATGTAATAAGTTAATTCAAATCAATGATGAAAGCAATAAATGTCACGAATTAGATATTCTAGTATCAAAATTTAATTTTGGTATTGAACATGATGGATTACTTTGGCACAGTTTCAATAGAAAAGATTATCATATAAATAGAACATTGTTTTTTAAAGAAAAAGGAATTGATATAATACATATTTTTGGTAATGAATGGATAAGTAAAAGACAAATAGTAGAGTCAATAATTAAAGTAAAATTAAATAAATATGATTCAAAAATTTTTGCTAGAGAATGCGAAATTAAAGAAACTAAATTAGAATTATCTAAAGAATTTCTTGAAACAAATCATTTACAAGGTTATACTCCATCTAAATATTATATTGGATTATTTTATAATAATGAATTGGTTCAATTATTGACATTTGGAAAGTCCAGGTTTAATAAAAATTATGAATATGAACTTTTGCGTTCTTGTTCTAAATTAAATACAATAGTTGTAGGTGGGTTTGAAAGATTATTAAATTATTTTGAGAAAACATATAACCCAAAATCAATAATAACATATTCAGATTTAAGATATTTTAATGGTAATAGTTATTTAAAAGCCGGTTTTGTATTTAGTCATAGAACTGAACCAGATTATTTTTATTTTAAAGATTGGAAATCTCATAATTGTATTTTATATCATAGAACTTTATTTCAAAAACATAAATTAGCATCTAAATTGGAAATGTTTGATCCAAATAAATCTGAATTTGAGAATATGATTGATAATGGATATTTAAGAATTTATGATTGTGGTAACAATGTATTTATAAAACAATATGAAAATGAAAAAGGAGAAACAAAATGTATGGAATCAAAAAGTTAAAAGCAATTGACAAGAAAAAGATAAAAAAGGATTTTATAAAAAAATATAATATTGATAAGCCCAATAAACTAATCCAAAAGAAGATGCAGATAGATTAGCATTTATACATGCACTTGAAAAAATGATTAATTAAAAGTGGAATATTTTGTAAATTACTAAAAATGCAACAAACTCAAAAATATAATTAATCAAATAGTTGCATATCTAGTTTTATGATAAAGCTAGTGGACAACAACTTCATACTTGATAACAGAGTTTTGTTTTGCATTTTAAAAGGTCAATAAGGATTTTTCTTTATTGACCTTTTTGTTTTATAAATGGAATATTTTATAAATCATGTTCATTAGAAAATACTTATGTATGTTTGAAAAGCCAGAATGATTGATTTCGTTCTGGCTTTTCTTTTGTTTAAAGATAGAAAATTATTTTTGTTTAAAAGTGGAATATTGAAATTATTTTAAAATTATTCATTTTATTTATAGAGGAGTATATGTCAAATTTTAAAATATTTAAAGGCAAACAATTCTTGTACTTTGATACTTATATGACCAAAAGCGAAGCTATTATAGAGGAAAGAAAGATTAAAAGTATGGGTTTTGATACAAAAATTGAAAGAGTTAATAATGGTTTTACTTTATGGAGATCAGTAAACAAAAAGAAAAGAAAAAGTAATATGAAATCAGATGGGATTAGAAAGATAGCAATTAAGATAAAATCTTATGGATTAGATAAAAAAGATGAATATTTTCTTAAGAAAATAGAGCATGAACTAAGCTTAATTAGTAAAGAATTTAGTAATTGGAAACCGATTAGTGATATTCCAAGAAATTCAGCAGAAATATATATTGACAAAGCAATTAACGAAATTAATGATTTAATTAAAATAAAATGACATTATTTAAAACAATCGAAGAAGTTCTTTCAATTCCATCAGTTTCATATTTTGAAAATTGGTTTATTAATAATATAATCAAAAGATTTGAAAATGAACCAAAAATCACCATTCAACAAGATGGATTTAAAAATACTTTAATCAAATATAATTCTGAAATAAATCAAACATTTACTTTTCAATCTCATATAGATCATCCAGGATTTATTCATTTTGGTAATGGAAGAGTTAGAGCAGTTGGTAAAAATCAACCTTTAAATGTTGGTGAACAAATAAGATTTTTTAAATATCCAAATGATATCGGTGATTTAGCCACAATTTTAGAAGTAAATAAAAAAGAATTGATTGTATCTTTACCGATTAATTATCCTTTTGCTATTGGATTATTTGATTATAAGCCGTTAGATATCAAAAAAGATACAATGGAAGGTCGATCATTTGATGATACATTAAGTTCTGCTTTATTAGTATATATGTTAGAACTTGCTATTAGAAAAAATTATAAAAATTCATTTAGTGTTTTGTTTACAAAAGCTGAAGAAGAAGGTGAGATTGGAGCACTTGTTTTAGATAAAAACAAACTTGATATTTCTAAGAATATGATAACCGTTGAAATAATGGCAGATGATGGACAATTTGGTAATGGTATTGTATTTAGAGAAGGAGATTTGTATTCTAAATATGATCCAGAGCTTTACTTTGAATTAACAGGGATATCATCTGGGTTAAAAAGATATGATGATAAATATAACTATCAGATAATAGATAATCATTACCCAGGTAAAACAGAAGCATTTATATTTTCATCTTATGGATACAAAACAATTGTTATTTGTATGGCAACAAAAAATAAACATAATAATGATAGAAGTATATGGGAACCCAAACCAGAAATAGTTAGTAAGAATGATTTATTATCAATGGCTAAATTTTTGAATGTTTTAATAAAAAAGGAATAATGTTATGGATAAGTATGAAATTATAAATGAAGCTACTCATATTAAATTAAAACCAGATAATGGTGCTACAAGAGATAGTTTAGAAAATGCAAGAAGAATTAAAGATGCCGGTTATTCATTATATGGTGGTACATTTTTTGGTGATAGTAATAAAGCTAATTATGAATTGACAGTTTTATTTGTAAGAGATAAATCAATAGAACAACATACATTTAAAGGTTTTTCTGTTGGATATACTGGAGAAGGACCACATGGATTCTTAGAATTTGCTGAAATGTTTGGATTGAAATTGAACAAAAATAAGATTCTTGGTGGTTATTATATAGAAAATGATGAAAAAAGACTTGTAAATTTAAATTACTTTAAATTATAATAAATAGGAGACCTATATGAATGTGTCTTTAAAAATAAGAAAAATAGCAAAAAATATTATATCTGATTCTTATACAGGTAGAGCATGGGAAGGAAAATTAAATCGTATTGATAGATATTTAGAAAATGTTTATGATAAAATGATTCCTGCAGATAAAGTATTGAAAGACACCATTTTTCATGCTTATTATATACATTATAATGATGGTGATTTTAAAAGTTTACCATATTCAAAATTAATGAGTTTGGGATTGGATGAAAAAGATATTACTGCTTTAAAAGATGCTAAAAGACTCAAAAATGATGAAGATTTTCAAAAACCTTTAGAAAAAGCAGTAGATGTAACAATAAAACATCTATATAATAAATATAAAGGTATGATAAAAAGATTAAGCATTGTATACAAAGATTTGAAAGAGATGAATGAGAATATGTACAATGATAATAAGCTTAATGGTTCTTTTTGGGTTATAAAATTTGGTGAAACATCAAATAATAGTAAAATATTAAATTATGGGAAAGAATTAGAAAAAATTAATAAAAGCGTTTCTTTAACAAAAGATTTAAAAACGCTTGATAAAAATAAAGAAAAAGACTTGGAAAAATTGATTGAAGAAGAACTTGAAAAAAGAGCTGGTGTTGAAGATTCTATAGTTGGATTAAGCTAACATGCCAATAATATTACTTGGTCAAGTACAAACTAAAATTAAAAGAGATTCAGGTTATCTAAAGCAATTTGCTAAAGGTTCTACTCCTGTATTTGGTGGAACTGCTGAACCTATTCATATTGAAACTGGCTTTATTGTAAATGAAGTCGTAGTTGGTTGGACAAGATTAAGAGAATTGGACATTGGAATTTTATACAATTTCGGGGAAGGACCAGATAATCCACCTGAGATTAAAGCTTCATATTATAGCAATGGAAGAACTGGTTTTAAATTAGAATATGATATTCAAAAAATTAATTATCCAAATGGATACATTATATCAGCAGATTATCTCTGCTTAGGTTAAAAAATGGAAGTACATGTATTAGATCACAATGAAAATAAAATAGGAACAACAACATCAGCAAGAGCTAGAAGGCTTTTGAAATCTAAACGTGCTTTTATTTTTTGTAATGAGCCATTTACTATAAAATTAAATCAATTTAAATTGCATAGTCATATTCCAATGGGAAAAGATGGTGAAATTGGAATTTCTAATTTAAGTGAAGTTTTTAAATATAAATGGAAAATTTAATGAAGGAGTTTTTTTTTTAAAATGAATAAAATAAGAAAAATAGCAGAAGAGGTTGTAATTAGTGATAATAAAGAAATTACACAGCATGATTTGGATAAAGCTGCAAGATTATTTTTTAATGGTAAATATGGTTTAAGACTTAATTTAGCATCTTTAGATGAAAATTATAAAAAAATAAAAGAAGAAAATTTTGATGGTAAAGATTGTGGTATTATGAATGCCATGATTAAGAATGGAAGAGTTGAAATTCTTGCTGGACTTGTAAAAGGCACGGTATATATTAGAATTGAATTTTCATATAACCATCCTGATGGTGGTTCAAATGGTCATATAGATTATTTTAAATTTGAAGATGAGAAATGGGCAAGGGATTTATAAATGAAAAATAAAATAAAAAAATATGCACAAGAAATAATGTTAATAGAATTATCAGAAGATAAAAAAGGATTTAGTTCTGATATTGAAAAAGATACAATTGAAAATTCAAATTTTAGAAAAGTTTTATATACTGGTGAAAATACACAATTGGTATTAATGAGTTTACTTCCAAATGAAGATATTGGAGAAGAAATTCATGAAGATACAGACCAATTTTTTAGAATAGAAAAAGGAAGTGGTACAGTTATTATAAATGATAATGAATATGAAGTTAAAGATGGTTCAGCTATTATTGTCCCGGCTAGTGCAAAACATAATGTGATTGCTTCAATAACTGGATTGAAATTATATACTTTGTATTCACCACCACATCATAAAGATTGTACAATTCATGTTACAAAAAAAGAAGCTTCATCTGATGATGAAAAATTTGATGGTAATACAACTGAATAACTTTTTAAAATAAAAGTGGAATAAATTTTTAAATTTTAAAAATTGCCATAGATGTAGATTTACCCCGTTCTGGGAAGGCTCAAAAAGCATCTAAATCGAATTTCAAAAAAAATATTTCTGAAAAGGAAAAATTTTATGGCACAAGGAAGCACAAATCTACAATATCCCACAGACATTGATCAATACACTACATATGAAGATGATATTGACATATGTATAGCTAAAATGTTCAATGATTTAAGTACTTCAATTATAGCAGTAGAAACAGAACTTGGTACAAATCCATCCGGTAGTTATGCAACTGTTAAAGCAAGATTTGAAGCAATTGATAGTCTTGGCAGTGGTTATGTAAAAGCAAATGGAACGATACCTTTAAATGCAAACTGGGATGTTGGTTCTTATAAAATTACTGCTCTTCAATTTGAATCCGATGTAACTACAGGTACAGCTCCATTTGTTGTTGCTTCTACAACAGTAGTTACTAATTTAAATGCTGACACAGTCGATGGAATTCATGGTACAGATTTAATTAAGAAAAACGGTACTATTGCATTAACTGATAACTGGGATGTTGGTGCATATAAAATTACAGCTTTACAAATTGAAACGGATATCGTAACTGGAACAGCTCCTTTAATAGTTGCTTCAACAACTGTAGTTACAAATCTTAATTCCGATACAGTTGATGGTATTCACGGAACAGATTTAATTAAGAAAAATGGTACTGTTGCATTAACAGACAATTGGGATGTTGGTGCATATAAAATTACTGCTCTTCAACTTGAATCTGATATAGTAACTGGAACTGCTCCTTTAATTGTTGCTTCCACAACAGTTGTTACAAATTTAAATGCTGATACATTAGATGGTAAACATGCCAATGAATTTGGTACAGGTAATGGTGATTTAAAAGCAAATGGTACGGTTCCTTTAACTGATAATTGGGATGTTGGTTCTTATAAAATCACTGCTCTTCAATTTGAATCTGATATAGTAACTGGGACTGCTCCTTTAGTTATAGCTTCAACTACAGTTGTTACGAATCTTAATTCAGACACAGTTGATGGAATTCATGGTACAGATTTGATTAAGAGAAATGGTACTGTTGCATTAACTGATAACTGGAATGTTGGAGCATATTCTATTACATCAAAAGAATTTGATGTTACATCTAGCAGTAATGTTTCACAAACATTTTTTTATGCAAAAGATTCTGATTCAAATGACCAATTTAAAGCTTACAGCGATTCAGGTGGAAATGGAAGAGTAAGTATATATAATACGAGTGGAGTTGAAAGAATAATTTTAGTTTCAAATGATGAATCATCTTTTAATGGTGGTGGAATAAAAATAAAAGATGCTTCAGCTAATAGTGGTGCAACTTTAAAATTTCTTGGTTCAAATACACAGAAAAATTATTTATTAGCAAATCAACAAAGTATGAGTGTTGGATTTGAAATAACTCCTTCTACTGCTAATGGTGGTACTACTTTTACTACTCCAGATTTTACAATAGTTAATAGTAAAGTTGGAATAGGACTAGGTACTACAGCAGCGTCTTCATTATTACAACTTCAAAGTACTGATACTTATTTATTATATCTAACAGATACAACAAATGTTGCTCATGGAATGACAACTATTGTTCCGACAGATGTTTATGGTGGTATTGGAAAAATAACAACCGATGGTGGTTTAATTATCAAAGGTCTAACAGATACAGGTGGAAGAGCTTTATTAATTGAAGGTATTGCTCCTACACTTACAAGTAATGCTCCTGTAACATTAAGAGCAAGCAAAACAAATGGAACAGGTGCTCAAGTACCAGCAAGCACAGATTTGGCATTTGTGTTTGAAAATTATGGCGCTACTTCCCAATTTATAACAATTTTAGGAAGTGGTAATACAGGAGTTGGAGTTGCTTCTCCTGCTGAAAAACTTGAAGTTAATGGAAATATTAAATGTACAAATATTATAAATACATTAACAGTTGGAGAAACTGTTGCAATCGGTGATTGTTTATATATTAAATCAGATGGATATCTTTGGAAAGCTGATGCAGATGCTGAATCTACAGGTAGAGCTTTATTTATTGCTTTAGAAGCTAAAAATGCTAGCCAGACTTGTAAAGTTGTTACTCCATTTCAAATTATTACAAATGGTTCTTGGTCTTGGGGTACAGTTGGTGGAGCAATTTATGTATCTACAACAGCAGGAGGTTTAACGCAAACAGCACCAAGTGGTTCAACAGATGTTGTGGTTATAATGGGTTTTGCTTTATCTGCTACACAAATGATTTTATGTCCAGGTTATTCATACGTTGAATTAACATAAAAAGGTTAATATATGGCCGATATATCAAAAGTTGCAGGAATCGTTGTTGGTAGTCTTTCGAAAGTAGAGGGCAAATCTATTTCTTTACTTTCTAAAGTTGAGGGACAAACATTATTACTTGGTAATTATTCTGTTGGTGGTATAATTAAATTATCAGCTTCAACTATACCAACTGATTATCTTGAATGTAATGGTGCAGCTGTTTCAAGAACAACTTATGCTTCTCTTTTTTCTGCTATTGGTACAGCTTGGGGTTATGGAGATAATTCAACTACATTTAATTTACCAGACATGAGAGGTGAATTTCCAAGAGGATATGACCACGGAGTTGGTCTTGATCCAGACAGAGCTTCAAGAACTGCTTCAGCAACAGGTGGAGCAACAGGAGATAATGTTGGAACCCAACAGGGATATGGCTTAAAATCACATACCCACACTTTACAATATGATTCAGGTACTGGTAGCGTTAGTAATGTTGGTAGTACTGCTGGTGGTACTAGTGGTGGTGGCAGTATAAACACAGATAATCAAGGTGGTAATGAAACTAGATCAATTAATGCATATGCTGTATATGCTATAAAATATTAGGAGTTTTTATGGCTACTGGTGACATAATAATGATGGGAACAGATACAATCCCAGCTAATCATTTAGAATGTAGTGGGTCAATATTATCTAAAATTACGTATCCAAATCTTTATACTTCATTATGTGATGGTAGTACTTCTTGTATATATGGAGAAATAGATGGGTATTCTGGTAATTTTAATGGAACCAATGCTTATTTGTCAGTTCCAGATAGTGCAGATTGGTATTTTGGAACTGGAGATTTTACTATCGATTGTTGGATATATTTAATTGCTCAGCCTGCTGCTAATATTAATGTAGATATTGCTTCTCAACGAGTAGATGATAATAATGCCTGGTCTTTTCATTATGGTGATGGAGCTGGAACCAAATATTTAGTTTTTTCTTCTAATTCTGGTGGTTCAGTAATGGTTAATGCTTATATTGTTCAATCTCTTTCATTAAATACATGGTATCATTTAGCTGTTGTAAGAAATGTCTCTCAATACTATATCTTTTTGAATGGTGTAAGTCTTACTCTTACTGGTGGAACTAGTTCAAATGCCATCCCAGATTTAGCTGCTGTATTACAAATAGGCAGATTTGGTACTACCTGGTATCTTAATGCTTATATAGAAGAATTTAGAGTTTCAAAAGGAATAGCAAGATGGACTTCTGGTTTTATACCATCTTCTTCTGAATATACTTCTGATTCATATACTAAATTATTGTTACATCTAAATAATAATGTTACGGATTCAGGGAGTGTGGGTTATACAGTTACTAATAATAATATGACATATTCTGCTACTAGTCCATTTGGTAAATGGAGTGGAAGTTTTAACGGTTCATCATCATATATTACTACACCTGATAGTGCAGACTGGAATTTTAGTACTGGTGATTTAACAATAGATCTATGGATTTATTTAAATAGTCTACCATCTTCTGGAGTACAATATGGAATATGTGAACAATATGTTGATGCAAATAATGGTTGGGGTATTGGAATTGTAAATGATGGTACTGGATATTGGTTGAATTTTTATGAAAGAACAACAGCTAGTGGATGGCATATTCTTTTTCAAAGACAAGTATCATTAGCTATTAGTACCTGGTATCATTTAGCTATAAGTAGAAATGGAAGTAATTTTAGATGGTTTTTAAACGGAAGCCAAGTTGGAACTACTTATGTAAATTCTGATTCTATGAGTGATTTTGCAGCTATTCTTTCTATAGGCAGAGTATCTATGTCAGGTGCCACTTATTTTCCTGGTCGTATAGAAGAATTTAGAATTTCAAAAGGCACCGCAAGATGGACAACAACTTTTACTCCATCAAGAACACCTTTAGTATCTGACAGTTATACTAAATTATTACTTCATTTTAATAATAATTTTAAAGATTCCAGTAGTAATAATTATGTTATTACAAATTCATCTACTACTTTTTCGAATTCAAGTCCTTTAACAAATACAAATGGATTTTTTTATATACCAGATTTAAGAGGAAGATTTGTTAGAGGTTGGGATCATGCTAGAGGAAAAGACCCAGATAAAGCAGCAAGAACAGCAATAAATACAGGTGGAAATACAGGAGATAATGTAGGTAGTGTTCAAGGAACACAATATGAATCTCATTTACATTCATATAGTAATATTTTTGGTAGTGCTAATTGGACATCTGGTAGTCATCATTCATCTCGCAGACCATCAGGTACAAACTATGCAATTAATTTATATAATGAAAATTCTTCGACTGAAACAAGACCAATAAATAGAAATGTAATGTATTGTATAGAATATTAATTAAATATTAATTAAAAGGAATAAAATATGTCACTTCCAGTTGGATGCATTAGAGAACATGCTAGTAGTACAGTTCCAGCTAGTTTTCTTGAATGCAATGGTGCAGCTATATCTAGATCCACTTATGCTTCTCTTTTTTCTGCTATTGGTACTAAGTGGGGTTATGGAGATAATTCAACTACATTTAATATTCCAGATTTGAGAGGAATATTTCCACGTGGTTGGGATCATACTGCTGGGAATGATCCAGACAGAGCTTCAAGAACTGCTTCAGCAACTGGTGGAGCAACAGGAGATAATGTTGGTTCTCATCAGGATACTGCAATTGTAGCTCATACGCATACTTTAGCTAATCAAGGTAGTGGAAACACTGTAAATGGTGGGGGATCTGGTACAGATACATATGTTACAATATTTTCTAGTGCATATGGTGGTAATGAAACAAGACCATGTAATAAATATTTTATGTATATAATTAGATATCAATAAATTTAAACTCAAAATAAAGGAGTTTTTTAATAATGAATGTTTATCATTATAATTCAGTAACTAAAGAATATGTTGGAATATCTCAGGCAAATGAGAGTCCACTTGAACCAGGTGAATATTTAATACCTGCCAATTCGACAACAATTGCTCCACAAAATGTTGGGCAAAATCAAGTTTCTGTATATGAAAGTGGAGTTTGGTCTATAAAAGATGATTATAGAGGTACCAAATATTATAAAAAATCAAATGGTGAAGAACATACAATCACAGAAATAAATGATACTGTTCCTTCTGATTCTGTTACAACTGCTCCAACTCAAGGATTATTTAAACCATCTTGGAATGTTTCAGTTTGGGAAGAAACAGCTCTTATTTATAAAACATTACCAGTAGAAACAAAAGCACAAGTTGATGCAATTACTAGAGATCTTATAGTTCAACTTGAAGAAGAAAAAGTAAAAACAGAACTTTTAAAAGCAATGGTTGCTAGCCAACCAATTCCACAAATTTGGACAAATTTTGTATCTGCTAGAGATCAATTGGTTCAAGATGGGAATACTTTTATTTCTAATAATAATTTAACTTAAACTATATTTTTTAAAAACATTTTTTAAAGGCACAAATAATTAATTATTTGTGCCTTTTTTGTTTTTATATAAAAGTGGAATTTTATATTTGTATTAAACAAATTCAAATTTAAAAAGGAGATGTATATGACAAAAAATGAAACAAAAAAAGAAGAAATTAAAATTGAAAATAAAGAACCAACTATTTCTGAAAAGAAAATAATTGAAAAAAGAATAAAATTAACAGATAAAACAGATATTGATATTGTTAATAAAATTCTTTATTTTCAAAGTCATGTCAAAGCTTTAAATGAACTTTTAATTGAAAGAAAAAATGTAATTGATAATGCAATTAATCAAATTTTAACAAAATATGATTTACCATTAAATTCTTCATTATCTTGTGATACTAAAACACAGGAATTAGTTATTCAATATAACGAAAAGCAAGAGGAGAAAAAGTAATTGTCTGTAATAGTTCAACTTGATTATCCATTACCACCCGTAAATGCATTTGTAACATCTCCTTGGATAAGAGAAGCTTTAGATATAAGATATGATAATCCAGCTTTACTACATGAAAATTCATCATTTAATATTGTAGGAGCAAATATCTATAGATCTTATGATTCTGAGTATGGACCATTTTTTAAAGTAAATGATAATTTAGTAACTACTGGTAGATATAGAGATTTATTAACTAATAGATATGTATCTGATGAAGATATTACAAATAAATTTACATCGTTTGAGGATAATCCAAAATTAGAGTTTGTTTGTCAAGTAAATAATTATCCTATCATTTCTTCAAGTACGATTTATACAGATGATTATACAGAAAATGTTAATGATGTTGTTTTAAAAGTTAATAACTATACAGTAATACCATTAAAAGTTCATGGTTATACAGGAGAAATTTATTTAGATAAAACAAAATGGTATGATTTAAATAATAAAACTTGGATAGAACCAATATTACCCGAAGAAAAAAGTGTAATAATTCATATGGGTCCGAATACCTATATTAATTTTACTCATTTCATGGGTCAATCTGTAATAGAAAGAACAAAAGTAACAGTAAGTTATTATTATCGATCAAATTATGTTAGAAATGATATAGATAGAAGAATATGGTATAAAGTAACAAGTGTAGCGGAATGTGTTGATGAAAGTTTTTTAGAAACTCCATTAGAAAAAGTTAAAGCTTATACAGTTAGAGAATTTGAACCTAAAGATTATATATGGAGAGAAGCTATTAAGAGAAATAGATGGATTCTATATCAAGCAGGTATAAGATGTAAAATGTTTATACGTCCTTGGTGTGGTAAGATGAGTGATAGATGTGATTGTTGGGAAGGTAAAAATTATTTCCAAGCAAAAACTGATTGTCCAGATTGCTTTGGAACAGGATGGAAACAAGGATATCAGGGTCCATTTGATATAATTGTAGCTCCTCCTGATACAGCTAAAAATTTAGAATTAACTGAACTTGGTTTGCATTTAGATTGGGTAATAGAAACTTGGACTTCTCCAAGCCCAATGTTAGCTCAACATGATTTAATAATTTTTCCAGATAATAGAAGATTTGTTTGTTCTGGAATTACGATGAAAACTTGTCGTGGTATGCTTTTACAACAAAATTTTTCAATATCATTACTTGATGAAGGTGATTTTAGATATAATGTTGGAATAGAAAAGTTACTTCAACAAGATCATAAATTTTATAGAAAAGGTAATGTTTGTGAAAATAAACATGTAATAGTTATGAGAACACAAGCCGGGGAAAATGAACTTTATTAATTAAAAATTTAATTTAAACTGGAACATATATTAAATGAAAATGTAAAGGAGGAAATATGAAAAAGAAGATTATAGCATTTTTTTCTTGTTTAATTGTTAGTTCACTTATTCTTATTGGTTGTACTGGTCCAGAAGTAATTGAAAAAGTAAAGGATCCAATTAAGAAAACATATGTTGTTATTTCGAAACTTATTCCGGTTCTTAATGATTTGAAAGCAAGTCAAAATGTACCTGATAAAATTAAAAGTGATTTAGAAATTGCAACAAATGCTTTAACTGTTGTTCAAACAACTCTTGGATATGCTGCAAAAATACTTGGTATTCAATTAGATGTTACTACTTTATCAGTTGCTGATATTGAAGCTTTAAAGCAAGCAATTGTTGAATTAGAAGAAATTAATAAAAAAGCAAATTAATAAAATTATGTGTTCCAGTTTATTTTTAAAAAATTAAATTGATTTAACTTTATGAAATTAAGAATTAAAACAATATCTAAAGGTCCGCTTGTAAAAGGAATAAAAATAACAAATATTACTTATATTAGAAAGAAATATTTTGATGGGGTTGGTAAAGTTGGTGTTAGATTTATTCGTGATGAAATAAACAAAAGAAAATGGAAATCTCCAGGAGCTGCTTCAAGAGTTAAAAAATCAATTTTTAGTTATGTTCCACCAAATGCAAATTATCTTTCTTTCGGAACTAATAAGCCATATTTAAAGTTCCATGAAGAAGGAGTTAAAAAACAACCAATGAAATGGTTGGTTGGTTTAAATAAGCCACTTGGTCCTTTAATTTTTAAAGGAAAGAAAACTTTTAGATGGGCTCCTAAAAATTCTGCTGTTTTTGCAGCGGGAAAATGGATACATCCTGGATTAAAACCAAAAAGATTTTTTGAAAAAGGAATAGAAAAAACTAGAGAATTTGTTGATTCTAAAAAATCAAAAGAAAAATTTGTTAGTGATATTTTGAAAGGTAATAAATGACATGTTTTATCATATAACTAAAGAAACAAAAAATATTTTTATAAATGAGATTAGAGATGTTTTAGAATCTCATCCAGAATATAAAAAAGTTAAAGTTCAAGGCAATTATACATTTAAAGAACGTGAACAATATGCGGTTGTTGCTAAGATTTCATCTGCAAACAAACTTCAATTATCACCAAGTAATTTTGTTGGAACTTTAAGGTCATTTGCAATGTTAGCAAGAGTTAAAAATAAACCTTCTTCTTGTATAGAGTGGGTTAAAGAAGATGATTTTCCGTTAAAACATCCAAAAGAATATGGTAGAATAAGACCAGCAGAATTTACAGATGATGAATTAAAACAATTTTTTAATCAATTAGTTGCAGATGGTAAATTAGCAAGACCAGGAAATTATTGGATAACATTAGTTAGTTCAGATGGTTTTATAGTAAATCCATTTTACATCGTAAAAAATGAAATTTTAGTTGAGTCAGCAAAAGGTGGAGAACATGAATTTCATGTAATTCATTATCCAATTCATGATGTAAATCCAAAAACAACTAGAGTATGGCTAAATGATAATGTAGCAGTTAGAAATGTCCACTATTCTTTAGATGCTGCGAATGGAATAATTAATTGGTTAGTTTCTGGTGGGTTGAATAAAAGAGATCATTTAGCAGTAGATTATAATTATGCTGGTCAAATATATGGTGATGGAATAGATGAAAATGGACAACCAATTCCATTTAAATTTGCAAAAAATGAAATTAATAATAAAGCTATTCCCGGAATTATACTAGCATTTGGAGATAGAATAGTAGAAAATGATCAAATTGTTGTTGTGGTTGAAAGAAAAAGAAGAGATGTTGCTAAATTGTATGGTGGTAGATGGACAGTTTCTATTACTTTAACTGTATATGCTCAAGATACTATACAAACCGAAGAAATAGCAGACATGGTTACAATGGGATTATGGGCTATTAAAAGAGAATATATGCTTGAAAAATATGGTATTATTATTAATTCAATCGATGTTGGTGGTATAGAAGAATTTACGGAAGATGAAACAGCCAAAGAATTAGCTTATACCGCTGAAATAACTATTGAATGTGAAACAAATTGGGAAGTAGCTGTTCCTTTACTTTTAGAAGTAATGGATATATCTTTATATGATATATATGATGATTCTAGTATGACCGATGAAGAAGTTGCTAAAGTTCCATCTTCATTAAAGTTAGTTGCAGGATTGCCAATAACTGGTATAAAGAAAAATATTGAACAATTACAATAGAGTAATGATAAAAGTGGAATAGTTAGTTCATATTAAAAGATGAAAATGGAGATTAAGAATGCCAATTTACGAGTATATATGTGAGAATGAAAAATGTTCTCAAAATATATTTGAAAAATTAGTAAATTTAAAAGATAAAGATAAAGTAGTAAATTGCCCAATTTGTAATTCAGAAGCTAAGAAAAAAATTTCATCATTTGGTTTTTCTTTAAAAGGAAAAGGTTTCCATGTAAATGATTATCCCACAGCAGATAGGTATATTGGACAGGATGCAGAGAAGAAATGGGATAAAATTTATGAAAGACAAAGTACAAAAAATAAGTTTAAAAAAGATGAAAATTCAAAACATCTGGCAAAAGTGCCAGATGGAACTTATTTAACAACTAATAAAGAGCTTTATAAAGTCAATCATAAAAGCGAAACAGAAATTTAATTTTTTATTTTCTCCATAGATGTAGATTACAAAATTAAAACGAAAATGTTAAACAAATTAAAGGAAAAAAGGAGAAAATAATGAGCAACGGTCCTTTTACTTCATATGCTCCCCCTGGTGTTTATACACGTACCATAACGGACACTTCATTAGCTAATTTACTCGGTGAATTAAGAATACCATTAGTAATTGGTGTCGGACAAGAATATAATCTTGGAAGAGATATTGAAATGGTTCGTGGTTCTTCTGCAGTAGCAGATAATCTTGTAACAAATGAAGATGTATCTAGTCAATTTACTGGTGCTAATCTAAACTTTTTTGTTTCTAGATATCCAATAGTAACCGGTGATGGAATTGGACAAATTTCTTATGATCCGAAAGATGTTGTGGTTAGAGTTGATGGAGAAAAAGTTGAAGTAGCACAACTTCGTGGTGATACAGGAGAAGTTATTCTGGAAGTGATTCCGTATCAAGATTCTATAGTTAAGATAGATTATTATTTTAAAAGAACAGATACAAAAGTAGTAGATGAAAATCTTTCTGCACAAGTTGATGGAACAAATAAAATATTCAAGACATTTAATAATCCAATAGTTGATGGAACAAATGGTGGTACAACTACAAACAATAAACTTGATGTTGTTGTCAAAGTTAATGATGCTGTAGTTGAAGTTGCAGAAGTTGATGGATTAGATGGTTTGGTTATATTAAAAGAAGCCCCAGCTATTAGTTCAAGTGTAAAAGTAACTTATTTTTACAATATGTGGCAAAATACTTATGATTTAACTCCACATCAGGGTATTGAAGTAATAAGATCAGTTGGAAATTCTCCTGGTAGAGCTACATATATTGAAGGAATAGATTTTATAATTCCCGAAACAAAAGATAGAATTGAATGGGGAAATGCTGCTATAATTTCAGCTGGAGTAATGACTCCCCAATACGAGCCATTTGATTCAACTCAAACAATAGCTACTTTAATTGCTGATAGGATTTATTTAGAAAAAGCTAGTGGAAATGTTGATGGTTTAAATAAAGCATTTATAATTTCTAATTTACCAACTGAAGGTACTGGTAGAGATAGATTAACAGATGATCCACAGTTTGTTAAAGCTTATATTGGAACAAATCCAACTGCAGCTTTATTGGCTGGAGAAGTTACTGTTTCAAAAGTTGATGGTTCAAATAGAAGTATAGAACTTAAAGATGCACCAACAATTGGTAATGTTTATGTAACATATTACATGAACAGAATTGGTGATGATAAATTTACATTGAAAGTTGTACAAGAAGGTGGAGCTGGAATAGGTAAATATACAGTAACAAGTAGAGATAATGGTCAATGTTCAAAAATACTTGAAAATTTAGGACTTTGTATTGTAGCAGATCCAGATTTTGCAAGTGATGGAATTACACTTATAACCCCATTAAAAACAACACCCGGATATTCAATTACTGAAAGAATACAATTGAATTTTACATCAGCTACTAGATTTGTTGTTTCATCAAATGTATCAGGTGGTTCTGGTTCGGGTTCAACAAGTGAAGGTTGGATTGGCCAAACATATATTGATGCTGTGACTGGTGTAAGATTTACAATTCAAAGTGCTGATGGTGGAAGTGTTGATACAAATGTCAACTATGCACCCGGTGATAGACTTGTATTTGATGTTGAGCAAGGTGGTCAATTCATTGTTGGAACAGATGCTAATTATCAAATCCTAGGTATCTTTTTCATAGTATCAAATTTGACAGATACTAATGTAAATGATACATGTATTATTGATACATATGACAAAGCCGGAAATGAACCAAATGTTGGTGATTTTTATTATGTTACTTATGAATATGAAAAAACAGATTATACTCCTAGAATATATTCAAAATTTGAAGATGTAGAAAAAAATTATGGAGTTTTATCAATAAAAAATAAGATAACTCTTGCAGCATGGCTTTTATTTATTAATGGTGCAAGAGCTATAGCTGTAAAACAAGTTTTAAGAGAACCAGATAAGGATAATGCCCCATCTTCTGCTTTTATTGAAGCTTTAGAAGAAGTTAAAACCCCATTAGAAGGTAATATTAAACCAGCAGTTATTTTGCCAATAACAACAGATGAAACTGTTTTGGAAGCTGCAAAATCTCATTGTGAAATTCAATCTTCAATGAGATATAGACAAGAAAGAATATGTTTTGCAGGTTTTCCAGTTGGTACAACTCCATATAGGTCAAAAGAAATTGCTGAATCTTTTGCTTCAGAAAGAATAATATTTTTATATCCTGATGGTGGAGTAATTGGAATCATTGATGAATATGGCGATGAAATAGAATATTTAGTTGATGGTTCATTTATTGCAGCAGCATTTACTGGTTTAAATGTAAGTCCCGCATATGATGTAGCAACTCCAATGACCCGTAAAAATATAATTGGGTTTAAGAGACTTAATAGAAGAATGGATGAAGTAACAATGGATGAAGTTGCTGCATCTGGTATAACAATTATTGAGGATTTAGATCCAAATATGAGAGTAAGACATGCAAGAACAACCAAAGTAGCTGATGCATTACTTGGTGAATTAAATATAGTTACTATAATGGACTATGTTCAACAAGTAATGAGACAGAATCTTGATAAATTTATTGGAGTAAAATTCCTTCCAACTGTTTTGGAAGAAATTGAAACTGCAGTAGCAAGTGTTATGAAGGCTTTGATAAGTGCTGAAATTATTGTTGATTATAAAAATATTTCAGCAGTTCAAGATGAAGTAGCATCTGATATTGCAAGAGTATCATTAGCATATCGCCCAGTGTTCGCCCTTAACTACATAGTTGTGACCTTCAGTCTTCGGGCTAACTTATAGTATTTGGTTGCAATAACTTATAACTTATTTTTTTATTAAAAAAATAAAGTTTAAAAGCTCTGATTTTTATGATATTATAAAATTATAAAATCAGAGCTTTTTTTATGGATGAAGAATTTGTTATTTGTTTAGAACGCAGCCAAAAATTTCAAAGTTTAGTTACTCATTTACCAAAACATAACATTACAATAGCTGAGTATAGAAAAAAATATGGTGTGGATGTTTTGATTAGATCAATTGAGTTAACCAAAAGAAGATCTTTGGCTCGTAAAAATAGAAAAGGAACTACCGGAAAAGGTGAGACAAAGATTATAAGATGCCCAATTTGTAGTTGTGAACACACCGTATCAAAATTTTTTGCTTTAAAAATGCATGATCCAAGATGTAAATATTGTAAAGATAAAGTTTATAAAAAAGAACAAGATGAAAAATTTAATGGCCTTTCTGAACCAGAAGATTATGTAATATGTAGAGAGTGCGGTAAAAAGCTGAAAATTTAACAACACACATTAATATTTATCATCCTGGTTATAGACAAAAATATCCAGATTCATTTGTAGTTTCTTTAAGATGTAATACACGGGGTAGAAAAAATGATGTTATAAAAAAGTCTGAACTTTTAAAATTTGCATTAAAAAATGGAAAAATTTCTATTGGAAAAGCAATAGCGAAATTTAAATGTTCAAGAAATATTATAAAAAGAGAATGTAAAAGACATAAATTAAAAACATTTAATAGAAATGTTAAACAAACTATTTGTTTAGAAATAATATCAAAAGCATTGGGTATGTTGCCTTATAAACAAGAATGGACATCAAAAAATTTTAAATCAAATGTAAATAGACCATTTAGATTTGATGGTTATTTTCAAGATTTAAAATTAATTGTAGAATTTAATGGATATCAACATTATGTTTTTCCAAATGTTTGGATTAAACACAAAAAAGATTTTTTAGAATTAAAAAATAGAGATAAGATAAAAGAGGAAATGGTTAAAAAATTTGGTAATTATCTTTATTTAAAAATACAAGAAAATGAGTCTTATGATAATATTAAATATATAAAAAAACGATTAGAAGAAATTGGTGTTAATATAAGTGGAATTAAATATGATTTATCAAAAAATAATAATTATTAATTTTTATAAAGTATATAAAGGAGAAATAACATGGCTGTAAGAGATCAACAAAGCTATATATTTCAGGGAGGAGCTAACAAGCAAGGTGCTGTTTCTCCTAATACCCGGGTTATTCATAGCACAAAAACAAGAGTTTATTCATATGATCCTAATGAAGGTACTAAGACAACTCAAATTGGAGTAATTAGTACTTTTAATCCAACTCATTCTAGAGCAGCTGAAGCAGTTAGGGGAATAGGTTTTGGTGATCAAATTGCAGAACTTGTACCAGCTGTATCAGAACCAATTACTATTTCAGTTGATAGAGCAGCTCTTTATATGAGCAATGTTATGCAAGCTTTTGGTTATAATGGTGGTATTGATGGGCTTGTTAGAAGTTTAAAACATCATAAATGGCCATTTGACGTAAAACAAGAAATTGCATTTAGTGAATTAACCGATAATGGTGGTTCATCTGCAGCTAGATCGGCTTTTAATGCTTTGATTACTTGGTTTGAAGCTTGCTGGTTAACTGATTATAACTATTCGGTAACAAGTGATGGAGCTGTAGTTACAGAATCAGCAACAGTATCAGTAACGGATATTCATGATGGAGTTTCTAGATTATTTGAAGGTACAGATACAGGTAATGCTTTTAAAAGCAAACGATTATATTTATAATCTGAATATCTATAGAATAATCGGATTTTAATTCTAGTTTATTTTAAGTGGGATAAAGTAGTAATATACTTTATCCCATTTTTGTTTATCCAGTAGATTAAGAATTAAAACAAGTGATTTGTACATATTAAAAGTGGAATAAAAATTTTAGATTTAATATTTAACTTAAAAATGTAAATTGAGGAGATTATATAATGGAAAAATTAGATAAGATTTTATCGTCTATTCAAGAACTTAAAAAAGTAGATAAAATAAAAGAAGTTGATTTAGGTGAAGTAAAGCTAAAAATTAAAGTTATAACTGTTGAAGATGAAATTGAATCTCATTTATTTGCTAAAGAGTATTCACAAAAATATTCTGAAAAAGATAGAGGATATGTATATATTCAAAAATTAAAACAAGAAGTTTCTATTAGAAGTATAATTGAAATTAACGATACAAAATTTGAATATGATTCTTCCGAAGAAAAAGAAAGAATAATTACGGCATTACGTTCTATTTTTAAAGTTAATGTCAGTGAATCAATAATTCATCTTATTTATGATGCACATAATGTTTTGATGCAATCTTATGGCACAAATTTAAATGTTGATATAGAAGATTTTTTAGAAGATGAAATATTGAAAGAAAAAATTAAAGAAACTAAAGAAGAAGAAAAGAAGGAAACTCTTAAAGTAGAAGATAATCCAAAATCAGAAGAAGAAATAAAAAAGAATAATCAAACTATTGAAAAAGAATTTGATACAAAAGTTGAAGATGGAAAAGTAATTGTAACTGCTAAAAAAGAAATTAGTGATATTAAAAAAGAATTAGAAGCCTCTAAATAATTTTAGGAGGCTTTTTGTGTTTAAGATAGAACAATTATTATTTAAAGGTTTTGTAACTAGAAAAATATGTATTAATAATAATATTATAATATTTAAATCTTTAAATCAAAAAGAAATAGAAGAAATAGAAGAAAATTGTAGTAAAGATAGAAAAAGTATTGTATATAATATTATTTATTCTATTTATAAAATTAATTCGATTAATGTATTGCCTTTTAGAAATGAATATATAAATGAATTATATGATGATGTTTCTAAATGGAATTTATATGTAATTGATAAAGTAATTTCTGTAATAAATTCGATTTCGGATTATGTAAATGGAAAAGCATATGAAGATTTTAAAAAATATTTAGATACAGAAACAAGTAAAGAAAAATTTTTAATATTTGAAAAAAGCAAAGAATCATTAAATGATACAAGACTTACATCTATTAACGGAACAGAATATTTAGGATTCAATGTTTTTCAAGAAGCTTGGATAAAATTAAATTCAATAATAAAATCAAATGAAGATTTCAAAGAGAGATGGGAATTAGTAAAATTTATTTGTACTCTAATAAATCCAAGAGCAATGAAAAAAGTAGATTTAGATGAAAAAGTAGAACCAGGAGTACAAACAATTGGAAGTGCTAATTTTTGCAGTGATTTTTCCACTCGAGAAGGTCTAGTAAAAGAAATGTATAGACAGATTAGAGGAGAAAAAGATATCCATGATGTTATAGTTGAAAAATATGAAAAAGCCGTTGTAGATGAAATTAATAAGAAGACAGATATTGAAAAAATAAAAAGTGAAGAAAAAGCAAAAACATTAGATTTAGAAAAAGGTGAAATAACTTCTGAATCAAGAATTGTAGATGTACATGAATTAAATGAAATGGTTCATAAAAGAAGCGAAAGATTAAATAACGCAAAAATAGAAATGAAAAATAAAGATAAGAATGTTGTTAATAAAGAGTTAAAAGAATTCAAGGAAAAACGTAAAAATGCCAAAAACTAGTTCTGAACATTTTATAAAATATGATTCTACTCTTAAGGAAGAAATAAGGAAAGTAAATGATTGGGGTAAAGCTATTGAATTAGTTTCTAAAGTTAAACTTGAAGATCTTGATAAAGCATTTAAAAAAATAAAGAAAGAATCTATAACTTCATCAATAAAAGAAGCTGTAAGAGATGCAAGTGAAGAATTAGAAAAACTTCATAGAGAATTAGCTGTAAAAGCAGCTGTTCCTTTTGATGAAGAAGAAAGATTAGAAAATATAAAGCAAATAGAAGAATTAGAAGCTAAAATAGAAAATTATCATAAATTATTTACTAAAGATAAAAGTGGAAGAGAAATAAGAGTCATAAATAAAGAACATATACAAGAAGCTTATGATATGGCTCTTGAGTATCAAGATAAACTTCAACAAAGAATTAAAGACGATGAAGATAATATAGAGGAAATGAGAGAAGTATTGGGTACTAAATTTGATAAAAAAATTAGAAAATTAGAAAAAAAGAGATATAAAGAACAATTGTCAAATGCTGTTAAAATAGAAAAAATGAGATTATCTAAAAGAGAACTCTTGATTAGACATGGATTTAAAGAAAGTGAAGCCGAAAAAGAATCGTTAAGATGGCTTAAAGAAAAACAAAAATTAGCTGGAGTTGGTTGGAGAGGAAAAGCTAGAGAACTTGCAACATCCACGAAAGAATCAAAAGTTGTTCAAGGAACAATGAATATTTTAAGTGAAACCCTATCTAAATTATCTGTTCCACTTGCAGCTTTTGCTGGTATTGGTGGGCTTATAGCTATGTTAATTGATGCTCATTCAAAAATGAAAAAAATAACTGGAGATTTTATATCAGCGGAACAAGCAAGTGGTGAATGGATAGATGCTTTAGAAGATCCCGCTAGTCACATAGAAGAACTTAATAAAGCAACTGCTAAAACCAATGAATTATTTTGGGAATTTGGGATAACAGCAGAAGATAACAATGAAATTCTTAAAGAACTTGGACAAGCTGGAGTTAGAGTTCATGGACAAATTGTTGGTGCTAATAAAGAGCTTGTAAAAACTATATCCGTTATGTCTGGAGTTACGGGTGAATCTTTACAACAAGTTTCAAGTACAGTTGGTGATTGGATGAAAAATCTTAATATGAATGTTAACCAAGTTCATGATTCTTTTGCTGAATTAGCAACAGATGCAAGTAAAAGTGGTATTGGCGTTAATAGATTTATTTCAACAATTCAAAGTGCTTCATCTTCAATGTCATTATTTGGGCAACATGTAATAGAAGATTCCATACTTTTAAAAAATATGGCAAGAACAGGTGTTCTTGGTGGTAAAGATTTAGTTGAAGCTTTTGAAAGAATGAGAAATTCTACTAAAAGTATGTCACGAGAAAATAAAATATTTTTATTCCAAATTCCAAAAATGCGAGAAGAAGCTTTAAGAATGTTTAGTGATGAAATGAGTGAGCGAGAAAGTAATTTTGAGTCACTTAAAAAAGCTGGTCGAAATCAAATAATGGAAAATAGAACACAATTAGAAGCTCAAGGAAAAAATGTAGAAAATTTGCAAAAAGAATATGATAATTTAATGGAAACTTTAAAAGCAGGTGGTAATATAGAACCACAATTATCAAAACTTACAGAAGCAATGCCAGAAATAGGTGATTCTATTAAAAATGTGAGAACAGCTTATGCAGAAGTTTCTTTATTTTCTAAAAAATTAAAATCAGCAAAAGGTGGAGATATTTTTGGTTTTGAACAAGCTATGGATTTTTTATCCGATGCTAAGAAATTGAAAATGATTGTTAAAAACATAAAATTAATGTTTGGAGTTGATAATTTAAATGAACTAGCCGGAGCTAATAGAGTTGTTGTAGATGAAATGCTTAAAAAATATGATCAAAATATAGATGAATTATCAAAAATGGAAGAAGGACAAAAACAATTGGGTAAAACGTTAGATGATATGTTTGATCAACAAGATAAAGATGGAAAGTTAAATGAAAATTTGCCATTGACATATAAAAAATTAGTTGATCTTGGAAAAGCAGGAAAAACTGCTAGTAGAACATTAGAGGATGTAATTAAAAATGGGTTTGAAACTTTAGAAAATAAAATTATAAATTTAATTACTTTTTTAGATACAGCTAAAATTGCTGGAATACGAGTTTTTGGTGGTGGGGCTAAGAAAAAATTTGAAACAGATTCAGCAACATTTAAAGAAGGATTACAAAAAAATAAAGATGAATTAATAGAAATAAGTAAAGCTATTGAAAATAATAGTAATAAAATAGAGGGAATGAAAAAAGCTGGTGAAAAACCAGAAGAAATAAAAAAGTATGAAGTTGCTAATGAAGAATTAAAAAAAGAATATAATAAAGCCGGAGGAAAAATCCAAGAGGGTATAGATAAATTAAATAAAGATTTAAGTGAAATACAAAAAACGAGTGTTAATGATTATAAAAAAGTAGTGCTTAGTCAATCAGAGGGGTTTTTTGATTGGTTTTTAAAATCAACTACAAGTATTAATGACAATCTTCTAGAAATAGAAGATAAAATAGCCGAGGATTTATCAAGTAGTGATAAATGGTATAAAAAAATAGTTGGTAAGTATATGAAATTTGAAAAGAAGATGAGACCAAAAGACATGCTTGAAAGAGCTGGAGGAGTATTTGGAGAACAAGCCGAAAGTGAAAAAATGCTTGAAGAACAAAAGAAAAGATATGAAATTATAAATACAAAAAGAATAGTAAAAATAGCTGAAGAAACAAAAAAAGAATCAACAATTAAAGAACCAAATACTGAAAAATTAGTTATGGCACTTGGTTGGGCTATTGATAAATTAGTGGGATTAATACCATCCGTTGTAAAGAAAAAAGTTGCGGAACATTCCTATTTAAATAAAGGTTAATTATGCCTTCTACATCTAGAATAGAAATGACAGAAAAAGATTTTAATGCACAGATGATGTCATTTCAATCTAAATACAAAGATTTAGTAAAAAATGTAAAAGGAGCAGGTCAGTATGCTGCTTTAAAATCTGGAAGTATATTGCCATTTACATTTATATTAGAGTATCCAAAATATTTGAATATTTCTGATATGCCAGCTTTAAGACTTGATATTAATCCCGAAACAATGGAAGTTGATAGAAAACATATTATTAATAGGACCCAAACATATGGTGGGTGGGTAGAAGAATTTTGGGGAATGGAATTACCAAGTATTAGTTGTTCCGGAAATTCTGGAGCTTTTATACATAAAAATTATGGATTGACTACAATTAATAGAAGAGGAAGCAGAGCATTTCAAGTATTTTTAGCTTTAATAAGAATAATGGAAGAAAATGCTTTAGTATACAATACTAAGGGGCAAGTTATTGGAAAGGGTGTAATACATCTACAATATGATAATAAACAATATACAGGCCATTTTGAAGATTTTGATTTTGAAGAAGATTCTGAAAATCCATTTTCTATGACTTATAGTTTTACTTTTAAAGTTGAAACAGACCCTCTAATGCAGGAGCATATTTATGCCAGTAACAGTGAATGAAAATCTTAGAGAAAGAATATATAATTTAACAGGCAGTATTGTAGCAAAAAATTCTGCTTTGGCTTTAATAGATGAAGAAACTGGAGTAGTTAGTTCTACTATAAGATCACGAAAAGAAAATATTCTTGGACTTATTCCAACAAGTATAAATAGTCCAAGAATTAAAATGATGGATCCAAATAAAAATATTCTTTACATATCAGAAAGTGTAGTAGATCAGTTAAATGAATTTTGGCCAATAATATTAACTGAAGATGATGTCAGAGAAATAATTAATATGATAGAATTAAAATCTACATATATTAATAGAGTTTCTCTTTTAAAATCTCTTAAAAAAAGATTTTCAAATGATTTAACCGCAAATGATGTTATTAAAACTACAAGTATTTTAAGAGGTGCAAGTTTATTATCTTCAGAAATAATTCAAGCTAGAGGAGCGGCTTTACTTGGTCAAAAAAATGCTGTTTTAGGAAAATTTGTATTGGGTGATGGAACAAAATCATACTTATTGAAAAAAGTAAAAAGTTTTCCAGGAATTACCCCAATGCAAGCAAGAGAAATAATGGAAAGAAGCCAAAAAGTTGACCTTAAATATGGCATGAGAGGTAGATAAATGGTTGCTATGAGACAAATTAAAGGGAGCTATTTGCCAATGACTTTTTGGTTAAGTGGTGTTAGTGCTATGGTGAATACAGAATCATATATTACTTTATTAGTAAATCCAACTTCTAAATCAGAAGCACTTTCAAAAGTTATTTCTGAACATAAAGTAAGACATGGATATAAGATTGAGCATTGGGGAGATAATTTGAGAAGAGTTTCTATGTCTGGTTCAACTCTTGGTTTTTATACTTCTAATGGTTTAACTAGATTTAGTGCAGAAAAATCAGAATCTTATCAAGAATTTATGAAATTTTTTAGAATATTTTTAAACAATGGAATAAATTGGGTAAAAGACCCACTTGGTGGGCAATATGTAATTTCAACAGTAGGAAGAGTAAATTTTATTTATGATAGCCAAAAATATACTGGTTCATTTGATAATTTTAAATTAAGCGAAGATGCTAAAAGCCCATTTACTTTGAAATATGATTTTGAATTTACAGCTACTCATTATGAACAAATTCCAAATACTTTAAGTTATGCGAGTTTTTAAAATATGGCAAAAATAGAACAAGCCCCATTTAGATTTGAAACTTCTAGATCTGAAAAAGAATCTCTTCAACTTGCTCCGGATGCAAAAGTTTTTGTAACTGGTCAAAGAGAACTTAAATATGCTGGTGAACCATCTTATAAAATTCCAGAAGAAGATATAACTGATATTTCTATAAGTTGTAATATGTTTTCAACTCCTGGTACAGCATCCTTTACTATAGTTGCTCCAAGACATGATGAATTTAAATATTATAATAAAGGATATTTTTTTATTTCAACTATGCTTGAAGTAAAAATTTACATGAAAGGTAGATTTTTAATTAATGAAGGAGGAGAACTTAAAGCTCCATATTATGTTGTTTTTTGGGGGATAATAACAAGTGTACAGAAATCTTATACAGGTGGAAATTTAACAATAAATGTAGAATGTGCTGATATGTTAAGATGGTTTGAATTGACTCGTTGTAATATTAATCCAACAGCTACTGGTTTGTTTTATAATCCAAAATTACAAATGAATGCATATACTAAAATATTTGGAAATAAAACTCCATTTGAAATAATATTGGAATTAACAAAAGTTACTTTATATAATTTACAAAATCCAACAAATCCTTTTTATACTACCCAAGGAAGTAATGTGCCAAACGGTGCAGCTAGAGTTATAATGGAAGAACAATCTAGACAATTAATAGAATTTTGGGCAAAAAGATTTGAACAAATAGAAAAATCAATGAGTATTATTGGTTATAATGGTTCAACTAAACAATTAGAAAAGAAAGTTCCAAATGGATTAGATAGTAATATTTTACATGAAACTGCTAGAGATGGTGGTGGTGTTTCTTTAAGTGGGGATAATTTGTTAGATAAATTTCAGCCTTATGCCCAAACCGGGCAAATTGGTTTATATGGTTGTGAAACTCAATCACATCTTGAAATAATTAATGAAATAAGAGATAAAATAGATTTTGAATTTTTTCAAGACACAAATGGCAGTATTGTATTTAAACCAAGATTTTATAATATGGATGTTAGAAGATACAAAAATCATGTGATAGAAGATATAGATATAATCAATGATTCAATAATAGAAAATGAAAATGAAATAGTTACAGCTATGGATGTTCGAGGTGTTATAGATAATACAATGATAAATAATCCTAGTGAAGAAAATTCTATATATGCGAGATATACTGATTATAAGCTAGCTAGAAAATATGGTTTAAGAGTACAAGAAAGATATAGCGAATATTTAAGAGAAGCAAAACAAGCTTTTGCTTATGCTATAAGTGAATTAGATAGAATAAATTCTAATGCCATTCAAGGAAATATTACAATTATGGGAAGACCAGAAATTAGAGTTGGGTATCCAATGCATATAGTAACTCAAGATATGTTTATATATGTTACAGCTGTTCAACATAGTTTTAATTATGGTGGAACTTTTACAACTTCAATAACTTTTAATAGTATTAGAAGGAGATATATTTCTGATAATGAAGGTCTTAA
>Ga0315284_10000531_pt1 | contig 51960 bp, 33 predicted proteins | sample YL17G09_16_MG_FD_203696 | JGI IMG/M metagenome (GOLD analysis project Ga0315284, IMG submission 203696) | Sediment microbial communities from Yellowstone Lake, YNP, Wyoming, USA - YL17G09_16 | ecosystem: Environmental > Aquatic > Freshwater > Lake > Sediment | place: USA: Wyoming | collected...
AAGTAAATAGAAAAAATTCATTATCGTGATATTTATAATAAAAAACTAAAATAAACTAAAAAATAAAATAAAAAATTATGGCTGATTTGTTAATGAAAATGCCGATTCCTTACGAACCAAAAAGAGAAAATCGTTGGATTTTAAGGTTTCCATCATCACTTGGAATTAATGAGTGGTATGTGGAGAGTACTGCGAGACCTAAATTAAAAATTGCTGCAACCGAAATACCATTCTTAAATACATCTACATACGTTGCAGGTAGATTTAACTGGGAAGAAATTTCAGTTAAGTTTAGAGATCCAATTGGACCTTCAGCTTCTCAAGCGGTTATGGAATGGATTCGTCTATGTGCAGAGTCTGTAACAGGTCGTATGGGTTATGCCGCAGGATACAAGAAAAATGTGGATTTGGAAATGTTAGACCCAACAGGTGTTGTTGTTGAAAAATGGATTTTAGAAGGAGCATTTTTAACAGGATATGATGGTGGATCATTAGATTATTCAAGTGATAAGATTGCTGGAATTTCTTCAAATATTCGTATGGATCGTTGTATATTAGTATACTAAAAAAATTTACTTTTAATAAAAACCGTGTACATTTATGATGTATACGGTTTTTTGTGCAATAATAAATTAAAAAAATATAAAAAAATGGATCAAGACACGGCTGCTCATGGGCAAATGGATTTTAACTTACCACATGACGTGGTAACACTACCTTCAGGTGGTTTATTCTATAAATCAAAAAAGAAAAGTGTTAAGGTTGGTTACTTAACCGCAAGTGATGAAAATATTTTAGTTAATATTGATTCTCGTAAATCAATTAATGAAAGTGTTGTTTTACCTTTATTAAGGAATAAACTTTATGAAAGAGATCTTAGACCTGAAGAATTATTAGAAAGTGATATTGAGGCAATCCTTTTATTTTTACGTAACACATCTTTTGGTCCTGAGTATAGAATCGCAACGATTGACCCGATTAACGGACAATCATTTGAAACATCTATAATGTTAGATGAGTTAAATCTAACAAAACCTAAAGTTCAACCTGATGAAGATGGAACATTTACGGTTAAATTACCACAATCAAAGGCGGATGTAAAAATTAAAATGTTAAGTCTCTACGATACAATAGAAGTTGCGAAAATTATTGATTCATATCCTGTTGGATATACCGCACCTACAGTTACCACAAGATTAAATAAAACCATTTTAGAATTAAATGGTAGTCCTGATAGAAATGAAATTAGTGTATTTTGTCAAAATATGCCAATTGGGGATTCTAAGTTCATAAGAAATTTCCTTAAAGAAAACGAATCGAGATTGGATTTAAGGAAAACAGTTTACGCCCCATCTGGAGAAAAAGTCGATGTTGTCATCAACTTTGGGGTGGAGTTTTTTCGGCCTTTCTTCTAATCATACAAAATTTTTATTAGACGAATTTTATTACTTGGCAAAATTTTTAAGGACATCATATGATGAATTCTTAAAACTCCCAACATACATTAGAAAGTATCTTTTAGATAAGATTATAGAGGATAATACGACCAAAACTTAATACTTAATATTTATAGTAAAAACTAATTATGGGTTACGGTTCAATAGAAGAAATATTTAGAGCTGGATTGTCAGCTGACGCTTTACAAAAGGCCGTTAGTGAGTTTTATGCTGCGGGGACTAAGGCTAGTTACAATTCGGGGAAGAAAAAAAGTAGTGACGATGAGAGTGACTCAAGTTCTACTGGATTAGGTTTTGATTCTCAAAACGCTAAAAGTTTTGGAGAAGCCATAAAAAACCCATTAACAGATGCGGGAATTGCAGTAGCCGGAATGGTGAACGCTTTAGACCCAACTAATTTCCAAGGTGCGGATTATCTAATGAAAAGTGGTCAAGAATTAGCCAACGCAATGGGTATTGGACAAGCAAGAATGTCTGAGATGAGAACCACAATTGCGGATGCAATTCCTGAAATGTTAAAATTAGGTATTAGTTCTGATAATGCGTTTGATGTATTAAAAGATGTACCAACGGCACTTGGAGTTAATACAACTATGGGTACTGAAGCCCTTGTTGAGATGGGTGCGGCAGCTAAAGTAAGTGGTGTTAGTACAAAAGAATTAGCTCAAGAATTTAAAGGTGTTGGTATGTCATTATACGATGTTGGTGACAGAATGGCCGAAGTTGCAAATTACGCAAAAAGTGTTGGGGCAAACGTAAAGGCGGTTTCCGCCGAAGTTGTTACTAACCTAAAACAATTAAATTTATTTAATTTTGATAGTGGTGTTAAAGGTTTAGCAAAGATGGCGTCACAAGCGTCTATGTTAGGTTTTGATATGGCAAAAACATTTAAACTTGCGGAAGATCTTATGTCACCGGAAAAGGCGATTGATTTAGCGGCATCATTACAACGTTTAGGAGTTTCAAGTAGTGCATTATTAGATCCATTGAAAGCGATGGATTTAGCACAAAACGATCCTGAAGCATTACAAAAAGAAATGGTAAACGTATCAAAAGAATTTACTAAATTAAAGGCCGATGGTTCAGGTTTTGAAATTTTACCTGGTGCTAAACGTAGATTAAGAGAAGTTGCCTCAGCGATGGGTATGTCCGCAGACGAATTGGCGAATATGTCAATTAAGAGTGCTGACTTGGATATGAAAATGAGTAAAATTAAATTCCCAAGTTTAGCGGCGTCTGAGGAAGATAAGATGTTAATCGCAAATATGTCTCAAATGAAAAATGGTGAGGCGGTTGTTCAGATTAAAAACGAAAAAACGGGGAAAATGGATGAAGTTAATGTTTCTAAATTAACTGCCGAACAACTTACGAAATTAAGAGAACAACAAGCGGATAAAGACAAGTCAATTGAAGAGTTAGCACTTGATCAATTAAATGTCTTACAATCTATTGATGCGGGTATAAATGGTGGTAAAGCGGCGGCCACTCTTGGTAAAGCGTCAACACCGGCAATGGATAGGTTTTATAACGCAGTTAATGTTGTTAGAACTGAAAGTGTTAGAGCGGTTACAAAAGATGTGACATCAAATAAAGTTAGAGAAGGATATAGTGCGGTTAGTGGTGGGATTGAAGAAGCGGGAGTTAAGACCTTACAAGGTGATTATGCGGGTGCGGGAGAGTCACTATTAAAACTTGGACCTGATTTATTAAAGATTGGTAGAGAAGTTGCGACAGGATTTGGGGGGGCTTTAGTTGAAGGTTATGGGAACATTAAACAAGGTGTGCAAAATGTGTATGAACCTGTTACTGGAGTTAAACCATTGGCGGATGACGATAAATCTACCCAACTTTATAAAGACTTTGAAGGTATAATGGGTACTGAACTTGTTGATAAAATAGTGAAAGCGTTTAATTTAGTAACAACAAAATCTGAAGTTAGTGGTGAGGTTAACCATACTCTTACTATTAAGGGAGACGGGGGATCATCACTTAGCGATAGTGAATTTAATAAAAAAGTACTAAACTCACTAGTAGACCCTACGATGAAATCAGAATTTGAAAAAAGATTTGGAACTTCAAACTCAGGTCTTCTAACAAAACCATAATAGAAAATTCTTAGAATTATGTTTTCTATAAAAAAATTCTCAAGGTATTTATTAATAAAAAAGTATGTCGGATAGTACATTATCGTTTGCATCTTCATCAAATTTTAGGGATATATTATTAGCCCGTAATTTACAACCATATTCGGTACCAGGATCTTATTCCCCTAGTAGTAATAGTGTTAATTACGAAACTAATTTATCCGTTGCAAATGTTATTGACTCACCAAACGGTTTAATTTCAACAAACCAACTTGCAAATAGTTTATATTCACTTAATGAATATGGTCCTGAAGGTGGTTATGATGGAAAATATTCTGTACCTGGAGTACCACTACCTGTGGATTCAAACTCAGGACCATACGCACCTACCGATACAGTATTAGATTTAGTTAATGAGTTTTATATTGATGCTGCATACGTACAAAACATTTATGGACCTGAAGGTGGTTACAAAGATTTAGTTATTATAACCGATGTGGTTGGTAATCCTAAAATGTATACCCCATATTGGGACCCTTCAACGTTTGTAACATCATCATATTCTCCATATGAGATAATTTTTAGTAATAATCCAAATGGAAGTAATGGTCCTTTATCTCAAGATACGTATTTGGCAAAAATTGGGGCGGCACAACTTAAAAGTTTATTTGAAGAGAGAATTGCAAGTGAAATATTACAAGCGAGTGTTGGTAGTGTAAATTTAGATTCATTACAGGATCCTTTTAGTGCAAGTATGATTGCCACGGGTCAACAACCATTTTTTACAAAAAATTGGAGAATTACAGTACCTGAGAATCCAATATCGGCTTCTGTTACATTGGCAAATAGATTAACGGGAACTTACTTCCCTGTATCATTTATCCCTGGTGATTATTTTGATGAATCATTTATTGATAACCCACAAACTGAGGCGGCATTAAATGTTGCAAATAATTTAACGGGTGGATTCTTGGGTCCAATATTAAATAAATTTAAGAACCCTTCTGAAATATTTGTTGCGAACACAGGGTTTGGACAAAGATCGGTGTTATTTTCGAGTTTAGATTATAACAAATATAGACCGTCATATAGTAGAGGTATTATACAAGGTGCAACAACTGCAATTGATAGATTATTTGATGTAAATAAAGCACAAAGTGGGGGGTACTACGTAGGTAGCCCAAATTCTGAGCCTTCACAGATTGATTCACCAGCAAATCAGGTTCCAATTGGAAAAAATGGTAGACAAGTACAAACTATTGTTTATGGTCCACAAGAACTTGGTATTCTATATGAAGGTAATGAGGCTCAATTACAATTTGGTTTAAAAGGAAAATCATACACCGATGGTGGAGGAATCGATGGTCAATTTATTTGGACATCACCAAAATATAAAGACAATGCAGGATTTAAAGTAGGTCCTGGAGGAGTCCCAACAAGATTAGATAATGAATTTGAAACAATTAAAAGTGATTATGGTAGATACCAATCAACTGATATTGATTTCAAAGGAGACTCAATCTTAGATAAGACACAAAGACTTATTGAATCTGCGGATCAAGTACAAGGACAAGCAAGGTTAAAACACGTAGGTAATGCAATTAACCAAGTATCAAAGGTATTCAACGATGGATACAAAGAGATGACGAAGGGTTCTATGGTATTATCTTATACTGATCAGACCGATGGGTCTCAGGCGGGTATTGAGTATTGTAGAGTGTTCCAAAAGGACACACCTTACTTTACATATGCTGATTTACAAAAGAGTGACGGTATTACAACTGAAGGGAGAAAATTCTCGTATTCGGTTTTAGATAAGACATATAATCTTAACATTGCCCCACTTAAGAATCCAGGATCAACAAATATTGTAGATAACAAAGTTAAAAAATATATGTTCTCTATTGAGAATTTAGCATGGAGAACTTCAGATAGACCTGGATTTACTTACGATGATTTACCTGTTTGTGAAAAAGGACCAAACGGGGGTAGAGTCATGTGGTTTCCACCATATGATATTTCATTTAGTGATGACAGTACACCTAACTTTTCGGAAACTAAGTTCTTGGGTAGACCTGAACCAATATATACGTATCAAAATACTTCAAGAAAAGGTAGTATAAGTTGGAAGATTGTTGTCGATCACCCTGCAATTATGAATACGATTATTCAGAAACAATTGGCTGGAGTTGCAAAAGAAAGAGTTGATTCAATTGTTGATTCATTCTTTGCGGGATGTGTAAAATATGATATGTATGAATTGGGTATTAAATTTAATACAATACCAACAAGAGATTTATTTACATACCAACAAATATTAAACAATCCAAGATTAACAAATGAAGAGTTGGGTCAGGTTGCATTTGAAATACCTGTAGATCCTCAAGTTATTGTTACAAAAACTGTGGAAGGTGGTGATAGTGGGCCAAACTTACTTGGTAGTAATAGTACCATTAAAGATGCAACATCAACATTACAAAATTCGGATGAGTTAAAAGAATTTTTAAATTACGCATTTTATTTTGAAAATGATTGTCCCGAATGTTATGGTTCATATGCAACAACCTCATCAAAACCATTTGATAGTTGGTATGATTCCTATATACCTAAACAAAGTACAACATATGTTACAAAAGCTCCGGCAACAGTTTATGTTGGATCAGAATCGTTTACCAAAGAAGGTGTACAAACATTTTTTAATAATGTAATTAAAAATAATTTTGATAAATTAAAAACTGATTTTTTAAAAAAATTAAAAGAAATAATAATAGACAAAAATGGTACGGTTGTATTAACATTAAGAGGTTCGGCATCGGCACCTGCAAAAGTAGGGTATAACAAAAAATTATCACAAAGAAGGGTAGATAGTGTACAAAAATGGTTTAAAAATCAAAAACTTGGGGATAAACTTATAAGTGAATTACCTGAAGATAAATTTAAAATTATAATTGAAACACAGGGTGAGGAGGAAGTCGTAACTGTTGGTAATTCTAGTTCTAATACCGCATCTGCAAGTGGATCCACTAGTCCTGTAAATGGTATATCTGTTAATTGTAGTACAAATATAACAACAACTCCGTCTGTGAATACAACTGGTGGTGATATTGTGGGGGCTTCTTCTAATAGTGCAGCACAATGGTGGTCAGTACCTGCAATGGCTTGTAGACGAGTTGCTTTAACTAAAATTGAAGCTAAGGTCCCACCCGACCCAATCCCTGTAGAACCACCAAAAGTAACGACAGATACAACAACAACAGACCCTTCAAAAGTTCAAAAAGATGATAATACATCTAATACAATCAAACCATCACCTAATTTAAGGATTGAACAAAAAATTAAAGAAGGTATATCTAAAAAAATATTAAGATTTTTATTCTCAGAATGTGATTACTTTGAGGTTATTAAACAAACTGATCCTATGGTATATGATAGTATCAAACAAAAGATTAAGTACTTCAATCCTGCGTTCCACTCAACAACACCTGAGGGATTAAATGCTAGACTAACGTTTTTGAATCAATGTATGAGACCTGGTCAAACAATTCCTGTAATTGGACCTGATGGTAGACCAAAATATAATGACGCATTAAACACATCATTTGGGGCACCTCCGATCTTAATTTTAAGAATGGGTGACTTTTATAATAGTAAGATTGTACCAACATCATTAGGTATAACATATGATCCTATTACATTTGATTTAAACCCTGAAGGTATTGGTGTACAACCAATGATTGCTAAAATAACATTAGGATTTAACTTTATTGGTGGGCATGGACTTAAGGAACCTGTTGAAGAATTACAAAATGCATTATCGTTTAACTATTATGCAAATACTGAAATATACGACGAAAGAGCAACGGCAACTGAAAGTACTGAAGCAAGAGACAAATACATGGTTGAGAAGATATTGGCTAACCAACCAAAGGTAACAACCGCCAATGTTGTTAATCAACAACCAAAAAGAGGTGGAGAAGCAATCGGGACAATCTCAGGTGAGACTGATATTGATTACACTAAATTTGTAAATGATTATTGGAATAGTACTAAAGAATATTTTGAGACATATGTTAATACAAATGCAACAATTGGTAAAAACTATAACATAGGTATTTTAGATCTATTATATACGGATAGAGATTATTTTAAAGGTACTGCGGAGTTTACTCCTGAAATAGAAGTCCCAATTTATGGTAAACCAAGTAATGTTGAGGATAAATTAGAAAAATTATTTAGTAAAGTTAATGGTGATATTTCACAAAGAAATGACCCATTTATGCAAGTGGTTACAATAAATGACCAATCAATAACTAATGGTGACAAAAGAGAAATTGAGAATAAATTAAAGGAATATGTGTCAGGACTTAAACCCGACTTTATTACTAACGTGAGTAATAGTGTTAAGGATTTAGTTTTGTTGCAACAGGACTATATTCAATATATAAGAAAAGCTAATTTGGTATTATCAAAAACTGATGGAGTTATGAATTCAAATAATGAACCTGAAGTATATGATATTTCTGGAGATACATTTACTCAGTTACAAGATTATTTGAAAAAAATAACAGATAAACATATTGAATTTTATAGTGAAATGGCGGGGATAGTTGAGGCACCTGAATGTTTATATTTAAAAGAAGATTATTATAAAAAAATGTCATCAACGTTTATTGATAAAAGAGGTGGAGCACCTAGTGATTATAAAACTTCTAGAGAAAATTTAATGAATAGTGATCCTTCTAATAGATTTTATCAAGTGATGTCAAACATATTTAATGATGAAAATAGTAAAAATGAGTTAAAAACGTTCATACTTAATGGTCAATATAGTAACATAACTTTTGTTACGGAAGTTGTTGATAAATCAATTTTAAGTTGTTCAAATAATTTTAACCCATATACTAAAGGTAATAAAGATAGTTATGATAAAATAAAGACCAACCCATTGTACGAAACTCTAATAAAAAGTCCAATTGAGGATAACGTTAAGTTTGGATTAAAGTATACAAAAGTTAGTGGAACGTCACAACAAAAAAAGTCGGTAAAAGAATTGTATTCAAATGTGAATGTTAACAATAAAGAAAAAACCTTTGATGGTAAAATTAAATTTAATTAAAAATGAATTTACAATATTATAACAGATATAATGAGTTTTTAATAAATGGACAACAAACAATTGTTCCATATATAAATTTACCTGCAAAAACAACAGATAAAAATTTCATATATAAAGTGGGACAATCAAGATTAGATAAAATATCATTTCAATTTTATAACACACCATATTTTGGTTGGTTAGTACAAATGGCAAATCCACAATATAGTGGTATGGAATCAAACATACCCGATGGGGCAATTTTAACAATACCATTCCCCCTTGTTAAATCATTACAGGATTATAAAAACGAATTAGACAATTATTATTTCTATTATGGTAGATAAAGGTGAAAACATATTAGTGGAATTTGATTATGATAATATTACCTTAATAGACCCAAATAAAATTGTTGATAGTGAAGGTAAGGTTAGTGATAGGTTAGTTAAACATGAGAACCTTGTGTTCTACGCTAATCTTGAATGTAATGTATTACCAAGAACTAAATTGGCTTTAGGATCTGCATTAAATGATTCTGTTAGAACTGTTTCCGTTGGTAAGATTAATTTCTTAAATCCTGGAAATAAAACGTTTATGGATAACCGATATACCGATGAGATCACAGGTAAAGGATCGGTTCAAGGTCAAGGTGTGAATCAACCAAAATTAAATGCGGTTCAAAACCCAAACAAATCTGACGATTTTTATTTAACACAAAGTACGTATTCAAATGGAACTCCTGGTGCGGTTGATAATGGTTTATTAGGAATAACTGATATACAGGTCGCAATTGACACAAGTTTCTTACCTACCGTAACGGTTCAATTGACAGATGTTAAAGGAAGAGCATTATTTGAAGGTGGGAACAATTCACCTTACTCTGCGTTTTTCCAATTACCATATCCTATGTTTTATTTAACATTAAAGGGGTATTACGGTAAAGCCGTTAGGTTACCGTTAATGTTACAATCGTTTACGTCAAACTTTGATAATCAAACGGGGAACTTTAAGATTACATTAAAGTTTTTTGGTTATAAATATACTGTAATGTCTTATGTTAATTGGGGGGCTATGATGGCGGTACCACATATGTATAACAATTTTGTGTCAACGGTACAATCAAGTACAAACACACCTGCGGGGTCTAACCTTGATAAAATGTCGGCAAAACAAGTTAGTAGGGGTTATCAAAAAATGAAAGAATTATACTCCGAGTATAAATCAAAAGGTTTAATTGATGATGATTTTCCTGAGATAACAATAACACAATTGAAGGCTCGTTTAGATAGATTTATTAAAGACATATTAGAAAAATTTACCAAAGAAAATTTGGGGTCCATAACAGAATTAGATAACTTCCAAACACAGTTAACTGAATTTCAGAAAAAAGTATTTTTTTATGGAGATTCATGGTTTGAAACATACATGGATAAAACAACTTCTTATAGTTTAAAAGATACTAAGGAAGTTGTCTATACGTATAAAAAAGAATATTCTGACCTAAACAAACAAGCGGAAGCTGAAACTAAATTGGCCGGTATTTTTACTGAATATCGAAAATTATTTGAAAGTAATAGTGTTGCGGGAAAAAATGGTAGTTATACTGTTGGGGGTAAAACCACAAAAAGTGAAGTACCCGTTAATGCAACTGTTGAAAAATGTTATGCAAAAATTAATCCACTTACTGATATTGATTTTGCAAAAACATATGAAGAAAGAACAGGTAAACCTGCAAAGACACAAACTGAATTAGATACGTTTATTGCCGCCAACTCAATTGTGCCAGGAACTAAGTTCTTTATATTTGAAGGTACCGACCATTTTATTGATATAACAGAAAAGGCAGCTAAAGAATCGTCAACACTTAGGAGACAAATTGAAGAAAAAATAACTGAAAATCTTAATGAACAATTAAGTAATAAAGACACTGGTGTTGGGTTTAAACCATCTATTAGAAACGTATTAGCGGTTTTCTTCGCACAAGGTGAGGCGTTTATTCGTTTAATGGATGATGTCCATTCTAAGGCTTGGGACATAAGAGAAAATAAATACAGACGACAAGCAATCTTTGGTAGTAATAGTACCGCAATGAGTGTGGACGTTAAATCATCTACCGAAAATAATGAACCGATCTATCCTTGGCCTCAAGTTATTAAAGAAACTTTAGGTGATGATAAACAAGAAAAATTTGAAATTGTTTATCCTGGTGACAAATCTATTGCGACAATGACAAAGGCATATATTCCTGAAATATGGCCTGAGGTTGAATTTGTTGAGGAATTTATTAAAGGGTATACTCAAAGGGAAGGGGACAAGGATGATGTTGGTGATGAGTCTAATGTGGTTACAAGACCAAATAGATTAAGTTTAAATGCTCTTGATTTCCCGGTGACAAATGAGGTATTCCAAAACAAAGAAGAAATAAAATTCTTTTATGAGATTTATGAAAGGATTATGGTTAACACTTATTATTCTAAATTAAATAGACAATCGGGATATGATGCGAGTATCTTTATGGTTGAGGCAGAAGACGAAAAAATTAACATATTAAAAAGTTTAGGTAATGATAATCCATTCCTAACTCAAAAATTAAAACAATATTTAATTGATCAAAATAATTTCTTAACATTTTTAAGGCACATTTCAAATCAAGGTGAAGGAGAAAGCTGGCAAAAATTCATAAGAGGTGAGTTTACAATAAATTACCTTAAGAATCAAACTAACGTACCTTTTGAATTATTTAATCAGGAAATTTTAACAAATGAAAGATCACAACCAAATGTTTCGTTAACAGATGAATCAAAAATTGTTGATTATATTGGAAATCAAACATCTAGTAATGAATTTGATTTTTCTGATATGTACCCTATAACCAATCTAAATTGGTGTAATACTTATCTTGCGGATGGTAAATCAATTGGAAATGTTAATTTGGCATATAATACTAAAGATGTATTATCATATAATACAACACATAAAACAATTTGTAATTTTAATAACGACGATACTAACGAAAAGAAAAGACCTATAACGAACTTTAACTATAAAGCGGACGTATTTAGTCAAAATATTGATACTACTAATTTCAAAACATTCTATAATAATAGAAAAATTGAAGAACAGTTCACAACTGAAGGGAATTTAAATTATTCTAATTATGATGGGTTTATAAGTGAAACTCAATCAACTTCAATATTGAACACCCCTTATTTTATAAACGCAATTCAAAACGGTGTGTACAATTTTAGATACAAACCAAATGATTTGTCGTCATACAAACAAGCGGCATATCTATTCTTGAATAGTTTACCACTAGCAAGTCTTAGAGAAAAATATAGATCATATAATGAACCTAACGATTTAAGTTATATATTATCAACCATTAAAAAATTCGGGGCGGTACATAAATTACCATATGCTTGGGTTGTTAAATATGGTTCCATATGGCATAGATATAAAACTTGGAATGATACGGGTATTGATATATTAGATGAGGTTTGGAAAGATTTTAATTACTTAGGTAATTATGATCCCGTTACGTCCGCATCAACAAAAGTTTATTCCTTAAACATTGAAGGATTCCAAAACAATATAGTTTTAGAAAATACTGTAAGTGCAACACCAAACTTAATTACATATAATTCAACAACCATGAATACAGGGTTTTTCCCTAAGTTGTATGATGATATGAATGTATTCCTACAAGGATTACAATTATTTTCGGGAGCAACACAATTAAATGGTACTTGTAGTATTGTTGGAACAACATTAGACGTTTATACTATTAATGATAATAACTTGGCTCCTGGCGAAATATTAGCTGGGCCAACAGTAGATGTTAATACAACTATTGTATCCCAAATAAATGGTACAACAGGTGGTGTTGGTAAATATGTTGTTGATATAAGTCAAAACACATCAATATTAAATGGTACTTGTAATATCACAGGAACAACAATGGACGTTTTAACGTTTACCGGTGGTACATTATCTATAGGTCAAATTATTTCAGGACCAACTCTTGCTCTTGGAACTAAAATTGTTAGTCAAATAAATGGTACAACGGGTGGTGTTGGTCAATATGTCGTTGATATATCGCAAACACTTACAGGAGAAAACTTTACTGTGGTTACACCAAATATTTTTTACGTTACTAATTCGGCAACAGGAGGGTATTCACAAACTGAAATCCAATCATTGATTAATGACGGTAAAATGGTGATGACAACAAATTCGTTAGGTAAGATTATTGAAACAAGTGGTTTTGACCCTAACGATAATGATCGATCACTAAAGGTTACGCCTTGGTCAACAATTGTAAAAACAACTGAGGGGGATAAATATTTTGTAATGCCTTCTTTTGGTTACACAAAAAATCAAACAAGAGATGAGTGTTTTAAAAATAATAAATTAAAAGTAGAGATATCAAGTAATCCTGCGGTGTTTAACGGATCTGTTAGATTATTTTGGGGGTCACCAAACTATGGTTATTTTGATAATACAAAAGTCTCAAAACCAAATCCTGATTCATATCTAAAAGAAATTCTTAACGATAAAAAAACACAACAGAACTTCTCATTAAATGGGGATAACGCAAAATACGATAAGATATCTGAAATGTTCACAACATTTGATACTGAAGTATTAGATTATTTTGAACAAGAATTTTTGAATTTTAGTAGATCAATTTATGATTATAAGACATTAGTCCCAAGTGACAAAGATGTTGAAACAGAATCTGAGAGGTCATACAAGAACTTCCAATTATTAATGAGAGAGTTATTAGTTGTTGAAAAACCATCAACTCTTAATTCTGAGGGTATGATTAATTCCGTTATTGAAAAACAAAAAACAACATTTCAAGGAATACTAACTAATTTCTTGGAGTATAATGTCGTATTAAAGATGGGTAATCCTTCTATGTTTGATAGAAGAACATTCTTAACATTCTCCACTAAATTCCTAATTGACCCTATATCATATCAAGGTTATAACCAAGGAACAACAGGTAGTTTACCATCAAATGGTGGGACTATTACATTGGCTCAATCTAAAACCGCAAATCCTGAAACATGGAAAGCGTTAGAGAAGTATGTTGGATTTTCTGAGATACCTGAATTAGTATATTCGGATAACGGATCGTACATTACTGACTTCTTTATTGATCTTAATGTACAATTTACTGAAAAAAATATTCAAGATTTCGCACCATTGATTATGTTATATGCGACACAGAAACTTAATAATTTCTCGGTACCGACAAATAATGTTGTAATACCAAATCCTGTACCTACACCTGTACCAAGTCCTCAAACACCTGGTGATTTATTGACAATTACAACACTTAAAGATACTAAAACAATTTCGGTCTATAAATTTGGGCCACAAAAATATTGTGTTTATAAAGACACTAATGGAACAATCTTATTTACAGGGCAACCTGCAAGTTCGTCCCTATACCCAATTAATACCCCGTTAATAAATGAAATAATAATTAGTCAATATGGAAATTTAGCGACAAGTCCAAATGACAATCAATTCATTATAAGTACGGTAAATAATACCACATCACAAGTTACAACAACCACAACTACTTACCCAATAGTACAAAATTTAGGTAATAGTGTAGATGGTGTTAAGTTTTATGGTCTTATGGATGAGTATTTAGATAAATCTGAAACTTACCTAAAAAATGTTATTTCTAATTTAATGACAGGTGTGAGAGCTGGTTTACCAAATATTACAATTGAAGGTGATAAGGGTAATAAGTCACAACTTGAGGGAGAACAAACAAGAGTTGAAATGTGGGAAACATTTAAGGCGTTTAACGATACTTGGGTTGCCGGTGGAGACTTTAAAACAAAAACAATGTTTGAGGATGTTTTATTATTTGATAGAGCAAGTAGAGATGTTGGACAAAAAGTTTATGTTGATATCTTTAAAATTAAAGATTTAATTGAGGGGTCATTATATAAAAATAATATGTTAGATATTGTGTCAACAATATTGTCACAAAACAATTTCACTTATTTCCCATTACCGGCTTACGCTAATTTTTATAACGCACAAGACGCTGAGAAAAATCCCGTACCAAGAAGTGAAGGATCAACTGAGTTTGCAAATTCGTTTTGGGGTACGTTTTTAAATGTAGATTACAGAAACACATCTCCTAAGTTTTTATGTTATTATGCAAACAAACCTAGTCAGTATGTAGATATGAAAGATAATGTCGACTATAGATTTAGAGACGATGCTTTTGATCTTAGAAGAGCAAGTGATAATCCATTGGTTGAAAATCAATCAAATAAAAAGAATTGGGATAAATCAAACAAGGTAGTTGGTTTTAATATTGATATTAGTAATCAAAATCAACAAATATTTAAAAACTTCAGTGTTGGTCAAGACGTTGGTAAACCTACTGCGGAATCTTTGGAGATGTTAAATCAAATGGCAAACCAAAGTAGAAACAGAAGTACAGGATCTCAAAACGTATCTTTATATAACTTATATAGAAATAGAAGTTACGAATGTTCTGTGGATATGATGGGTAACGCTCTTATCCAACCTATGATGTATTTTAATGTGAGAAACATACCTATGTTCTCAGGACCATATATGATTACATCGGTAACTCACGCAATCCAAGACGGGGAATTTAGTACAACCTTTAAAGGTACAAGACAACCTTTTTATAGTTTACCTAAAATTGATAGTTTTATACAATCTTTAAGTTTAAATATAATTTCTAAATTACAGGAACAAGTAAAAGCAAATGAGGAGAAATCTAAAACATCACCTGAAAACGTAATATTCCAAAAAAACAATGTGGTTTCAAATGTAACAGGTATTGACACAATAACTAAAAATCAAGACTGTTCTGATAAAATTAATAGTGGTTATGTTGGATATACACCATTAGATAGTCCAACTGTAACACAAATATCATATAAGGACTTTAGAAAATTACTTGATGATAGGATTGTTGCAAATGGAACACCAAAAGAAACCACAAGTAATGGGGTGACAAAACTTACGGATAATTTTATAAATTTATCCGCTTATTTATTTTCATTTATATATTTGGATTCGGCATCATCGAGTGGAATGAAAGCATATGAGAATAATTATAGTACAATTAATTTAACTGAAACTTATGGTGGATCTCAATTTGCATCATCAGTTAATAAAAAATATTATTGCTTATCAAGAGGAACAAATTTGAATATACCAATAGTTTCTTTTATCTCTAATGAAAAATTTGTTGACTTTGCAATCTCTAAATTTAAAGATAGATTGTCGTTAATTGACACAAATGTTCTTCCCGAAGTAGATATAGTTAAGTTGTATGTAACTAAGTACCCTAATGTACAACCTGATAATGTTTATACCGAAATGACCGAACAAGATAAGAATACGCTACAGAATAAAGTAAAACAGGCAATAAATTTATATAAGTCATTAAATTAATTTTATTGAATAAACAGATATTTATAAATAAAACTATTATGAACACAAAATTAATATTAGACAACTACTTGGGTAAAAACACAAGAGTGTCAGAGAAAGATAAGGGTAATGGGTACAAAGAAGTTTGCGACTTAGATACTGGGGATTGTTACACATTAAGAATAAAAGACGGATTAATTGAAAGAGTTGATAACACTATGAACACATTCAAAAAAATCCAAGTCGAGACTAAATCAGGAATTAAACAATTATTAAACGGATAATCATGGCAATAGATCAAAAAATTTTAAACGAAATAAGTAGATTTAATTCTATTAATAAATACATAAATGAACAAGTTGATCCAGCTTTGGCACCACCTGCAGATCCTGCGTTGGCCCCTGACCCTGCGGCGGGAGCACCACCTGCAGATCCTAATGCCGCTCCTGCCGATCCTAACGCAGTTGCACCAATCCCACCGGCAGCACCTATCGATGTTGCAACAGATCCTGATGTTGAGGAACTTGGTGATGAAGGTGAAGAAGAAGAAAACAAAGAAGAATTAGATGTTACTGATTTAGTTGCATCTCAAAAAAATATGGAACAAAAACAAGAAGAATATTTTGATAACTTGTTTGCTCAATTAAAAACTCTTGAGGAAAAATTAGGTGAGATGGATGGTTTGGTAACAACCATAAATAACTTAGAGGCTAAGTTTGATAAGTTTAGACCTAAAACACCACAAGAAAAATTAGAATTGAGAAGTTTAGATTCAGGACCATTTAATCAAAAATTATCAGATTTCTTTGAAGATAAAGAAGATGATATGGAAAAATCAGGTAAAAACGAATATGTTTTAACAACTGATGATGCAACTAATTACTCAACAAATGATATTGAAACATCATTTAACAACTACGACGACGAAGACACAAATATGATGTAACACTTTTGAGAGGGACACTGATGTCCCTCTCTCAAATTTTTTTTAAATACTTTATTGACAACCCTACTTATTATAACTATATTTTCTACGTAAACCTTTAATTAATATATATACAATGGCGACAAACAACAATGTTTTAGATGCGGTTTTGGCTCAGTATGAGAGCTCAAAACAAAGTGGTTCTTCTTCCACTTCAAAATTCACACAAGAAGAAAGAATGAAAAAGTATTTCGCAGCAATCCTTAAGGATAACGAAAAACAAGGTCAACGAACAATCCGTATTTTACCTACAATTGATGGATCATCTCCTTTTAAAGAGGTTTGGTTCCACGAAATCAATGTTGATGGTAAATGGCAGAAGTTCTACGATCCAGGAAAAAATGACAACGAACGTTCACCTTTGAATGAGGTATACGATGAGTTAATGTCAACAGGTCGTGAATCCGACAAACAATTAGCAACACAATATAAAGCTCGTAAGTTTTATATTGTTAAGGTTGTTGATCGTGATAACGAGAGTGACGGTGTTAAATTTTGGAGATTTAAACACAATTACAAACAAGAAGGAATCCTTGATAAAATCATTCCGATTTGGAAAGCAAAAGGTGATGTGACTGACTCTGATAAAGGTCGTGACTTAATCCTTGAACTTACAAAGGCAAAAACTCCAAAAGGAGCAACATATACAGTTATTCAAACTGTAATGTATGACGATCCATCACCAACACATGAAGACGATGAACAAGCATCTACTTGGATCAACGATGAGTTGACTTGGGAGGACGTATACTCTAAGAAACCTGTTGAATATCTTGAGTCAATTGCAAGAGGTGAAACTCCACGTTGGGACACTGACGCAGGAAAATACATCTACTCAAATAGTCAAGAAGAAGAGATTTCTATGGGAGGAAATTCAAAGTCTAATGTTAAAAAGGATGACCCTCAGTCTAACCAACAAGTTGACGAAGATTTACCATTCTAATTAAACTTTAACATAGACACTTGGGATGACTGAGTGTCTATGTTTTTTAAAATCAAAACAAATGAGCAAAATAGCAGAAAAAATGTATGAGGCATTGTCCTTAAAATATCGTAGTGAAATGGCAGAAGCGGAAGCCACATTATTAATTTATTTAACTTCACCTGTTGGTATTGGTGAACATCCACAACATCTTGAAGAAATGGATAAGTTGGTTGAGAAATTCGCAAATGCTCAAGATAAACTTGAGTCATTGGAAAAAATTCGTAAGTATAATTCAGTAATTACACAATAATATGGCGATAAGAAAAAGAGAAATATCTTTGGAAACAATTAAAGGTAAGTACTCGACAAAAACAAAATACAAACCAGAAAGTTTTTATAATTGTGGTGAGGCTTTTTTATCATCGGCCGGATTACCTGGACCTGTTATGGGAGGTATTAATATGTTTTTAGGGCATTCAAATACCTCAAAAACAACGGCAATGATCCTTGCTGCGGCAGACGCTCAGAAAAAGGGACACTTACCTATTCTTATTATTACTGAGAAAAAGTGGTCTTGGGAACACGCAATCGAATTAGGACTACAAGCAGAAAAAAATGAACTTGGTGAGTATGACGGTATGTTCATATTTAACGATTCATTTGATGTGATTGAACAAGCAACGGAATTCATTAATGATATTCTTGATGCTCAAGAAAAAGGTGATATCCCTTATAGTTTATTATTTTTATGGGACAGTATCGGTAGTATACCTTGTCAGATGACTTTTGATGGTAAAGGTGGTGGAATGCACAATGCAAAAGTATTAGCCGATAAAATAGGTATGGGGATCCATTCAAGAATTTCAAAATCTAAAAAAGAAGATTACCCTTATTACAATACCTTAGTGATTCTAAATCAGCCATGGGTATTACTTCCTGACAATCCATTTGGACAACCTGAAATCAAGGCTAAAGGTGGTGAGGCGGTATGGTTGGCATCATCATTAGTGTTCTTATTTGGTAATCAAAAGAAGGCAGGTATTAGTCACATTGATGCAACTAAGAATGGTAGAAAAGTTTCGTTCGCAATTAGAACGAAGATTTCAATCTTAAAGAATCACGTTAATGGTCTTGGGTATAAAGATGGTAAGATTATTGCAGTACCACAAGGGTATATTATAGACACAAAAGAATCTTTGGATAACTATAAGAAGGAATATTCCGATTATTGGGAAACAAAATTAGGATATTCAGATTATTCTTTAGATGAATCTGATGACGACTCTGACGAGTAAAAGGTATTTTAAACGACTTAAAAAATTTAAATGGCCAAAACACTTATTGTTGATGGTAACAATTTATTAAAAATAGGATTTCACGGAGTTAAGGATTTTTATAATAATGGGGAACACGTTGGTGGGACTTGGCATTTTCTTAACACAATCCGTAAATTTTTAGAAGAAACCAACTTTAATAAGGTTATGGTTTTTTGGGATAGTGATACTAATTCATCCCAAAGAAAATTACTATACCCTAAATATAAAATGAATCGTAAATCTTCTCCTGATAATGAGGAGAAGACAGATTCGTTTAACAAACAAAAAACAAGGGTTAAGCAATATCTTGAAGAGATGTTTATAAGACAATTAGAGATTGAAAATTCGGAAGCGGATGATCTTATTGCATATTATTGTCAAGTCTCTTTAGATGAAGAGAAAACAATATTCTCAAGTGATAAAGACCTTACTCAATTAATTTCAGAAAAGGTATCAATCTATTCTCCACAATCAAAACAATATTTTAAGTTTGGGGACAAAATTAAATTTAAAGATTGTTCAATTCCTCACTATAATGTAATGACATTTAAGATCCTTGCTGGTGATACTTCGGACAACATTGATGGAATAAGTTTAATGGGTGAAAAAACTTTAATTAAGTTTTTTCCTGAAATACTTGATTCAGTAATATCTTTAACCGATATTTTAACAAAAGGTGAACTACTGTTAAAAGAACAACAAAAAAATGTTGTTTTAGGAAACTTACTCAGTGGGAAAACCAAAGAAGGAGTTATGGGTAATGATTTTTTTAGAATCAATAAAATACTCGTAGATTTATCAGAACCTTTAATTGGTGAAGTGGGAAAAGAAATGGTTAGGGAGTATTACTCTGAATCGATGGATCCCGATGGGAGAGGACATAGAAACCTAATTAGAATGATGATGGACGACGGGTTCTTCAAGTACTTACCAAAAGGAGACGACGCTTGGGTTAATTTTATAAAACCATTTTTAAAATTATCAAGAAAAGAAAAAACAAAGTTTAGAAACAAAAAGTAAAAACAAAAACAAAAACAAGATGAGAGATCAAGATGTAACAAAAGTTGAATTCCTATTAATGTGTAATGACAACATTGTAGTACAACGTTTTTTTAACGTTAAAGGGTTTAACAAAAATGCACATAAATCTGAGGACTTTTATGATCATATGAATATGATTTGTAATGAACTACAATATGATTTAAAAATGCGTTCGGTGGTCTATATGTTAGACAACAAATATGAAATTTCTGAAAACCCAGAGATTTTAAATACGTCAATTACTGACGGAGATGAGAATTTTAATATTTATATTAAGCTTGGAGACATGACAATTTGTCATAGAAGGTTTGACGCTAAAGTGTACCCTCCGAAGGTAAGATACACCGTAGACCTACGCCCAAAGCTAAAAGGTATACTAAACGGTCTGACTGACATTTTTTCAGGCAAAAATTTTAATTATTTCTACCCTGAATTTATCTAAAACTAATAGTATTTATCTTTACTAACAGAAGGAGAATTATGGCGACAAACAAAAATTTTGAGTATCTAGGAAACACATTCCAACTACAATTACTTAATCAAATTATCTTAGATAAAGAATTTTCACATTCAATTATTGATGTGATTGAAAACAATTATTTTGAAAATAAGTACTTTAAGATAATAACCCAAATGATAAGAGAGTATTATACAAAATACGATCACACACCATCATTTGAGACATTAGAACAGATTACTAAATCTGAATTACAACAAGAAATAGCATCCAGAATAGTATTGGACACTATTAAGAAAATTAAAGACGCACCTATCGATGGGGTAGGTTTTGTACAGGAAAAGGCATTAAAGTTCTGTAAACAACAAGAACTACAAAAGGTTATGACTAAGGCTCAAAAAATCATCGATGGTGGTGAATTTGAGAACTACGATACCCTTGAAGAATTAGTTAGAGGGGCTTTACAGGTAGGATCTAAAGACACAAGTTCAATGGATGTCTTCTCTAACATTGATCAAGTCCTTGATGAAGACTATAGACACCCAATTCCAATGGGAATACCTGGAATCGATAGACTATTAAAAGGTGGTTTGGCTAAAGGTGAGATTGGAGTTATATTGGCACCAACAGGTGTGGGTAAGTCTACTATCTTAACTAAGATTGCGAACCACGCATTTAACTTAGGAAACAACGTACTTCAAATCTTTTTTGAGGATAACCCTAAGGTGATCCAACGAAAACATTACACTCTTTGGACTAAGATTCATCCTGATGAATTGTCAGAAAAAAGAGACGAAGTTATCAAAAAGGTTAAAGATATTGAGGAGTCTATGCCAAATAAGTTAATTATGAATAAGTTACCATCTGATACGGTAACTATGTCTCAGATTAAGAATCAAATCAGAAAGATGGTTGCGGATGGGACTAAGATTGATATGGTATTACTTGATTACATTGACTGTGTTGTTCCTGATAAGAATTTAGGTGATGAATGGAAGAGTGAGGGGTCTGTAATGAGAGCATTTGAAGCAATGTGTCACGAAATGGATTTAGTTGGGTGGACCGCAACACAAGGTAATAGAAGTTCTATTTCTTCTGAGGTTGTAACAACTGATCAAATGGGTGGGTCAATTAAAAAGGCACAAGTTGGTCACGTTATTATTACGGTAGCAAAGACACTACAACAAAAAGAAATGAAATTAGCAACAATTGCAATTACAAAATCAAGGGTTGGTGATGATGGTGTTGTATTTGAGAATTGTAAATTTGATAACGCAATGTTAGACATTGATACCGAGAGTTCTATGACTTTCTTAGGTTTGGAAGAACAAAAAGAAGAAAGACAAAGATTAAGGGTTAAAGAGTTGTTGGAGAAAAGACAACAAAGAGAACAAAAAAATTAAACAAACAAACAAATAATTAATTAAACTATGGATATTTCACAAAAAATATTAAGTGATATAACAGTGTATATGAAATACGCTAAATTTATTCCCGAATTAAATAGAAGGGAAACGTGGGAAGAATTGGTAACAAGAAATAAGGAAATGCACCAAAAAAGATACCCACAAATTAAAGACGAGATTGAGGAAGTATATAAAATGGTATACGATAAGAAAATTCTACCTTCAATGAGATCATTACAATTTGGTGGTAAACCAATTGAGATTTCACCAAATAGAGTTTACAATTGTGCCTACACTCCGATTGACCATCCAGATGCGTTCTCTGAAACTATGTTCCTATTGTTAGGTGGAACAGGTGTTGGATTCTCAGTTCAAAAACATCATATTGATAAATTACCTGAGATTAAAAAACCAAACCCAACAAGAACAAGACGTTACCTTATTGGTGATAGTATTGAGGGATGGGCAGATGCAATCAAAGTATTGGTTGAATCTTATTTAGGGGTTAAATCATCAACACCAATATTTGATTTTTCCGATATCAGACATAAAGGAGCATTATTGGTTACTTCAGGTGGTAAAGCTCCTGGACCTCAACCACTTAAAGATTGTATTCACAATATTACTAAAGTGTTTGAAAACAAAAAAGACGGTCAAAAATTATCGTCTATTGAGACTCACGATATTGTATGTCATATTGCAGATGCGGTATTAGCAGGTGGTATCAGAAGAGCGGCACTAATTTCATTATTCTCTGCTGACGATGAGGAAATGATTTCTTGTAAGTCAGGAAATTGGTGGGAACAAAACGCACAAAGAGGTAGAGCAAACAACTCGGCAGTACTTCTTCGTCACAAAATTACTAAAGAATTCTTTACGGGTCTTTGGAAAAGAATTGAATTATCAGGAGCAGGAGAACCTGGAATCTATTTATCAAACGATAAAGATTGGGGAACTAACCCATGTTGTGAGATCGCACTTCGTCCTAATCAGTTCTGTAACTTATGTGAAGTAAATGCATCTGACATTGAATCACAAGAAGATTTTGAAGCAAGAGTTAAAGGAGCTGCGTTCATTGGAACACTACAAGCAGGTTATACTGATTTTCACTACCTAAGAGACGTTTGGAAAAGAACAACTGAGAAAGACGCACTTATTGGTGTTGGAATGACAGGAATTGGTTCGGGTGTTGTTTTAGGGTACGATATGAAATCGGCCGCTGAAATGGTTAACGTTGAAAACGAAAGAGTTGCGAAACTTATTGGTATTAACAAATCTGCAAGATCAACAACAGTTAAACCATCAGGAACATCGTCATTAGTGTTGGGAACTTCTTCAGGTATCCACGCATGGCACAATGACTTCTACTTAAGAAGAATCCGTGTTGGTAAAAATGAGGCTATCTATTCTTATTTGGCAATCAACCACCCTGATTTAGTTGAAGATGAGTTCTTCCGTCCTCACGATACGGCAGTTATCTCAATCCCACAAAAATCACCACAAGGATCAATCCTTAGACACGAATCCGTATTCCAAATGTTGGAACGTGTTAAGAAAGTATCTCAAGAGTGGGTTAGAAATGGACACAGAACAGGTCAAAACACACATAACGTATCTGCAACGGTTTCTATTAAAGAAGACGAGTGGGACTTGGTAGGTGATTGGATGTGGAACAATAGAAAATTCTATAATGGTTTATCAGTGTTACCATATAACGGAGGAACTTACACTCAAGCACCATTTGAGGATTGTACTGAAGAAGATTTTAACAAATTGTTAAGTGCATTGGAAGATGTAGATCTTACAAAAGTAATTGAATTACAGGACAATACAGACTTAAGAGGTGAAGTAGCGTGTGGAGCTAACGGATGTGAAATTTCTTAAATAAAATGAACGTAGGAGCATCTAAAGACTGGATACAACAGTTGTATGTTAGAGAATTTGGTCCAAAATTACAACCGAACGAGTTCTACTATAATAATCAAGGTATGATTGTTATGACCGAAGAATATCATGAACGTAGGGGTAGTTGTTGCGGAAGTAGGTGTTTACATTGTCCATATGATCCCAAGTGGGAGAAGGGTAGTAAAACGTTAAAAGAATCACGGCTTAGGTCGTGATTTTTATTTTATATGTATTTATTCAAAACACATAGATACTATATTTATTAGATATGGCAAATGGAATAACATACGGAATAAATTTTCCTTTTAGAGAATCTTACGTTGGTAAATATTTAGATATTTCTGATACAACTGAAGAAGAAGTAAGAAGTAATTTAATTCATTTATTGTTAACTAGAAAAGGGTATAGATATTATCTTCCTGATTTTGGAACAAGATTGTATGAGTATATTTTTGAACCTCTTGATGGACCCACATTTAGTGAAATTGAGGGTGAAATTAGAGACTCGGTTGAAAAATATATGCCTGGCGTACAGATAACAAATATTTCAATAACCGACGCTTCTTTAGGTGAGGAAAATAAGGGTACTTTTATTAATCCTGATGGAGAAAGAGAATTTAAAGTACAAGGTATAGGTGAAAAAGAACATACCGCAAAAATTAAAATAGACTATAAGGTCACAAATCAAGCCTTTGAAAGTAGTGATTTTGTTATTATCAATATTTAATAGTATATGGCTGAGAAAAAAATATCCTACACAACCAGAGATTTTCAAGGAATAAGAACCGAGTTAATTAATTTTACTCGAACTTATTATCCTGATTTGGTACAAAACTTTAACGATGCTGGGGTTTTCTCAGTGATGCTAGATCTAAACGCTGCCGTTACAGATAATTTACAATTTAATATTGATAGAAGTATCCAAGAAACGGTATTACAATTCGCTCAACAAAAATCTTCAGTTTATAATATTGCTAAGACTTACGGGTTAAAAATTCCTGGTCAAAGACCTTCAGTAGCATTAGTAGATTTTTCAATAACTGTTCCTGCATTTGGTGATAGAGAAGATTTAAGGTATTGTGGTATTCTAAGACGAGGATCTCAAGTAAGTGGTGCAGGACAACCATTTGAAACCGTTTATGATATTGATTTTGCATCAGCAATAAATTCTGAAGGGACATTAAATAGATTAAAGATTCCTAACTTTGATGCTAATGGTAAAATATTAAATTACAACATTGTAAAAAGGGAAGTTGTTGTAAACGGGTTTACAAAAGTATTCAAACGAGTTATCACGCCAAATGATGTTAAACCATTTTTTGAATTATTCTTACCTGAAAAAAATGTTTTAGGCATAACAAGTGTCCTTTTAAAAGACGGAACTCAATATAATACAATTCCAAACCCACAAGAATTTTTAGGATTAGATAATAGATGGTATGAAGTTAAGGCACTTGCCGAAGACAGAGTGTTCATTGAAGACCCAACTAAAGCATCTGATCAACCTGGTATTAAGGTTGGTAAATATATTTTAACCAACACTAAATTTACATCTGAGTATACACCTGAAGGTTATTTAAAAATGACATTTGGTGGTGGTAATGTTTCTGCGGAAGAACAACTTAGAGATTTCGCAAGATCTGGTAAAGGATTTGACTTAAATAAATATTCTAACAATTTAGCGTTAGGTGCGGCTCTTAAATCAAACTCAACATTGTTTATACAATACAGAGTTGGTGGTGGACAAGCAACTAACTTAGGTGTTAATGTAATTAACCAAATTGGTACGGTATCATTCTTTGTTAATGGTCCCTCAGAAAGTGTTAACAGATCTGTTATTAACACATTGAGATGTAATAACGTTACTGCGGCGATTGGAGGGGCAAACGCACCAACACTTGAAGAAGTAAGAAATATGGTCTCATATAACTTCTCAGCACAAAATAGAGCGGTCACAATAAATGACTACGAATCAATTATTAGAACAATGCCTTCTCAGTTTGGGGCACCTGCAAAAGTTGCGATTACTGAGGAAAACAACATGATAAAAATAAAAATGTTATCTTACGACACAAGTGGTAATTTAACTGATACAATATCAAATACTTTAAAAAGTAATGTTGCAAGTTACCTATCAAATTATAGGATGATTAACGACTATATTTCAATTGAAAGTGCAAACCCAATTGACTTAGCGGTTAATGTTGATGTTGTGTTAGATGCTAGTCAAAATCAAGGGGCAATTGTGTCTAAAATTATTGATATTATCACAACGTACTTTAGTCCAACATCAAGACAATTGGGTCAAAATGTTGTTGTGTCAGAATTAAGAAGATTAATCCAAGCGGAAAATGGAGTAATAAGTATTTCTGATATGGAATTCTTTAATAAAGTTGGAGGTCAATACTCCTCAAATCAAACATCTCAAAAATATTCGGACCCTGCAACAAAACAAATACAGTTAATTGCAGACACAATTTTTGCAGAACCAACACAAATCTATCAAATTAGATTCCCTAACAAAGACATCAATGTTAGAGTTATCAATTTAAGTACGGTTAATTTCTCCTGATAATTTATTTTTTTTTAATTAGAACTATTTTTTGAAAATAGGAAATAAACTATTTATCAAAAAAGACTTTAATGCCGAAATCATATAGAATAAGGACCCAAGTAGGTGTCGACAAATACATCAACGTAAAGTTAGATCAAGATTTTGAATCTTTAGAGATCCTATCTTTAAAAATAAATCAATCAGATCTTTATATGAAGGTGTGTTCTGACTATGGGGTTATAGTTGGTAGGGTTGTTGTAAACGGTGGTTTTGGGTTACCAAACGCTAAAGTTTCCATATTCATACCGTTAAGTCCAGAAGATGAGTTAAACCCAACAATATCTGAATTATATCCATATAAAACTTTATCCGACAATAATGATGATGGTTATAGATATAACCTATTACCTCATGACCCATCATATAGTGTTCATGTGGCGACAGGGACATTTCCAAATCGAGAGGAAGTATTAATAGATCAAACTTACATTGAGGTTTATGACAAATATTACAAGTATACCGTTAAAACAAATGATAGTGGTGATTATATGATATTTGGAGTTCCTGTTGGAACTCAAACTGTTTTTATGGATGTTGATTTATCCGATATTGGATGTTTCTCATTAACACCACAAGATTTAATTAATGCAGGACAAGCGACTGAAACACAAGTTAATGGATCAACGTTTAAAAAGTCATCTAATTTAAGTGAATTACCACAAATTAAAACATTAAATAAAAATGTTGATATTTCTCCTCTTTGGGGTCAAGAAGATATTTGTCAAATAGGTATTACTAGAGTTGATTTTGATTTAACCAATGATGCAAACGTAACAATTAGACCTAATGCAATTTTAATGGGGTCTCTTATTTCTACAACTAACGATGATGCCCTTAAAACAAATTGTAAACCAAAAAACAATACAGGTAACTTATGTGAGTTAATTGCGGGACCTGGTCAGATATTATCTATTAGACAAACAATATACCCTGACAAAAATAATTTACCTCTTCTTGAAGAACATAAATTTGAACAAGATGGGAAGATTATAGATGGTGATGGTTCATTTTTAGCAAATGTTCCAATGAACTTGGATTATATTATAACAAATGAATTTGGAGAACAAGTAATATCTAACGACCCAACAAAAGGAATACCAACAAAAGGAAGATATAGGTTTAAATTTAAATGGAGTAACGAAGGTGGATTACAAAACGAGTTCCAACGAGCAAATTTTTTAGTACCAAATATTAAAGAACATGGTTGGGTGTCAAGTAGTACGGATCCATTTGATCCAAGTTCGACAACACCATTTTCTATTATAATGCCATCGACATTTCCTATTAATCCTCCGCAATATACGGGATCAACAATTGCGGCAACTGATGGAGGACTTTTATTTGATGATTCAATTAATAGTAAAAACTTCACAATTTACATTGATAGTGGTAGTGGACCACAACCTTATTATGGTGATATTACTGTTATACCTGTTAATGCTGGTGACATTATTTTAGCGGTTTCAGAACCAATAGATGATACACAACAACAAGAAGTTAATTTTACTTTTTATCCTCAGAATTATTTTGATTTATTAAGATCATATACGTTTAGTTTAGATTGGGATGACTATGTTGACCCTTTATCTGCAATTAATTGTGAGGATACATTTTATGAAATGAACTATAATAAAGTTTATACGACCGCAATGTTTCTTGACAGGTACAAAAATGGAGTTTCAAGGGCAAGACACTTAGGTATAAAGGAAATTGATAATAGAACTTGTAAATCGACGGTTAATACATTCCCATCTAATGATATAGTTAGAAATTTTGATTTCATATTTTTCATATTCAATATACTAATAAATGTTTTAACATTTCCTTTATTAGTGTTATTATTTGTTGCTCACTTTATTGCGTGGGCATGGCCTGTTTTAAAGTACCTGTTAATCGTTTTAGGAATCTATTTCGCTTATGATGCTATAAGGGATATGATTGATTGGATAAACTCGTTAATTGAGGTATTTGCATTTGCACCGTTAGGTGGTCCTGTAATTAATTTTGGTTTGATATTAAGAATTACGGCACAAGCATTATCATTTGTGTTTAGATTGGCCTTATCAATAGCGTTCATTGCGTTCACAATAAAATTTCTACTTAAGATAAAAAACTTCCCAAGAATTGGGTTACCTATGATATCTTACCCTGAGTGTACAAGTTGTGATTGTGATTGTGGACCGGCAACTTTGGAAGATGACATTGATGCAAACTCAGTTAGTGATTCAATTGCCGAACAACAATCAGACACAGTTGACGTTCAGCTTGGTCAAGCAAACGGATTTTTAGCACCTGTTAATACACCGGCATCATATAATGTTATTCACCCTAATAGTCAAAATAACCCAATTGAGGATCAAATGCAACGTAATAGAGGTCCATTTTGGAATGGACCTTGTCTTGATGGTGCTACAGATTCATGTGATGATTGTGGTGTACCATCATTAATTACTGCGGCAATGCAACAAGACATAACTCCTGAAGTTGCAGCAAGAGGTATTGTTGACTATCAAAGGATGTTCTCAGGTTATGATATATTAAGTTCAACAGGTGTGGTAGGTCAAACTACTATTTTTACTGATGAATTTGCGTTATACCACGCTCCACAACCATTCACATTTGCGGCTTGGGATAATGGGGGTAATGACCCAAGAAACTGGGGATTCCCAACTAAAGAAACTTTCCCACAAAAATTAAATGAATTTAATACGAGAGATAAATATTTTGGGACAAATGCCCCAAATAGAATTAAAACTTATGTTAATCAATCTTTGGGTAATCTTAATTTTGAGGATCAAATTATTGTTCTTTTGGCTAATCCTGGAACAAAAGATCAAATGCAAGTTGGAAAACCAATTAGTTTTAATGACCCATTATTATCTAATGGTTACGTTAATTTAACGGGAGGAACATTAAATGAATTTGGTAATAATGCAATTACGGGTACCACAATAACTGGAACAACATCAATAATTGTTAATTATGCGGATTCTTCAAACATTAACAGTGTGACACCTATTACTGTAAGTATTATTATTAATCAACCAATCATCACAAATGTTGCCGCATCAACACCAAATAGTGAAACTAGTTATTTGCAGTACCCTACTGATGTTGAATATTTTCAGATGATAACAGGTATGACGGCATCTGATTTCTTTGCTTTAAGTGGAACTGCATCGGGTACATTACCAACAAGTTCATTTTTAAAACATAGAATTAAATTTATATATTGTTGTGGTAGTAGTTATAATACAGAATATGATGCGGGTGAGGCTTTTACTCAAATGACAAATTATGAGAATTTTGAAATTATCATACTAAATAGGGGTGTTGACGTACATACCGCACCACAAAAAATTAAATATGATTTATCAAGAATATTTGGTCAAGCATTTGGTAATGTTATAACACCTGAAGGTGATTACTATTTAAATGTGCCAATACAACCAACAGGATTAAAACCTGCTAGTCATAATACCGCAACAAATAGTGCGACTAACCTGTATTTTCCTTCGTATAATTTTAATATAGGACCTGCAGTTGGGGCCAATCCTAACTACACGGCATTTACCTCAAGTTATCCTTATTATTACCTCTCAACGGATGACCTTAGTGTTGTTATAGATTATACTCCTGTTACTGGTTGGCAAGGATTAAATTTTTTAACAACAAGTTCCCAAAGGACAATATTGTCTATTAGTAATTATACATTACCAAGATCAACTTCCGACTATATTGGTGGTGGTACATTCTTAGGTTCACAATCTAACACATCTTATCCTTCTTGTACTAATAGTCGTAATGAGGATACACCTAATAGTGGTGATCAAGGTAAGGGGGAAATAGGTAATGTACCATCAGGTCAATTAAATGCATTATACTCACCTGTTTATTATCGATATGGGTTACCTGGTGTTAATTTTAACAATAAAACTAAAATGGTTATGAGAAGTGACCGATTACCAACATCTACAAAAACTGAAAATGGTGCCGATATTTCACCTGGAGTACCATCAAAAACAGGTTTTGCGTTACATCAAAATAATAATTTTACATTTTATAGTTCTGATGGTACTTCTTCATCATCAGGTACTGGAGTGGCGTCTGATTTAGCATCAGGTAATCAATTTGATTTACCTGATGGAATAGCGTCAATTGCCGCAACATTAACTTGTGATGATATGGTTTCATTACAATGTTATCAAGGTTCAGGTAATAACGTAACGGTAATACCTCCTGATCAATGTATTGTACCTGAGGGTAGAGTTAAAAAAGGATGTTATTGTTTATTAAATAAAAAATACATTTCTCAATATGATGAAGATGTAAAATTATTCTTAGAATGGAAAACAAGATTTACAATTACGTTTGCGGCTTGTCGGGGAGTATTTGCACAAGTATTCCAAAACAATTGGATAAATGGTGTGTTATATATGTTCTCATTTAATAAGACCGCAACATATACAATATTAGACCCTAACACACCTACATATAATTATTGTGACGATGTTATTGTTTTTAATGAATTAAGTAATGGTTTCTATTATAGATCTTCGCCATGGAAAGACAGTACTCAAGAATTTATTGGGAAAACCAAACCTTCGGTTAATCCGTTATGGCCATCATCTATAATAAATGGTTATCCTGGTTTAGGGTATAATGAAAAACAAATCCAATTCCCAACAACGATTGCAGATTTAGGACCTAGAGATCAATTCATTACTGAGATATGTAATAATTCTAATTTTAATGGTTACATGGCTGATCAAGTTAAATCAACCTCATACCAAGATACGTCAGATTTAATTCAAATAGGATTCTTATCGAGATTATTAAATGATACGTTTAGACAGGCTATCCTACCTATTACAACAGGTGGTGGTAGTACGGAAGGTAAAGGTATTATACAATTCTTTAATAGTACTAGAAAGGCAGATAGAATAGATGGTGACTTCGCACAAGCATTATCGATAAACTCTGAATGGAAAATTAATCCATTTATTTTTGAAAATTATCCTAATCCCAACTCAATTTATTTTGGTGACGACAACCAAGTTCCACCAAGACCTGTGTTTGGTATTTTATTTGAATCACCAACTAATGAATATAAATATAGAAGAAGATTTACACCTGGATTTGAAACATATAGTGAAACTCCATTAATACAAGATTATTACGGATATCCAAAAACTCAAGATGTTCCTCATTATCAATGGAAATTAGAGTCATCTCCAAACATTTTTGGTTCTGAAAATAATAATTGGTATACATTTGGGCCTTTTTTCCATAAGGGATATCAAAATTTGGATTTTAACATTGATCCATATTTCCAATCCTCAACAACTAAATTAGGTATGATAACTAATTTCGATGTGAGTGGACAACCATTGCCAACACCACAAGTATCAACACAAGTTATAGTTGGGGCGCCATTCCATTTTTACTTTGGGTTAAATAATGGTAAAACTGCAATTGATAAATTTGTTAAATTATATGTAAATAACGAGGGATAAGATGATAGATAACTCAACAAATATTGTATTAGGAAGTTTAAGATATAAGGGATCAAGCGATACCAATCTTTTTATTGACGTTCCGTTGGAACAAACGGAAAAAGAAATAGTTGAATTTGATAGAAATGTTGACTTAAGTTTACAACAAGTTTTTGATGATGAAAGACAAGGATCGTCAATTTTTAGACCTGTAACTAAATACACGTTTTTATTTAAAAATGAATACACAGGATCAACAACTTATGTTCCATATAGAAATAATTTGTATTATACAAACGCTATTAATAATGCAATATCTTATGCCACAAACCCTAACACGCCTTGGGAAGGGTACCCACAATATAGTGAATTTGATTTTATTCGAGTTGACAATAATATTCCAGGATACACCCAACCACCAAACAATCATGTAACATTTATAAATAAAAGTGCATCTACCTATAATTGGACTCATTATATGAGTTATGCTTATAGTAACGATTACACTAAACCTTTATTTGCAATCGACAATGAAACGTCAGTGTCTTGGTTTTGGATGGCATCAGATGGTATACCGTTTACCATAACATCGGGTAGTGATAATAATGGAAACTATATTACATTTAAATGTCCGATGAAACATGGGGTATTAACGGGAGAGTATGTAGAATTGCCGTTTGATTATAATGGTGAAACTATTTTCCAAGTTAATAGTCTTGGGGATTCGGGATTTGGAAGTGAGGAGTATATCTTCAACGTATATAATGTTGGATTTACTGGAACCACATTCCAAAATGGAACCTCAAGTACATTCAGACGAATAATTAATAAAAGTAATACGGGTGAAACAAGATCCGAATATTATATTAGGGTACACAAAATCCTAACAAATTCTGATTGTGCATTATTAATAAAAGCTGGATTTGAACAAAATATTTTTGAGTCAAAGTCAAAATTTGAAAAAGATGTTTTAAGTCCAAATAATATTAATAGAACTTCAGTAAAAGAAGCCAATCAATCCTATACGTTATCCTTTAATTGTGACATTGATATTAAACCATTACGTGATAATCAAAGTAGACCAATTTCCGAACTATATTTTACTACATTATGGAAAGGTTATTTTGGGTGGACAAACGGTATGAAACAAGGTTGGGGATTTAATCAACCATTAGATAATGGGTTACCAAATTCTTGGTGGGATCAAGGTAATTTCTTATCAAACACAAATATAACTCAAGGACAATACAATTCAAATACTCTACCACCTGTTGGTCCATTCTATTATAATAATGATTTAGTATCTGGAGATACCATTGATGGTGATTATTGTGAATGGAACGATTATGACCAAAAAGAAAGAGTGATATCAAGATATGTTAATAAAATAATATATAACGATCTTAAGTTTAACATCGTTACTGATGCGGATTCGGCAAATGAATTTGGTTATTATTATAACCCACATAATCCGATAGTAATTAGAGAATACTCTGATTACATTGAAGAGGCGGACACTAATTTAATATTGGATATTCCTGATTATGCATTTTATTCTAACCTATCTAATGGTTTTAGATGGAGAGATCTATATACTTATGGTTATATCGATAGTGATGGTATTGGTGTTAACTACCCGTTTATGAATGGTAAACATTACCCATACGTAAATAGTATTTTTAGATTAACACCTGAAGGTATCGGGGTACAAAACATAAACGATATTGCGGAACCAATAATAGATGAGTGTGAATAAAATTAAAATAATAAGACCAACAACAGATCAATATGTAAATATTCCTATTGAAATGAAATGGGATTTTGCGGGTCGGGAGGACAGTATTTTGGAATACCAAGAAGAGATGGTTAAGGAAGTTGTTGGATCTCCAAACGACTTCGAAATTAGTCAATTTTCCCACAACTCATTCAGTGATGAAACTACCGACATTAATTATGAATTTTATTTTTATGATAATGTATTACCAATCACCGCAAATACGGTTAATCAAACAAATTGGGGGATATCTTATTTAAACGAAGGGTTCACTAATGAAGAGGTTTATTATTATACGAAACCTTTTACTAAGTCATTTTTTAAATTGGACTTTTATGATACAAACGATGAAAAAACACAAAAGATTTATTTTACAATAATATTACCCGTACAACAAGGTGACTTTATGAGTGTAAGTTTAAACGCATTGTTACCAAATGTTGACATTAGAAAACCTAAATTCAAATTAGATTATATTGGAGATAAAGAAGGTTTCTTTATTTATTGGTTAAGAGAAAGAAGTTTTTATGATATAAGTGAATTCTATGTGTCAGGTAAATTCTTTGATGCAAAATTAGGTGTTTATGTTGTAATGACTAACACACCACAACCATTAATAAATCCAAATAAATTTAATTTCTTACCTGAAGACTATTTTTATTATAAAGTAAACTTAGATTATAATAATAAGACATATGAGGCATCATCCACTTCCACAACGTTAAGAGTTGGGAGTAGTACGACACCAATAAAATGGTATGAATACGTAAACCCATAATGGAAGAACAAAAATATTACTTTAAAATATCTCCAGAAAATATTTTCGGAGATCTTAGATTGGTTCAGTACACCGGTGATACCGATATGTATGATATGACTGACCCATGTTGTCCGATATTAACAGGGGAAACATCGGTAACGGGAGTTGACTTTATTGGTGTTTATACGGGTATGACATATGTGTTGTCAGGAGGAACAAATGGTGATTCACTTTTAACTGGACTAACAATACCAATAATGATCACTCAAACCGCAGTTGATATGGGGTATTATTCTGTTTTTGATGGTGCGGTATTACAGAAAGATGTGATTAATAATTTTTTATTTTCAGCAACAACGGGTAGTCCTTATACTTATTATTTTTATAACACATCTGACATTGAATTATTGAAATTCTTGTCATTGGTAACTTATGTTGTTGATTGGGGAGATGGTTCACCAAATGTGACAATTACGGGTACATCACCATTATCACACAATTACCCGACATCCAATAGCGAATATCAAATCACTATGACTGCAACATCGCCATGGGGGATTTCAAAGATAACAAAAACAATCACAACCCCATTTGATGATGTAATAATTACAAATCCTAACGGTACCGCAACATTTACGCCAGCTGGTGGTAATTGGACAGGTACATCATTTAATTACGATTATATTTTTAGTGGAGATTCAAATACCGATATAAATGACTTCTTTAGTTACAATTATACGACTATACCATTTTTAGTGTCAGGTTATACCGAATCTACAATAAATGATTTGTCACAATATGGACCTAAGAATAATCTTTATAGTGGCAAATTTAAATTAGGGGTCCAAGTAACAGGAACTACAGGTAGTGTTGGTACTGTGTGGGGACCTGACCCAGATGGGTTATATACTGCATATACAATAAACCAAACTGATTATTTTGATTACGAAGATTTTACCGTTTTTATGGTGTATTCATCTGGGTTCACTCAAGATAATATAATAATGACAGGTTTAACTAAAAATGAGGCGTTAATAAATGTTATTGACCAACCTGAGGTCCAAACCAATGTGTTCATTGAAAGAGGTAAAAATTCTGCATTAGAATACATTGAAAGGATTGGTGAAGTTGATAATGTTGGGGACTTAGAAAAATATGGTTATGGATTTTTTAATGTCAAAAAAGATCTTAGTTAAGTATTTATTAAGTAAGGAAAAATAAACTAAATATAAATTAAATTCTTGTGGCTACAGGTAATTACGGAACAATAAGAAGTGCGGACGTTAGTCCTGATGATGTAGAGATCATCTTGAATTATACGCCATCAAGGGACGAAACAGATAACTTTGTTTTATCTAAGTTAGATGCTAAATCCATTTTACGACCATATTTTCATAACGCAGCAACTGGAGGTAACGCTAGTGTTGAGATATTAGGTGGGTTGTATAATTTAAAATTACCTGCTGACAGATTCAATAAATTGGGTATTTATACTCTTTATATTAGACCTGCCGAGATCAGAACTAAAATAACAGATTGTGGTGTTCTATCATCATTACCTAACGTTAAAGGTATTGTTGTTGATTTAAATAATGTACCGGCTCAATTTAGAAATAAATTTGTTAATCAAGGTTTAATTGGTTTTAGAGTTGAATACTTAAATTCAGATGGGACTAAAATACCTAATTTTTTTAGAATCATAACCTCATCATTTTATTGCGAACCAGTTGTTCAAAATTTGACAAACACATCACAAAAAGCAATTAGATATAGATACGTTGAAAGTACATCAAATTTACTTTTCTGTACACTTTCACCATCTTCTTCCCCAACTAATAAACCAAGTGCGACCCCATTCATTGGTCAACCTGATCAGAATATTATAATAACAAATACATTTTTTAATCCGATAACTACGGAAATTGAAATTGTTGAACACGATATATCAACATTAGCGATTGCACTTTATGGTAATCAAACCAAATCAATTGATGATGGTATCTATACAATCTATGATAGTGCTAATAACATTTACAAACAATACAATTTATTTGAAGTACGTGATCAGTTTAATGAATTATTGTATGAAGTTAGACAAGATAGGAATAATAACATTGATTTTAGTAAAAGTTTTAACAACATAGTGTAAAAATGGCAGTAAAAAAATATACGTGTCCACCTCAGTCTCCAAGCGGTCAAGGAACATTCTCTGACAATTTAGTTGGTTTACAACTTGTTGATGGGGGAGGTTTTACCCAAGCGAATTTTGAATTTACAACATCGATTACTGAAAAACAAAATAGAAATTTTAACATAGGTGCGTTTTCAGAACCAATATCCTTAGATACGTTAAATATTGAAAGTGTAACAGAATCAAGACTAATACAGGCTAACAACTTTAAAGTTTATCCTAATTTTGATTTATCTCAAGTAACAAACTTTACATTATATGGGTCATTAGTTAAAAGAATTTCTACATCAATTTCACATATAATTAATTTTTTCCCTGCGGGTTTAGAGATTAGTGCAACATTACCTAATTATAGTACCACAGAAACGGCATTTAATATTCAATACGATCCTGTAGAAAATGAGACTACATTTGACGTTTATATAAATTCATTAAGAAATCCGTTTGACATAGATTATAGTTCAAATGCAAATAGAAATTTTGAATTACTTGAAATTGAAGTTTCTCGTTTAAGAAATTTTAGTGAAAATTATACAAAATATTCGTTATTTACAAATGGGAATGAATTCCCTGTTATTTTTTATAGTCCATCAAATAATACATCAACAACATTAAATTTTGTTGTAAGGGGAAACCCATTTTTAGGAAACAACATATCCTACGATACCTTAGTCATAAGGCCTAATAATATGTATGTTAATAAGACATTCAACGAGTCTATGGATGAGGTTGAGCAATTCCTATTAAATAGATCTATTACCCCAATATATACGTCAACGTTTACGGTACCTAGAGAAAATGAAGATGGTACAGTCTACTTAACAACTCAAGCAATTACATTTCCTAAAAATGGACAATGGAATTTAGATATTACATCTGCAGCTTTTGATAATTACCTTGAGACTCTAAATGATTTTGCCTTTAATTTAGATTTATATCGAACTAATTTAATTTCTCGTTTTTTAACAACAGGAGCGATTAAAGAATTTGATACTCCTGATCAAAAAATTGAAAAAGTATTACAAATCTATGGTAGAAGTTTTGATGAAACCAAAAAGTTTATTTCGGCTTTATCAAACATGAATAATGTTAATTATAATATTAAAAACGATATACCATCACAATTATTAAAAAATTTAGCGCAAACATTAGGTTGGGACACAAATATCTCACCAATTACAAACGATCAATTATTAGATTCTGTATTCAGTACTGGAAGTAATAACTTTAGTGGTTTGTCAGTTGGTATGACACCTGAAGAACTTAACTACCAATATTATAGAAATTTAGTATTAAATTCGGCGTACCTTTTTAAATCCAAAGGGACTAGAAAATCTATTGAAATATTATTAAGATTAATTGGGGCTCCCGAAGCTTTAATTGAATTTAATGAGTATGTATACATCGCCGATCAAAAAATAAATATTGAAGACTTTAATGGTCAGTATGCTAATTTATCTGGAGGTACGTATACTCAACAGTTACCAATATTAGACACCACAGACATATTTTATATACAAGGGCAACAGTTTACAGGATTTACAACAACTAGTATTATATCCGACGCTATTGTAAATCCTGAGGATTACCCTATTGATGATTTTGGTTACCCTATGATGCCGGCAGTAAGTGATTCTTACTACTTCCAAATTGGAGGAGGTTGGTTTGAATCTACGCCACAACATAGGATGCCTGAACAAGTAGATACAACAAATAGTGTGTTTACGGGAGCCAACCCTAATTATCAAACAACTTTGTTACCATTTAATTATGGTGAACAATATCTACAACGATACAGAACTTTCCCTTATATGAATTTAGGGTATAAATTACGTAGAGTAGTTGACAATAAAAAAAGTTGGACAGATACACAAACTGGTTTAAGAACTAATTTTGATGGTAATTTTAATGCGTATTATCCTGTTGATAATGATAAGTTAGTTATAAATGTCAAGAATGTTGACATATTTATGAACCCAGCTCAAGGATTAGTGTATGATGTTTGGACTATGTCAAGACAATATAATTATCCAATACCTAATCAAGGATTAAATTATGTTGAACCAACACGTTGTAATCCTAACCCGAATACTCCTTATCCACAAAGAGGTGGAATAGATTGGACGGAGATCGTTCCAAAACCTAAAGAAAAAACATTTTTTGAGTTCGCTCAAACTTTTTGGCATAACACAATTAATGTTAGAAATAGACAATTTATAACGGATGGAAAAACGGGGGGTTACCCAACCCTTCAATCCATCTATTGGAAATATTTAGAATCAGGTCAAGCAATTAATGTACCTAATGATAATTTTACATATCAAACAATGATTGATTATGTTAATGGGTTAGGAACTTATTGGGTTAAGTTAATTGAACAAATGGTTCCCGCAACCACAATATGGAACACAGGTACTAAATTAGAAAACTCAATTTTCCATAGACAAAAGTTTGTGTGGAGAAGACAAATGGGTTGTCAAATGGTTCCTGTACCATGCGAACTTTGTTATGCTATTGGTCAGTTAATTCCTTTTGATTGTCCAATACAATCTGTTGAATGCCCAATTTACCCCTGGGGATCTAACCCACAGGTGAATTCATTCGGGGTAGTTTTAGGCCAGGTTTTAACTACATATTTGGATAATAATGGTTATGATTTAAATAATGATTGTTTAGTTAATACGTTAACATCTGAATGGTATGTGGATGTAAGATTAAATGGAAGCCAGTTAATAGAATACAAATTCTTTGATGGGTATGGTTATTCTGTTAGTGGAACAAGTTTCCCAACCCAAGTTAATTGGTTAAACGCTCTTTATGATTCATTACCACAAATGATTGGTGAAGGTTTAACATTTAATATTAACGAAACAACAAATATTGTCACAGTATATAATAGTGATTGTATATCGCTTGACGACCAAAACAATTTTGAATTAAATGTGGGGATAAATTTTGATATAATTTGTAATCAATAATGGGATCAATAAGTACATATGGTTTTTCTATAACAGGAGATTGTACAAATGAAGGATTAGGGGAGGTAACTTTTTCTGTAACGGGAGATAGTCCTGATTGGTTAGTAACGGAAACCCCTACCGCTGGACTTAATTTACCAACATCCGCATTAACGGTAGTTGATTACGTTTATTATTATTCTGGTTTAAGTGCGGGAAGTTACTTTTTAAGTGTTTACGACTCAACATATAGTAATTATGTTGTTGTAAATTTTAACATATCTTCAGGTACTTGTGTATCTATAAACACTACAGACACTACTTGTGGTTTTGATAATGGAGGGATAACCGCAACAACACAAACCGTATATGGTAATGGATCTACTTTTACGTTATTTGATATTGATGACCATTACATTTCAAGTGGGACTTCAGTAAGTAATGAATATGTTTTCCCACCTGTACCTTCGGGAATTTACTATGTTATTGCTGATGATGGTGGTGGATGTACAGGTCGTAGTGAATCATGTATAGTCAGAGAATCAACACTGTTTGATTATGGGTATTACGTTGTAAATGATGGAAGTTGTATAAGTAGTGACGGGAGTGGTAAAATATTTTTAACAGGGTTATCTGACCCAAGTCTATATACCGTTAATTGGTTAACAAGTGTTAATGGACAAACGGGAACTACGGTAACGGGTTTAACTGCGGGATTGTATAATGTACAGGTCACTAACGAAGATGGTTGTATTGTAAGTAAGACAATAACTATTACAGGTGTGGATCCTTTAGGTATTGGAGGTTTTATGACATACCCACCAAGTTGTTTTAAACCAAATGGGGAAATAACAATAATTATAACAGGAGGAACCGCACCGTATTATATAGGATGTTCCAATGGAGATAGTGCGATTATTTTTGGTAGTGAGTATACATTTACGGGATTATTCTCAGGTACGTATAATTTTAACATAATTGATGCTGGGGTATGTAAAGTATCGGGAACCACATCAATTAACACGTCAAATAGTTTCCAAGTATTAAGTGTTAATGCAACAAATTCAATTTGTAATGACAATTCAGGGTCAGTAACGATTACGTTAATTGGGACAGGGTATTACACATATAGTTTAACTGATTCCTTAGGTAATACAACAAATTTTGGACCTACAACTAATATTGTACAACAATTCAATACATTATCTTCAGGTAATTATGATTTAGTTGTTACTGATGGGGTTTGTACTTATGAGACAACAGTTACAATTAATAATACCGAAAAATTTACAATTTCGGCAATAACTCAAAAGACTACTTGTGGTTTAAATAACGGATCGATACAATTATTGGCAAGTTCAGGTGGTACTTTACCTTATAGTTATCAGTTAACAGGTTTTCCACCTTCATCAACAACAACATTTAGTAATTTAACTTCAGGTAATTATGTTGGAACGGTAACTGATAATACAGGTTGTTCACAAACTTTAAATCTTTATGTAAATAACTCAAACGGGGTATTATTTGATTTGGTTGTAACTCAACCAACAAGTGGTAACAATGGTGAGATATCTACAATAATTTATGGCGGAACACCAACATTCACATATAATTGGAGTCCAAACGTTAATGGTCAAACAGGATCAACTGTTACTTCATTAAGTGGAGGGACATATAGTTTGGAGATAGTTGATTCAAGTGGATGTACGTATACGAAAACTGTTACTTTAACAGGAACCGAGAAAAAATTAAGTTATCAAACATATAATATATGTGACGATAATTTCCAAAGTACGGGAATACTTGGTAAACGAGGTATGCAACAAATGTTATCTGAAGGGTTTAAAGATCTTACTTATGGTGATACTGGATGTATTTTAAAAAGCGCTAATTTTATTGCGGACATCACTGTTGATGGTGTAAATAATCAACAATCATTTTATGTTTCTTCAGGGTTAACTGACTTTCCATCTGACTATGCGTGGGGTGAGGCATTAATTGAAGTTTTAGAGAGTTATGATGGAATAAGTAAAGTTGAAATTAATTATACCACGAATGAGATTAAAATATATAATAAATGTGTGGAAATAGAAGGTTGTCAACCTGAAACAATTTATTATTTATCTGATGCAAATATTGTAATCAATTTAAAATTGGAATATAATATTTCTTGTCAACAATGTGAGGTAACACCTACACCTACACCTACGTTAACTTTAACCCCGACACCTACCGTGACACCTACGGCAACGAATACTTGTATTACTTATAATGTGACTCATACTTTTAAATTCGACTTTACTGAATTTGAATTTACCCCTTGTTGTGGGGAAAGTTTAACGTCACCGCATATCGCATACCCTGGGGAAAGTATAAATTTTTGTTCAAGTACAACTCCAATCATAATTGTTGGTAGTGGAGTACTTAGCGTGAAAGGTACTTGCGAACTTTGTATAACACCTTGTGTTTATAATGAGTGGGAATTAACTATTGGAAGTCCCTGTACTTTTAACTTATATGATTGTGATAAAAATGTTTATGATACCGTAACTTTTAGTGGAAGTGGAACATATTATGTGTGTTCAGTTTACCAACCTGAATCACCAGGTATTTGTGTATTACCTCCAACGATACCAATTGTTGGTCCTTGTAGTCCATTACCAACCTCAACACCTACGCCAACACCTACACCTACGCCAACCACCACACCAATACCACTTTCCGCATTTACAGTAACTCTTTTAGAAGTTGGGTCTGATGTTGTTATGTCAGGATATGGTGGGTTTAATATTTTAGATTTAACATATGTCTCAACTAATGGATATGGGCCTGGAATTGACCCACAAAATGGTGTATTCTTACTTGGTAGTTCTCCATCTAATTTAGATTTATATACAGGATCAACATTTAGTCAACCAACTAATTTTGGTGGTCCTACAACTGGAATCACAATTAGTGTGTCCAACGACACACTTATGGGGGTATTTCCGGTAAACAATTTGGCAGTACCAACAGGATATATTTCAGGATCATATATTGAGGGATCAACATTATACTTTAATCAAACATTATCAAGTTTAGGTGCAACACCAGGAATATATATTTACAGTTGGGGAAGTGGTGTAAACTCAAGTATTTTAACATTACAGGTCGGACCTTAAAGGTTTTATTTTATTTACTAAGTTGTTCCTGATGTGGGATCTTTTTGATATTAATTCACTTACTAAAAATAATATCTATAATTTTCATAATGAAAGATATTTTATTTGTTTCCGCACAACCTGACGTACCTTATTTTCATTGGCAAGTAAAATTGTACACTCATAATTTTATTGAAAAAGGAATTAAACCTTGTCAGATCCACGTTATTTTTGGTTTACAAAAAAAACAACAACCATCACAAGGTGCGTTAGAATTATGTGATTATGGGTTCAATGTTCATTTCTATAATGATGATCGTGAAAACAAATCATACATACCAAGTATAAAACCGTATTTAATTTATGAGTGGTTAAAAGAATATCCTGAAAATGGTAAGTTATTTTTCCTACACGATTCGGATATAATCTTCAATAGGATACCTGATTTTAATAAGTTACTTAATGATAATATTTCTTATTTATCTGATACCATAGGGTATATTGGTTACAACTACATTAAAGATTGTTGTGATAGATATGAGAAGCAACACCCAACATCAAATAAAGAACAACTACTCCAAGAAATGGCTGACATTATTGGTATTGATGTTGATCTTATAATACAAAATCAAGAAAATTCGGGTGGAGGTCAATACCTCATCAAAAATACGGATCCACTATTATGGGGTAAGATTTATGATGATTGTACACCACTATATAATCAAATGTTAGATTATCAAAGAAGGTTCCCAATTAATCCAGGTCAAATACAATTTTGGACTGCAGAAATGTGGGCATTATTGTGGAATATGTGGAATTCGGGTTATGAAACAAAAATTACAAATGAGTTAGATTTTTCTTGGGCAACTGACGATATTGATATTTATAATAAAAAACCAATATTACATATGGCAGGTGTTACCGACCATTTAAAGACCACGAAATTTTATAAGGGAGATTTCATAAACAGAAATCCGATTGATGATTTAAGAAATGATATTAATTTTTTTAATTATGTGGACAAAAATAGTTCTACGATTAAATATATTGAAGTAATGAAGTCATTTTTGGAAAAAAATAAATAACTGATTATTTATTAGTAATGGGAACTCAACCGATATCAATAAAACCTGTAAATGAATGTGCGATAGTTACATTGTTTCCAATGACCGCAATATGTAATACCACTAATCCAAGTACCCCACAATCTTATGATGGATCAATTAGTTTAATGGTTAGTGGTGGTACCCCACCATATAATATTACTTGGGAAGAAGGAGGATCAGGACCAACAAAAGATAATCTTGGTGTTGGAGATTACCACGCAACTGTTGTTGATTTTTATGGGGATTTCACCGCAAACACGATATGTAGTTTAACTGCGGAAACAACCACAACAACAACATCTACTTCAACCACAACATTACCTCCTTATGGTGATTTATGTATGAATTTTATAGACACTACTGAATCAAATAACCAAACAAATCAATTCTTATTCAATGGATACTTAAATGGATACCCTACTTGGATATCTGACGATGATTTATATAATATATATTGGAGTACAGGTACCACAAATCAATGGTTAGTTGATGGATGGAGTAACGGTATCATATATAATTCAAATACATCAACACCTCCACTAACGGGATGGGAATTCTTAGGTGGAAGTTATTCGGGAACATTTGTCATTACTGTAACGGAAGGATTATGTGTTGATAACCCTACTGTTAATATGACAGTAAGTCAACAATCACCAACTTGTGGTAGTAATGGTAGTATTATTATAACCGCAAATGGAGGAACACCATCATACCAATATTCTATTAATGGTGGTATAACATATCAATCTAGTCCTGTGTTTACTAGTCTATCTGGAGGGACTTATTCTGTTATGGTTAAAGACACCAATAATATAACAACAACACAAAGTGTTACATTATTATCCCCTCCACCTAATCAAACATATCAAATTGAGTTAGTTTCTACAGGTCCTAATTCATTTAATATAAATGTAACACCTACGTTACCTGTTGGGGTTTATATTACTTTTGATTTAAAACATAATAGTGTGTTTAAAGTTGCACCTTCACCAACCGTGGCGGTATATAATAATGTGGTTACTGTTATTGTTAATGGGTCACCTATTGCAACACCATCACCTATGTTAAGTACAAGTACAACGTTTAATCCTTGTGATTCAGGATCTATTTATATAAAAACTAATCTTACAACTTGGAACTCATTAACTTTTAATTCAACAACAACAATTAGTGGTACATTTACAAATACGGTAAATCCAATAACACCTTTAGTTCATTGTTATTATACTAATGGTACAAGTCAATTATTTATTGAAAAGGCGGTATTAAATAATTGTGATTGTTGTAATCTAATAATAAAAACCAAACAAGTTACTAAAACCAGACTTTAAAAAGATAAAAAATTATAAATAAACTATTTATTGATTAAATGAGCTATATTTTAAAAAATACATCGGGGTTAGTTAACACTAGGATCACTGATACAGGAAGGTTGAAGTTATCGCAAGGTAATTTTAACATCTCATATTTCCAAATTGGAGATAGTGAAGTGTCATATAATGAATTGCCAAACACATATAATCAATTTAATAGTGTTGTGTTAGAACCAAGTTTTAATAGTCAAAATAGTGCGGGAGTTCCTGAATCAAACAAACAAAATATTAAATATCCATATTTTGTGGATGTTAATAATAGTAATACTTATGGAATACCATTTATGGATTCTGTCATTGAACCTGTTTATAACAGAGCTCCACTAAGAGGATTTTTTACGGGTAATACAAGTGCAAGTACAATAAATTGGAGTGCATTTACTAGTTCCAAATATGTTATCACATCTAACTACATAGTTGATATGTCAACGTTAAATGGGTCAAATCAAATAAAAATTATTCAAGACATATGTGACCCTACTAACACTAAAAAACTTGGTGTTGGAGATTTTATTACAATTTATTATGACGGTTTAGCAAAATATGATTGTTCTTGTATTAATTTACCTACACCTACACCAACGGCAACAATAGGTACAACACCTACACTTACTAATACACCAACTGCGTCAAATACTAATTCTGACCCATGTGCGTCACCAACACCAACACCAACACCATCGGCAACACCTTGTTTAACACCTTCTAATGGTCCTGTTTGCCCATTACCACCTGATCCATCATGTGTTAAACCTGTTCATTCATGTTTTCCTATATTAACTTATAGAATTGTTGATGTATGTGAGGATAATGTAACATTAGATAGACCAACACCTAATTATGTTGGATTAAGTACATATTGTTTTGGTAGAGTATTGGTATACCCACCGAATATGACAACAATTTATGATAGTATTACACCTCGTCCACATTGGGCGGATGACGTTATTAATTTTGAATCTATTTGTGATATTGATCAATTTGATGTTAAAGTATGGAATATGAATATTCCGTGGACTGAAAGTCCTGCAGGATTAAGATCTACTGAGTATGAAGATTATACTTATTTTGGTTCTATTGATTATATTGGTAGTAAAGAATATTTCGGATACAATTCGACATCAGGTCAGACAGATACAAGTTACACATATTACTATAATTCTTTTGATGAAATTGTTCAAGTTAAACCTGAAGAACAAAAGGCAATTGCTATAATTCACTATACAAACCAAACTATAGATTTCTTTTATGGTGAGAAATTTGCTTTGGAACCATACAACAATTCAAATCCTGAAAATACTACAGGACAAGCAAGAAACTTTAAATTACATATGCCAACATTAATGTGGCATAAAAATCCTGAATGTTGTTATGGTCAAACATTTTGGGTAGATCCTCCGGGATTTGATGGAAAAGACTTATTCCAAGTTCAATATATTAAGTCAACTAAAAATGGTGATATGAACCAACCTGGTATTCGTTATTATCATTTGTGGGACACCAATGCAAATGCAAATGGTTTACCAAGTAGAGTTGGTAAAGTATTTCCTGATAGTAAATTAATTATTATTGATGATGAGGAAATAATCGCAGCATTGTCTTACAAATCAAATAGAAATTGGACTTTAACTGCACCACAAGTTTCGTTAATTACACCAAACACTTGTGGAGTAACCACCGCAACTACTGATGGTATTTTAACAGGTAATAGTGAGACTATGTTCATTAGTTACAGATTAAGTAATTCTAGTAATTTTACTAATTCATTACATTGTAATTATTATTCTAAAATTGTTGGTAACAATAATGATTGTAATCCTGATACATCTAAAAATGTGGCAGTAAGATTTGGTGCAGAGTTTAAATGTTTAACTCAACCTGGTTATCTTCCAGTGACGACCACAACGACTTATTCACCATTAACAACAACAACAACTTATTTGCCATTAACAACAACTACAACTTATTTACCATTAACAACAACAACAACTTACCCACCATTAACAACAACAACGACTACATTTTGTCCTACATTTTGTGAAACACCTAATGGGTTCTTTGCGACTAATTTCCAAGTCATCGCTCAAAAAGTGGTTACAGGACAAAGACCTGACCCATCTAAATGGAGAGTTATTGATTACACTAATTCATTATCAGGTACTACATCAAATGGGTACATTACTGAAGAAGGTTTAACAGGAACAACATTTGTTATTACTCCTGATCTTTATAATAATGCACCATATTATAATCTTAATAATTTCATTCCATTAACACCACTTGGTACTACAACACCTAATCTTAATTTTGGTGACGAGTACTTCTTTTACGGATCCTTTGAAACTGATATTCAGGCTACAATATATGAGATGAGGTATAAAGTAAATTTAAGTTTTGCTGAATTTCAAACCACGACTAATCCTACATGGAAGTCAGGGTCCAATTCTTACATAACTGAAATTGCGTTACTTGATAGTAATAAAGATGTTATGGTAATTTCTAAGATGCAATCACCTGTGTTAAGACAAGGTATACAACAGTTCGTAGTTAAGATAGATTTGTAAAAAACTTTAGTTTTATCTTCTTACTATTATATTATAATAAAACAATCTTTTATGAGGACACCAATGAAAAATTCACCTAAAGTATTAGGGTTAGACATTTCAACTAAAACAATAGGATGGGCACTTTTTGATATTAAGACTAAAGAGTTATTAGAATTAACTCACGTATCGCCAAGACCTAAAAATAAAGATACTGAAGAAAATAAGATGTTAGAATTAATATTAAAATCTGAAGTATTCAAAACTAAATTGGAAGATTATAAAAAATTAGGTATTGTAAGTGTTATTATTGAGGAACCATTATTAAACTCTAATAATGTTTATACAATTCAAACCTTATTGAGATTTAATACTTTAATTTGTAAAACAATATATGATATATTAGGAATTGTTCCCGAATTCATCTCAACCTATAACTCAAGAAAATTTGCATTTCCTGAGTTAGTCCAAGAAAACGATAAAAAGAAACACGTCCTATTTGGAGGACTTCCTAAGGACATTGATAAGAAAATGATCATATGGGAGTTGGTCGCAAAAAAAGAACCTCAGATCCAATGGCAGTACACTAGAAATAATACTTTGAAGAAAGAGAACTTTGACCAAACAGATGCTTATACTTGTGTATTAGGTTACATGAGAAGTAAGGAAATTTGGATTTAAGTCCATAAAAAACGTACATAAATCCAAATATCGTCTTTTTAGATGATAAAACCAGATATCGTCTGATGATAAACAATCGTTTTAATGTTGTTTATCATTTGTTATACACAGTATTTTTGTGGGAGGGTTGGTAAATTAGTATATTTGTAAAAAAAAATAAAATTATGAAAGACATATTAGAAGATTTTAAAAAGAATATTTTTATGGATGAAACAAATGGTAACATCTGTAAAGAACATTATAAAGAAGATGGATTTAAAGATAATGTTTATTTTTCAGTAGACAGAATGGAATTAGATGAAAAATTAATTCAAGAATGTTTAGATAAAATAAACCCATTTTTATCTAATGAAAAATTAATTATATCTAATATGCCAATAGTTAGGTATGAAACAAACGCCTATTCGGTGGATGAGGATAATACATTAGAAAAAATTGTTAATCATTTAGATAAAAATAAGATTGTTTTATTGTTTCGTCCAATAGTTATTGATGGGGTTTTGAATTTTAAATCAAGATTATTATAAGTTTATTTTTAGGTTGTGGAAAAATATTGTGTATAACGTCTTTTTAGACGATATTTTTTTTGCCTTATAATTTAATTACAAATACCAGTATTGGTTATTGTAATGAAATTTGATGTTGTTGTTGGGATTGTTGACGAACATATAGTTGTTGACCCATAACCATTAACGTCTTGTGTTAATGGTGATCCTGTCGAACACAATGTGTAGGTAAAAGGACTTGGTTTAATGTAATTATTTACAACTAAATATTGGTAACAAATAGGTAGTGGGGAAGAAGCCGTTGGTGTTGGAGTACTTGTTAATGTTGGCGTTGGAGTTGGAGTATTTATTGTAACACATTGTGAACAAGATCCTTCTGATTTAGGTCCAAGTATTCCTGTTAATACGATAGTACTAACTCCTGAAATATCACTTACAAATCCTTCATATGATATACAAGTTGAAATACCATTTACAAATGATTGATATACATACCCTTCAGCTGGTGTTTCACCAAAAGGATCTAAAACAACATCAGTTGTGTAATATAAGAAACCTGACACACAATCTTTAAAACTTTTACTACCATTACATCTGATGTAATCGTCAAATGTATTAAATGTAACAGACCCATCAAAATTACAATTATATTGTGGAGATGCGGTTGGTGTTGGAACCATTTTACCACTTGTTGCGGTAGGGGTTGGTGTTAACACATTTACAGTTACCGATATTCCTTTACCACCACAAATTTCAGTTGCGGTAGGTGTTTGTGTTGGTGTGGGAGTTGGCGTTCCAGTTACCGTTGCCGTCGGAGTTAAAGGTAGATCACAATCAAATACCGCATCAAACGATATTGGTTGACAATATTGAGTTGGTGTTGGAGTTGGTGTAGGACAAGGTCCTCCATTAAAAAAACCATCACATAAGTCAGGGCAATCATTATTACATGGAGACGCACCAAATAAGCCACAATCACCACCTAATGTATTTGAAAGACACCAACAATTTTCGGTAGATGATGAAAATATAAATAAACCATTTGTTTCTCCTGACCAATAAATTTGGCTATTATATGTACCCGCACTATAATAAGTGTTATCATAAACAATATTTCCGGTTGATATACAATAAGATTCAAAAGGACAAGGACCTGGTGTAGTCGTTGGTGTTGGTGTTGGAGTACTTGTTAATGTTGGTGTAGGAGTTGGACATGCAGTAATACTAACGATTACACGACTTTTATAAAAATATGTGTTAATACCATCTGAATAAAATGCCGGATCGGGTGGAATGGGTGAGTTACATCCCGAATTTAAACAAAGATCTGAACCAACTATAAGAGGGGGCGACGTGGTAAACAACTCAAGAGTAAAAGGTCCTGAACATAAACCTGCTGATGTTGCTCCTGAAATAAAAAATCCTACTGAAGTTGCCATTATATACTAATATTTTCTGTTATTACACAATCATTATCATCAATCACTTTAACCACAAAATCTGTAAATGAGGAAAAAATTGATGGAATCATAAAAGAATATGGTAAATCACCACTATTAATAGTTGACACATATATACAAGTTGTATATGATGTATCACACACGTAAACATCATAAGGTGTTATTCCGGTAATAGAAGTGATTGTAATGTTTGTATCCATATATTTTTATTCTATTGTATAAATATAGAAGGAATGGAAAACTTGTGTAGTTGATTAAACGAAATAATTTGTCTATATTTTAAAGGATGGAAGAAAATGATGCGATTGTTGAGTTATTGGAGGATCTTTTGGGTGAACATGGACTACATTACCCCAATAAGGGGCAGATATCCTTCAACTGTCCTGTTTGTGATGAGGATAGAAATAAACATAATTTAGAAATAAATTACGTAAATAACGTATATAAATGTTGGAGTTGTGGCGATATAGATGGTACTCACGGATCTTTGGGTAAACTTTTTGATAAGTACGGAAATAAGAAATTAAAGAAATTATATAATGTCTTAAAACCTGAGACGGTACAACCAAAACAAAAAAGAACAAAAAAATTAACACTTCCTGAGGGGTTCACGTTATTTACGGAGTCAAGTCCGGTGTACCCTGTTAGAAGACAAGCATATAATTATTTAAAAAGTAGGGGAATAACGGATGAAATCATTAAGAAATATAATATTGGTTTTTGTGATCGTGGTAGTCATACAGGTCGCATTGTTGTACCATCATATAATAGTGAAGGAGAATTAAATTATTATATTGCCCGTAGTTGGGATCCTATGAGTAGGGCAAAATATAAAAATCCGCAAGATGAAAAGGATAAAATTATATTTTGGGAAAACCTTATTGATTGGAATAAAGATGTTTATTTAGTGGAGGGAGCTTTTGATGGGTTATTTGTGGAGAACTCAATTCCAATGTTAGGAAAACATATGTCGGAACTATTGTTTGAAACCATATATACAAAGGCAAAAGGTGATGTTATTATATGTTTAGATGCGGATGCTTGGGACAATTCTGTTAAACTTTATCATGAATTAAATGGTGGTGAATTATGGGGAAAAATTAAACTAATTAAATTACCTGACGATTCTGATATTGCGGATCTGAGAGGTGAAATAAAAGATGAATATTATCGTATAATAAAATAATTGGTAATATTCACACTTTTATAATTATTAAGATATTTATTGTTATGGGAAGAAAAT
>Ga0315284_10000532_pt1 | contig 51915 bp, 73 predicted proteins | sample YL17G09_16_MG_FD_203696 | JGI IMG/M metagenome (GOLD analysis project Ga0315284, IMG submission 203696) | Sediment microbial communities from Yellowstone Lake, YNP, Wyoming, USA - YL17G09_16 | ecosystem: Environmental > Aquatic > Freshwater > Lake > Sediment | place: USA: Wyoming | collected...
TGTTACAACGCCTGCATCAGCCGTGCCTGCGGTTCCCGCACCAACAACTTGAGCTTTCAAGTTAGCGGCTGTTGGGCTTACAACAGTAATGGATGTGGCGGTAACTGTGTAGGTGCCAGTTGGCGTCGATGTTATAGTTCCAGAGACAGCCTGTGTGCCGGATGGTACGTTCGTTACTGTACCAGCAACCGTGTATGTTCCAGTTGGAGTTGAGTTGACAGTACCAGCGACAGTATAGGTGCCTGTTGGGGTTGAGTTAACAGTACCAGCGACAGTATAGGTGCCTGTTGGCGAAGATGTAATCGTACCGGAAACTGGCTGCGTTACAGCAGAACCGTCGATTTTCAAAGCCGAACCAGCGGTAATGCCAGCGGTGTTGGTATTGTCCGTTAGTTTAACCGGCATCTGTGTTTGAATATCAGCCATTTATGTTGTCTCCTTACGAGTGTTATGCCTTTGGTGCTAAAGCCGCTTCTTGCTTCTTTTTTTCTTCGGCTTCCAACTGAATCTTGATGTTTTTGTCCTGCTCGACAATCACCTTTTTCTGTGCTTCTATATCTAGGTTACAGCGTTCAATTTCTTCCTGAAGTTCAAGGATGCGAATATGACGTGCCTGGATATTGGCTTGTGCTACAGTCTTCTGATGTTCAAACCTCATAATTGTGAGGTTATTGTTAGTGCTAAATAGATCAGCCATAGTGTTTTTTCTCCTTTCACACTTATTTATGCTCAGATGAATCGTTTTGGAGCCTATAGATGAACTTAGACAAAATATTGATTGGTATGCACGAAGAATCCTGCCGTTTGCACGCAGAGGGAAGAGATTCAGAGGCTTTGTTTACCTGCGAACAACTGGCAGTGCAATCTCTCAATACATTGGGACTTGCCTATTGCGGTTATTTGCCCAATTACGACAAGGCAATAAATTGCTTTTTCGATGCTCTTAAAATCGAGCCAAGCAACTGGTTGTTGTGGTCAAACATTTGTCACGTTCGCAGTCTTCAAGAGCGTCATAAAGAAGCCCTGTCTGCCGCCATTCAGTCAATCAAGTTTTCAGACGGAATCGCCTTTGATCCGTACTACAACGCTGGCGTGACTTTGACCGCCCTCGGCAGGTGCAAAGAGGCTGTTGAGATGTACCGGGCGGCACTCCAAATCAACCCGGAACACAGCCAAAGCAATTACAACTTGGGACTGTGCCTGTTAAGAATTGGTGAATGGAAAGACGGTTGGGAGAAATACGAATACAGGTTCAAGACCAGTGAGTTGACGGGAAGATTCAAAGATAGGTTCATCCAAGATCAGTGGGACGGCAGGAAGTTCAAAAAGAAAAGCCTTGCTGTGTATAGCGAGCAAGGCTTGGGCGACTTCATATTTTTCGCTAGATTTTTACCGATGGTAAAGTCCCTGGGCGGCAAGGTGATATGTGAAATACAAGAGCCATTGAAGGATGTTATTGGAGAGAATCTCAAAATTGATGAATTGGTTTCCCGTCCCAATAATACTGATTGGCCCAACCCGCCAGATTCAGATTACGCTGTCTCGATTTCTAGTCTTCCAAGAGTTTTGAAAATTGACTCCTTGGACAAGGTGCCGAATCGCCCTTATATTGCAGCCCCCAATAAACCAAGGCCACGAGGCTTCTCAAATAAGAAACTAAACATTGGTTTGTGCTGGGCAGGTAATTCAGATCATCAACGAGATTGCACTCGATCAATGTTTTTGAATCACTTCAAGCCGATTGCTGACAATCCAAAAGTTCAACTTTTTGGTTTGGTGAAGGGCGTCAGAAGTCAAAGAAAGTGGCCAGAAGGAGTGGTTGATTTGAACTATGGCATTGATGACTTTCCAATGGTCAATTTAGAAAGCCAAATCAATGACTTCAGTGACTTGGCTCATTACATCAATCATCTGGACTTAGTGCTGACCGTAGACACAGGATTGGCACACTTAGCAGGAGCGATGGGCAAGCCTGTATGGGTTCTGTTGGGCAAAGAAACAGATTGGAGATGGGGTGACGATGCAACAACCTCAGTTTGGTATCCCAGCATGAGGTTGTTTCGTCGCAAAGACACTTGGGAGAATCTTGTTTCCGAAGTGATTACTCAACTGCCGTCATAGCGAATTTAACGGTATCAATCGGGCAATCTGCATCTTTATGATGGCAAAATAGATTGCCCGATACAACTTGTGTGTATTGCCCTTCTTGGACCATACTTAAAAAGACGTTTTCGGGATCGCCGAAGAAGTTATTGGGGTTATACAATGGACCCAAATGCTTATAGATCACATAGCCCATTGACTTAATCGTTTCAATTAAAGAGGCAGATTTTTCTTCTCTGTCATCTTCGACATAGAGGATTGGCTTAAATTTTTCAATAGTCTCCTTGGCTCCTTCTAAAGCCAATTTTTCCATTCCTTCAACATCCATTTTGATGAAGTCCAATCGAAGGAACTGTTGTTCGTCGATAGTAATCAACGGAACTGGATAGCTTGGAGCGCCGGAGTAATCTTCGCATAGCGACAGACCACCCCAATTAACGGTTCTCTCTTGATCTAGTTCCGGGACGGCAATGAATCCTGGAGATGAACCAAGGGCCTTTTGGAATGGGTAGACGTTTAGCAAATTGTTGATAGAGACGTTGCCTGCCAAGGTATTGAAATTGGTTCGTTCTGGTTCGTAGGCGAAAACAACGCCCGCAGGTCCAACCAGACGAGAAAATACTACCGTGTGACAACCTATGTTCGCTCCCACGTCCAAAACAACGCTCCCAGGCTTGATTGCATCCCGGAAAACCTGGACTTCTGACTCCGAGAATTCCCCGTATTTTTCGAGAGATCGTCCGACCCAAATATCCTTGTTGTTGTAGATCATCAGTCCATAACGGCACTTCTTCAATAGATTCATTTGTTTCTCCAAATTGTTCTGTCTGTGTTGGTAAGAGAGTAACGATTTCAATATATACCACGGAGGGAATATGCCTTTAGTACAGTGGGTCATGCAGAATCTTTCGACTCCCAATGCCCGTGGCGGGGCAGTTGGCGGCGGTTCTGCGCTCGTACAGCAAACCTCTTTTGTAATTGCTACAGGTGGCGCAAACGCAAGTGGCTCATCCTTCTATGAAAAAATATCCAGCATCATAGCCACAGGTGGTGCTGTTGCTGGTGGCGAAGCATATGTCAATGAGCATTCCGCCAACACCAAAAAGGTTCGCCATCTACCCGGAGACACGGTTTACGACAAGTGCAACAAGAGTTGGGTTGTCATTAGTTTCGAGTTTGCATCTTCTGGCGAACAGAAACTTCGTTTGTCCAACAATGTAAAACAAAAAGTTTTGTTTGAAAGTGAAATATCAAATCAACCAATTTATGTTTTAGGCGATGGCTTTAGAGATTGTTCCTTAACCAACTTGCCGATATTTGCAGGTCGCAAAATAGTTAAATTTGGTCAATTAAGTCCTCTTGAAGACAACGCAGCAGTCGCCAATTCCAAAGTTATTGCACTAAAAACACAACCATTGGCTAATTTACCTGTTTACACAGGACGAAGGAAGGTAAAAGCATGACGTTATATTACACTGGCAGCGGAGGAGCAACGACAGGTGGTTGTGCTTTAACTTTTCGATATGTCTACATTGAATATAAATGGGGTGAAAACTCTGTATTGTATATCAAGCATAAAGCAGTCAAAGGCATCTTGGAAAGAATAGCAATAAAACGAGTTATACTTAACAGTGGGCCAAAAACTGGCAATCAAATTGTTGCAATTTATCAAGATACACTCAATAGTCTATGGAACGAAGATGATCTGATTATTGAGGCAGATGCCAGAGATTTGGCGTTGACCTATTGGGAATTGCGTGAGGCTCAAATCGCAGCCGCCCAATGCAAATAAAAATAGCCAGGGTTTGATCCCTGGCTATTTTCGTGTTTCGCCTTCAGAGTTATGCAACTTTGGACTTCAATTCCTTGAAGATTTCCGCAAGCGGCTTAATTTCCGCAGGGCCATTTTCTTGGCGGGAACGCTCGTATCCTGAGATAGAGTGTTTGATGGCGAGGGATCGGAACTGCTGCTCATTATTTAGGATGAGTAGATATCTCATAATGAGCGAGTCAGTGGGTGGGAAGCTACCCTGAAGGACGACGCACAAGCGATCAACCAAGTTGCCTTGGTCGAACACATGGGTTATACCATGTCCCGTGAAGATTTGGTAGACGAGTCCGCTACGTCCCTTCACTGAGATAAACCCATGCTTGATGAAGTTGATATACTTCTGGTCCCCAATAACCCTTCGCAGCGTTTCCCTTGCCCGCTGCTCTCGAATATCCGCAGGGATCGGCAATGGTTGCCGCTTCGTATTTTGCCGAATAGCAATATTCGGCGCACATCGCCCCTGGATGATTTGAGAGAACCTGTCTTTGAGTCGCTTCTCTTCGTAAGCCTTCTTCTCTTCAGCCGACATGGGCTTGGCTGCAACGCCTTGCCATTCATATTCGACCGAACACTCGTCATCGCCCCACATGCCCCATTGAATGGTGCAAGCCGTAGAAGTCGCTCCAGAGCCAACACGCCAGACGTTCCCGGTGGAAGGCCAGCCACAATTGGTGCTGTCGTCCATGATCTTGTACGACGTACACGAAGACGCCGTAGCACCTGCTCGATATGCCTTCACTTTGATGCGAGGAATATCGGTCGTATCGCTGCTGTATTGGACCCATGTGCTGCACAAGGATGTAGTAGCGGGTGATTCATACGTCACTTCGCAACTACCAACCGTGTATTTGTCGCTGCCGATTATCATATAGCCTCCTGGAGCCATGTTTAACCCCCTACGGCCATTGCTACGGGGAGGAAGATGATTTCCTCGGCGTATGGATCGAACTCGGCCATGACTTCAGCCGAAGCTCGGCCATTTATGCCGACACAATATGGAACCAATCCTTGCACGACCAGTTCATCGAACATTGCCTTGGCTTCGCTGATTTGAGCAAAGTCACGACTATCCCACACCACTCGTTTGTCGCCATCCTTCGGCGTCATGATGCGGAAGCAACCGAATCCTTCGGGGGCCTTCTGAGCCGGATCATCCATGATTCCCAGGTTGTCGGGAATTCTGAGCTTGGCCGACAAATTGCCGGGCTTTTTTCCGACCCTCAACATTGCAACGTCAATCTCACGATCTGCCGTAGCAGGCATATGCGTCTCCTTTATTTGTAGCGAATGACTCGAAATGAGTGCTTTGGAAAATCCTCTGCACCGCCTTCACCTTCGGTTAACATTAGACCGATATAATCTTTGTGATCTTCTGCTTTGGCATCACCGAAGGTGCCATCAGCAACCAAGCTATTGGCAGCATCTTGGATGATCCTGACAGCATCAGGAACTTCCATTTCCTTTCCATCAAGTCCTCTCGCTACGAGAAGCACGATTTCTGGCAATGCGATGCTCGCACCAGCACGACCAGGATGGGGATCATAGAAAGTCTTCATCCAATGTTACCTCCATACAACTCGAACCATCGTTCCTTAATCATCGCATCGGCTATTGGACTGCGTGCATTGAGGTCTTCTTCTTTCTCAATCTTCACGCCGTCTCGTCGCCGTGTGGCTGATTTCATCTTGGCCGTCAGTGGTTCTTTGCTGTAGGCCGACAAAGGTGGGCAGATTTCTTCTTTGGCACCGTTTTCTCCACGGCCATTTTCGTAAATCACACCATCCTTGATGAAGCGATGGTGTTTATGTTTACATTTAGGGCAGACAATTTCCACGCCGATGGTGAGGGCTATATTCAGTCTTACCCGAAAATAGCCCGAACACTCACCGCAGTAAAACTCCTGCCACACTTTGTTGTCCATTAGTCCCTCGGCCTTAATAGTGGGAATGCAATTACGTCTCGAATGGTAGCCTGATTAGTCAGGATAGCCACAAGACGGTCGATGCCAAGTCCAAGACCGCCAGCCGGAGGCATACCTGTCTTTATGGCATCTACGAAGTCTTGATCCATAACGTGACCGTCCTTGGCTTGCTTTTGGAAATTTTCCAGTTGAATATCCGGGTCATTCAACTCGGTATATCCTGGCGCAATTTCCATGCCGCCAATGACCAGTTCAAACGTCTCTGCGTATCCTTGGTTTATATCATCAAATGGTCGTGCCAATGGCACTACACTAGCAGGCATGTGCATAACAAAGGTTGGTTGAATCAGTGTTGATTCAATCGTGTCTTCGTATGCCTGGAATCGCTGCTCAGGCGAACCGTTTTCAACCAGTTCTTGCAAAGATACTCGCTTGAACGGCGGCGTGAAGTTTAGCAGATGTTCCTTGTAGGGGATATCCGTCAGGCGACCGTGAATCTTTTCCACTTGGTTGACGACAAGAGCCTCAACCAGCTTCATCATCGTCTCGTAGTTGCCGAAGGCTTGGTAAGCCTCCATAGACGTGAATTCAGGGTTGTGGCGAGGGCTGACGCCTTCATTGCGGAAGTTCTTGCCGATCTCGAAGACCTTGTTCATGCCACCAATGAGCAACTTCTTCAGATATAGCTCAGGAGCAATACGAAGGAACATGCCAATATCGAGGGCATTGTGATGTGTCATGAATGGCTTGGCGATAGCACCACCAGCCGACGCTTGCAGGATTGGAGTTTCGACTTCATCGAAGCCACGATCATACATCATCGTGCGAATATCACGAATAATATTGGATCGCTGCCGAAACACCTTCATGGTGTCCGGGTTGGTCCACATATCAACGTGACGAAGACGATACTTGAGTTCCGGGTCATTTAACCCGTGAACCTTGTCTGGCGGTGGCGTGAGAGCCTTAGAGGCAATACGAAACGCATCAGCCCAAATGGTAATTTCGCCACGCTGAGTAGCGGCCAGACGACCCTTTACGGCGACAATATCCCCCAGGTCCAACGCTTCGTATTGTGGCCAATCCCATCGTTGGGCTACAGGACCAGCAAACTTAGACTGGTCGATAGCAACTTGAATTTGTCCATCCTCACTTGTAATGGTGAGGAAGGACAGCTTTCCATGACCCCGCTTGAGCGCACACCGACCAACAATAACAAACTCCGGGCCATCTTCCTTGGTGAAAGAGGCATCAAAGCTGTCACGAACAATATCAATGTTCGTTGGTGCTGGATCAATAATGGACATATCGAAAGGCCGGTGTCCCTTGGCCTTTAGATCGTCTAACTTGGCTCGGCGTTCGTCAACAGGGTTGTTGCTCATGATTGATTATCTCTTGCCGGTGACGGCATTCATATCGTTGAAACGAGGTCCGATTTCAATCGGAGCCAGTTCAATGGCGACCTCGAATAGACCGCCATGAACGTAAGGGCGTAAATACGCCACGCACTTGTTTTCTGCATCGACAAAGGTGAACGGATTCAGGGAACGCAGGTGTCGCATGATGACGAACCATTCGGCGACAGGCACAGCAGCCTTGAGTGACTGTGGTGCATCCACATGCAAATGGACTTGTCCATTATTCATATGTTGTCGAATGGCCTGGGTCTGCATAGGAACACCAGTTCCCTGCAAGTTAAGCGGCGGTGGCGGCACTACGTTCGTCGGTGGTTGAACATAGTCAGGCGCAAGGATGGTTCCCGGCGAGCCGCCCATGCTAGGACTTGCAGCCCCGGCATCTTTTTTCTTTTTACCCTTGTCAGACTCCAGAACGGATTCGTTGAGTCCACCCATTTTCTTTCTCCTGTTAAAAGGCCACATTGTTTATTCCTGATACTCAGGCCACTCTATTTCGCCTTCGGTAGCGGCACGGAGTTTATCCATGTCCATATGTCCGTCAAAACACAGAGGTTGACCCTCTGAATATGCTCGGATATTTTTGAAGGTTTCGGCCATCTGAGCGAGACGTTCCTCGCTCATTCCAGCCTCTCGCATTTTGGCAATTTCTTCGTCGTCGTTTTGGTCGTCGCCAATCTGTTTAGTGAAGACAATATCACGCTCGCCGTTCTCGTGGGTTATTTCGACTCTAAGTCGCCCCCAACGATAACGAGCGTATATTTCTTCGCCCTGCTCGGTCTTCCCTTCAACTTGAAAAGGGCAGGCACCGCCAGCATGTAGGATTTCTTTCACCACAATCATGACAAGCCGCCTTTCTTGAGGTTCGTATTGTACAGCAAATAAAAAGAAGCGTCAAGACTCGTCGTCACGGATGATCTCTTTGTCATCCAGTGGGATGCTGTCCGGGTCGCAACCAAAGAAGCGTGCAACGTCAGGGTGCATCAGAACCTTCATCTTTTTTGGTTCGTCTTCCTCGGATGCGTTGTCTGGCGTTTCTTCCTTCATGTCGGTGAATACTTGCTCGATAGGGATCATTGGCACTTGGCCGCTTTTGATCTGATCCATCGTTTCGTTCATCTGTTCGATGAAATTGGCGTTGTCCTCTGGTCCACCCATGAACGAAATATCCCAATAGATGGCGTCGAGAACTTCCAACAGGGTATATTCACGAGTGGCCGTCAACAGTTTTTCTGGACGCTTTTTGGGGTTGTTGGTATCGAATGGTTCGTAAACGTCAAAGGTCTTGTTGAGTCTGACTGGCAGATCAGCCAGCTTCCACATAGGGCTGTAGGATACAGAATAGTTGATATTCCCATCTGGTAGTGCTGCACTCTTCATGTCCTCTTTTGCAGGACCGATGCCGTGGAAGCCAACTGAAGTATCGAAGTCAACAGTGATGGTACTCTCACGCATACCGCCAGGGTGTTTCTTCTTCTCGGTCAACTTGTGAACTTCTGGATGGTGATAGAGTTCCAGATATTCAAGAGGATCGGTATCGTCGGGATCGAATCGTTGAGGCTCTTGAGCCTGTGCGTGGAACTCGTCCAGTTGACGGCACCATGAATATTGGGAAATCACCAACTTCAAGAACTTGTATTTGTCCACCGTCTCGAAGATTTGCTTCAGGGTGGTCCCTTCAGCAATCTCGCAGCGGGAGCGAAGATGAGTAATGATGCTCAGTTTTTTGGGACGCTTGCGAACAAACTTGCGCTTGCTGCTGTTCCACTTGTGAAGCACGAGTCCATTGGGAGTGAACTCAATATGCTCTGACATGATTAGTCTCTTTCTATGAGTCGAGATCGGGTGCTGACAACGCCAGCTTTGTATTCTTCGGAAACTAACTCGGCGACGTTAATGTATCCTTCGCTTTCTAAGAAAGCGATCAAGCCCCTAACGATTGAGTCGGGGCTTGAATTTTTGGACGTAGCACTAAAGGTGCGTATGTCCGTTCGGAAATCGTCGTCATGCTTGAACCGATGAATCCAATACTGTGCAGTTCCATCTACTTCCAACAGGTATATTCGGAAGGGTAAACTTTGAATAATGTCGTACCTCATACAACATTATGTACTGTTTACCCACGGCTTACTCATTTGCCATCATGCCCATCTTGGGGAGGAATACTTCCAAATTGCGTCGTCGCTAGTTCACGTTCGAGTCGTCGCTTCTCGTCCGTAAGCCATTGCCGTTCTTCAACGAAACTGTCGAAGCTGGGGATGTCAATTTCCATCTTTTGAGCTTCCGCATATTTTTGTCTCTTTCGAGGATTGCTTGTTGTTTTGGGTGGTCGGGCGATTCCCCGATATGTTGGCTCGTCGGCAATTACTGTGACAAGCCGATATTCATCAATTGTTACTGATTCGAGAATGAACAACACTCCGGCATTGAAGCTGTAAACCGATCCATCTAAACGAGGGAGCGGATAGGGCAAAGGTTCGTTTTTCTTGATGACCCTGGAATCTTTAACAGCTTGAATGATTTCCTGTACGTTGACTTCTCCTGTTTTTGACGCACGTTCTTTCCATCGCAGTAAAGCGTGGTCCGTAACGTGGACGGTTTCGGCACGCATGTTATCTCCCTTGTAAGGTGAAAAAGGAGATGCAACCGTCCGTAGCCTGGATTTTGTTCTATGTCGTCATTTATCTCGGAGTTGCCTCCGGTCCTTGCGGACTGCACCGACCCGACCATGATGACGCCCTGCTCACCGGCGTACCTCGTACCCGTTGTACGAGTACGAGGTTTTGGTCTGTATGGCTTGCACCCTCGGTAGTTCAAACGCTATTCGCCCCTTTCGGGGTTTTCGCTCCTACCTTAAAAGCAGTGGTGTCCAGAACTTCCTCTATGATCTCCCCTTGCGAGGAATCACAGCGACGACTCGACCTTGTTGCATCCCCTTATATCATACTGATGGAGCTTGACTGGTGCGATAGATCATACCACGAATCGGCGAAACTGTAAAATCAGAAGTCGGTGGAAGAAGAATTTTTCGTCCATCGGGCGATTATCTGCAAGCGGTCGAATCCAATTTTCGTTTGTTAATCCATTGAAAAATGGCGTGTCGTATCTGCCACCCTTGATCCCAAATATCATTTGTAATTTGGTTTCTAAAGATAAAAAGGCCGATATTCCTCAACAGCAATCCAAATCAGACCGTTTTTCGCACGGCTGGCCGCTGTATAAGACCATCGCACGTTGTCCCACTTATCGCATCGTTGTTCATATACGATTACGTTGCCCCACTCATCGCCCTGGGCCTTATGGCAAGTGATGGCATATGCGTAGTCGAACGGGTTCGCAACCTGCGAGAAGTCAAACTGGTTAGAGTCCTTGCCGAACTGATCCGGGTCGTAATGCACCTTCTCGAAGAAGTTTCCGTCCGAGATAAAGTCGAAGCGGTCGTTCTTGTGAATCTTCTGAACGACTCCCTGCATTCCGTTGAATAGACCCTGCTTCTTATTGTTCCTCAAGCAGATGACCTTCTCACCTTTTGCGATGAAGGTATATTGGATTTTCTTTTCAATACGCACTCGCTCGTTGAGTTCCACACGAGTCTTATTGAAGGCGCAGATGATCTGATCGACCGAAGCAAGGTGTCGATCCTCGATCATTTTTTCTTTGACGATCTGAACTTGCTTCGCACCCTTAAATGAATTCGCAGATAGCCCCTTACGAAGATGCTCGGCAAAATATGCAATCTCACCAGCATTGCGGTGAACCGTCTCCAGCTTATACATTGGATTCTGCATAAGGTTGAATTTGGTTCCGATAGGCTCAAGCTGGCCGTGATCGCCGACATAGATAATCGGCAAGCCAAACGACATGAGATCGTCGTGTATTTCCTTGCTCACCATTGACGCCTCATCAATGATGAAACCATCCACGCCCTTCGTCATCAGATCGGACTTGTCTGTGAGGAACCATACAGTCTCGCCCTTTTCGTCTTTGTAGGGCTGATATATGGTGCTGTGGATCGTATTGGCATTCATTCCCTTTTTACGCAATACGTTAGTGGCTTTTCCGGTGAAGGCCGCTGCGCAAAAAGATCGCCCTTTGCGATGAAGGGCGTCGAGCATCACTCGAATAATTGTTGATTTTCCAGTCCCCGCATATCCACCAAGAGTTTGCATCTGGTGGTTGTCCATGTTGCCCACCAGGAGCTTCAGGACATCTTTTTGTTCAGTTGTCAGGGACATATCGACCTTTTCCGTAAGCCCTAATGAGGAGTTCCCACTCACTTAATTCATCGCAAGTCAATTCCCACGTCTCCGGGCTGGTATTTTCACACAAGCGGAGACAGACCTCCAATTCTTCTTTGGAGATTACGTCGATGATGCGATTCATGGCGTCGGCTTTATTGGCCTCAATCTCTAGCTTGAGACTCTGCGAATAAGCCCATTTATAGGAAGACTTGATTCTAGCATAAAGGTCTGCGGGAGCATATCCCGGAATTCCAATTCCAGTGGCATGAAGATGCTCTGCCTTCTGGTGGCAATCAAGAGACGAACCTAACCACGAGTGCTTCGTGCAGCGATCCGTACAAAGAGAAATGCCATTGGCAGCACAATAGCCGCCGAATGGCATGTAGGTTCGATCTGTGATGTGATGAGCGTCTAACTGGTCAGCGATCTCAGGTTTATGCCCGCACATGGCACAGGCATATCCGTCCCGTTTGAATACGGCATTACGAAAATCGTCCCTTAGTGATTTTTTGTAATGAAAGCATTTTTTTTGTTGTTCAACCTCAGTTAGATCAAAATAGCTGAATTCTTCCGTTCATCACATCGCCCCAACACATCCTCCTGTTTTTGTGGACAAATCAAAGTTAGCTTCAATGAAGTCGATTACTTCTTGTGGATTGATTGAGCGATTGAAAACAATATTCGGTCCATGCTCTTGAAGATAAACGGCGCTCAAATTTCCAAATTGCTTTAGTCCTTTACTGGTGTTTTCGCCACATTGATGGCTACCGCACTCAAACTCACGTTGAGAAACGGTTGGAACTTTACTATTTGGTCTTAGTTCAACGTGGAAATGTACAATACAGTCGTATTCAGCATGGTCGTTGAATACGATTCGCTGGCTCTGACCACCAACACTAGGCTTTGCTCCATAGGCAATCACATTGTCCGGGCCATCGGTTTCAATGCGAACCAAGCCTGTATTCGGCAGATCGTTGAAGTTTGACTTCCGAATACTTGTAAGGAAAGTATGGTCGTTTATCTTACAAGCAAAATGCCCTACAGTGGCTCCCCGGAAGGGTTTATAGGCCCCGGCACTGATGCAGTGGTCAACCACCGTGCGGAGTGATTCAGGCACCAATTCCGAATCCCACGGCACGGCCTCGCCAGCCACCACAGTTGACCGAGTAAAGGTCAAATGGGAGCGGAGCAGTGTCATTTCGATCAGGCCCATCAAGGCAGCTTCACGATCGGTCGTTTCGTGATACCGAGCCTCTTCCGGCGTGATGACCATGTTCAGTCGAGTCTTCACGTCGTTGGCAAGAACCAAATTGACGCTGGCTTCTTTCAGAAGGTTCAATCCAGCGATGTATTGTTCTTCCGGTTTGGCACCCGAAGTCGTTTTGAAGGCAACTGCGAAAATATCCTTGCGGTGTTTTCGGATATTGCCAACGATCTTCTTTGAAGGCACGAAGTCCAAATGAAGTTTTGGATTCTCACGAGACTTCAATCGTTTGCCGTATTTATCGGCCTCACCGTCCAACTCGAAGTCCACCAGAGCGGCAGTCAAGAATACGATCTTGGATGCTGGATCAGCCACGATCTCGTCAATCAGCTTGGCAATATCGGCATTGGTTTCCAGTTCGCTCCCGCCTGCCATCTTGGTCAGGTAAAGTTCGGAATTCAAATTGTGTGCTTTCACTGAACAAATACGATGAATCGTATTCGCCACCTTGCCATAGGCCGGAGCGCACAAAGCCAAATGTGGGCCAATATGTGCGACCGTTCCACCGCCGATGATATGAATCTTTTTGTTTGCAGCCATAATATTCACCTTGCCTTCTTACGACCTAGAGAGTTGGTAAGCCGTTTGGTTCAATGCTAATTCCCGTATTTTGGCCGAACACCGAAAATGTGTGGCACGAATCGACTCATATTCCCCGTCACAAGGGTCTTGTCTTCTCGAATGCCATCTTTCTATCCATGAATCGACTTATTGACATGGCTCATATCCAAAGAAAAAGTCCGACCAGACAAGCCGCAAAACGCTGCTCGCCTCTAGCCGGACTTGGGATCGGCAGCGTGTTTACGTTTAGTGTACACACGAGGCGATGATGTGAGCCAACGCCAAGAAGAAGGAGGCGACGATGATGGACGTTGCGAGTGGGTTCCCCTTCATTTCGGCCTGGAAATCAACCTTGGGCAGAAGCCAGTCGAACATCTTGAAGCCGACAAGCAGCAGCACGATACCCATGAAACCGAAAATCAACGAACCAAACACACCGATCCAAAAGTTCTCTGGCAGATTCATCTCAACTCCCTGAATGTGGACTGTGAACTGAAGGTTTAGAAGCAACGAGATATTATACCTCGTTTTTGTCTGGTTGTAAACTCGTTTTGATAAAGTCGCCCTGTCGATGATCGTAGTAGGCAAAAAGTCTCAAATCCTTGACGGCATTCGGGTTCCATATGCACCCACTGGCACAGTCCCATCCGTAATACCGTAGATGTATTGGTGGATTCCACCGAAATGCTCGCCGATGCACCAGTCAATCCAGGAGTCGGCAATGCCATACCAGATTCCTCTTGGTTTAAGGTCGGTTGCTTGTGGGCAATCATGAATGTCCGCTAAAGACAACTCGGTTCTTGTTGTGTGCAAACGACGGGGCTTGCGGCGTCGAATATATCGAGCCACGAATCTTTGTGCTGCCGCATGTATGTCGTCTTCACGCTTCATCGACTTGTCCTGAAGTCCGGGGCCTCTTCAAATTCCAGAATCTCAAATCCGCAATGGTAGTTGTCAACTTTATGTGGATATGTCATTTCTTTAATGACCCATCCTTTTTCTTTGATCCACTCAATGTCACGGTCAGTCAGTTCGACGCCGCCACATATCCAGTTCTTTGGAAGATTGCGTTTTGCAAACTTCTTCGCAGTCAGTCCATCGTTGAACAAAGGGACAATAGGATTCTCATCGGGGTTCATTCTGTAAATGAATAGCGGCACCCATTTGCCTGGGACGCACTCGTTGCGAACTGCGTTGAGGTCCAATTCTCCATCCGTGCAAAGAACAGCCCACATAAATGCCTCACAAGGTTCTTTGGTTATTTGGGTGCTGCCGTCTAGCAACATCCCATGTGTATACCAGTTCCACCACAGGGCCATACATCAACAACAACCGCTGACACCACATTTATCAGGTGCCAAACAATCCGTCAACTTTCCGTCTAACACAAACACTAGCTCTTGTGGTCGCACGCTTTGTGTCAAATCCACAGCAGTTAGTTTATATTGCGATGCAACGGAACTTCCGTATTCAATTTCGACTGGTAAATCGTCGTTGCCAATTGTGCTTTCTGCGAGCTTCAATATTTTAGCTAGTTTGCCCGCCGTCAATCTATGGTTGACATCGCTTGCGGTCCACACTTGCAGCAAACAAGTCACGAGTTCTCGTTTCGTGCCTCCGCAGTCAATGAAGTTTTTCTGGACCCGGCCAACTTCTGTTATATGAAAATGACTTGGCACGCTTCTACCGCTTGGCAGAAGGATTTCGATTGACCAGTCATCTTTTCCGTTCAGGGTATTGGCGAGTTCTTTAATGTTCATCTTTATGACAGTCGCAATGACAACCTTTGTGTTTGTTCTTGTATTCTATGTACTTCTTGTATCTGGCTTTATTGTACCAGTTGGTGCCGAATACGGCTCCAGAAATAGAAAGAAGTGCCATCACGAGGATATAACCAATTTCTAAAAAGCCGCCACAAATACAAGCAATCATTTCACTGTTCTTTTCGGTAATGCACGATGTTTGTGCTGCCCATCTGAGGCTGGTTTTCTTGGATCGACATCCAAGCCATCATTTTGACGCCTTGGATGTACAGCCATAGCCAAGCCATCATTTTGACGCCAGTAAATAATCAATATGTTTCGTTGAAAGTCAGTCTTTTTGATTTTATTTGCGACTAACCCTGAAGGGTCATATTCTTCTATTTTGGGCAACAACTCATGGAGTGAAAACCCTCCTATGTAGCTTTCGCTTCCTTCTTCATCATTTATAATGATCTCAACACAATCGACTTGTCTGCCATTGGCTCCAAGGGCAATGATTTCTTCGATTTGATTTAGGTAAAAGTGATAGAGTATTGTTAAATCAGTCTGAATTTTTTCGTTCACCGAATCATATGTTTTCATGTTCGTCTCTTAGTGTTTGTTCAAAAAAATGAGCATATCACCTAAGCCTTCTTCGGTGATATGCTCCCAGGCACCAGCAATGCAATGCCGGTGTCGAGTGTCGGGTTGGCTCGGCCAGTGTGCTATTACGCCAAAAGGGTCCGCATACAGGAAGGCCCTGCGTCGGGATATACCCTACTCTTTGAATGATGACTGCTTCTAGGCCAACATCCTGGCTGTCTTTGTTTCCCCAAAGGGCAAGACTTGCCTGCCCCTAAATCACTCGATCTACCGTAGTCATTGTATTCACAATGCTTCCTACAGCGGTTTGGCTCACTTATCCAACTTGGCAGGCACAGTGCCTTCCTTGTTGGTCTTATCAGCAGCGACCTTCGGCTCAGGAACGAGCCAACGAGCCATTGCTGTAGTCTTAGTATAGCCAAATTGCTGAATGGCGGCGTGATACCCGTCTGCATAATTGTTTTCAGCACCGCAGAGCTTCAGTGCGTCGTCCCAGCCGTCTTGATACGCACCGGAGATTTGTGGGCCACCGATGCGAATCAGGGCGGCTTTATACCCCTGATCGTAGGTGGGCTTGCCAGCAAGCTCGGAGATTTCATCCTTGAGAATACGATGCTCGGCATCATAGATGGAGTTCACCAGCGAGAGTCGCTGATTCTCCTTCTGAATATTCCAGGTGTGCCACGTCATTGCGCCAATGCACAATGCAGAAATCCCGGCAATGGTCCATCCAGTTTTCGTACTCATTTTGCAATCTTCCTTCGGGGGCCTTGTTTGAAACCAACACAAGGTCTGAGTATACAATCAGGGAAGATAAAATCAAGCCAAGTTAGTTCGTTTTTTTGTCGCCATCGCCACGTTGACGGGCAGCAACATAGAAGACGTAAGAAATCTTGCTTTGGCCCATTGCCATTTTGCTGGGGGATTCGGTTTGTCGGTAGGTAACTGCAAGTTTGGTTGTCGGAGTTTCGTATGCCAGCAGTTCTTTCATTCTGGCCAGAATCGACGAAATAAACTGTGGACTGCCCGTGAGTCGCATTCCGTCTTCGCCATATGTGGAACCCTTGTGGGTATAGTCAATGGCTCGCATCTGAACAGGCGTGTCAGGACGTAAGTTCTTCCAGTAAGCCACAATCTCATCTTTTGTGGCTTTCCATTTGGTCGATTGCTGAGAAGGGGCCGCTTGAGGCTGTGCCTGCGGCTGAACTTCTTGCGATCCCATGAATTCCTTGAACGTCATCATACCTTATATACCGACTTTTGATCTGATCTTGTCGCTGTGCTTGTGGACTTTTTTGTGATCCACGCCACCTTTACGGTAGGCTTTGTTCTTTTCTTCAGAATTTTGGTCGCTACAAGCCCCAATTACCTGATAATCACTGGTATCTGTGCAGTTTCCGATATACGGACCACTGCCCATTTCCCGGAGTTTGGCTTCTCTTGTCTGCATCCAGTCTTTGAATTTAATCATGCCTTATATATCACTGGATAAATCTAATGCAATTCCCCACTCTCGGTTTTTATTGGCAACGTAATTTCTAGTAGTTTTCACCTTATCCAATATTTCGGCGTTGATCCGCTGAGTTTCTTTGATGTTTTTATTGCGAAAATTCCTTGCTCGATCTTTTTCGTTGTGGTCAATGGCTCGGCAAAAACGGAGCGGCGTCTCTGTGTATTTCAATTTGTTGTGCATTGCCGCACGAAATTCAAAGTCTATATCATCCCATCCCCATCCTACGTTCATATCTTCGTTGTAGCCATTGACGCTATAGAAGTGTTCTCGACGGACGGCGATTTTCCCACAACTGCCAGACATATTGAACATATCGAATATGGGCGCAGTCATGATTTGATCTTTGTTCTGCATGACTTGTTGAATCAATTGAACAAAGCCGTCGATCAAAAAATTGTCGGCGTCTAAATTGCAAAGAATATCGCCGGTCGCTTGGCGATGAGCAATGTTTTTGGCGTGAGTCGCTACGAAGTATTCGGGAAGCTGAGTTCGATAGTATTTGACGGTCCCACGCTCGATCCAGGGTCGGATATTATCTCGGACCCATTCGTGCATTCCGTCTTTGCTGCCATAATTAAGCAGCACGAACTCGCAATCTGGTGCAACATGAAGATTTATGGGCAGGGTTCTCATTAGATGATGAACCCTGCCCATACAAGTTGTGCAAAATGATATTTTCAAATTAGCCCTTCAAGAACAAGGCCATGAATCCCCTTGATAGTGGCGAATCGTAATATCCGGTACACCGAGGATGTTTGGCCAAAGCGAAAATCTTTTCTCTATATTCGCTTTGAGTTTGTGGGCTTGTCCAATCAGGAGCGGAGTCAGACCGATATGGCGAGGTATCGTGGAATACTGCAAGTTTACGCAGCGTTCCTTTGTTGAGCATAATCTCGCATTCGATGGGCCTGATCTCGGTCAGGCTATCAAAGAATCCAATATCGAATACCATATTGGATTGTTGCAAGAATTCAAGCGAATCAACGCAATGCACTTCAGCCCATTTAAGCAAATGTTCTTCTTCAAGAACTGTTTGCAAGCGAACGCATTGGGGCGGTAGGACTTCGAGAGAATGAACCTTGCCGAAGCCATTGAGTTTGCACGCATGAGCCAGAGCAGTTGTGCCGAAGCCTTCCCAGGCACCAGTTTCCAAAACCAAGTCGGGCTTCAATACTCGAATGGTTGAGTGCAGCCAATTGAGGACTTCATATTCTGTTGAGCCGCCATCGGCTACTTCAAATAAGTCTGCACGTTCTGCTGCGACGTGTGGGTGAACATCACATTCTCTAAGAATGGGACTCCAAGCTGGTTTCCAAGTATAATCTCGTTCCATTTACGCACCACCTAAAGATATTACTGATGCCGTGACTTCTTCGCCCGATTCTTTTTGCTTTTGGCATTCTTTGAAAACACAAATCATGCACAAAGTTGGAATGTCGGGATTGTTGACTTTCATTGTGGTTTGTCGAGGACCGATCCAACAGCCAACCCCACATTTTTCACAGGGGATTCTACCTGAACCTGCATGTGGTGTGTATGGCACATGCTCCATTCCAATTCGATCTTTGGCCTCGATTGGAATAAGAGCCAACAAATTCATTCTTTGATCGTCCATATAGAACCTTTGCTTAGGAGAGTTGCCTGACTTCATTTCTCAAAATAAGGTACAACACAGCACCTAAGTCGCAATCTATTTTGAGTTTTTTTCTCGCCAGCCACAATTTAGCCAACGATCTGCTCAGTATTTCTTCTGTTTCTGTGGTCTGATGAACAGGCAGAATTTGTTCTTTGGTTACTTGTACCTCTGCGGGCAGATGGTCGGGCTTTCTCATTAGCTTCCAAAGTGGCGGCACCATCATGTGTAAAATTTCAGCCAGCACAGATTCATCATCGTTGTGCAATCTTTGCAATAATTCTGTGTCATCAGCCTGTGATTGCATGTCTTATTCCAAAAAACGCCAACACCAAAACGGCAGCAATTAAGCCGATGATTGCCCCTTTTGTTGGATCGCCTTTCCATGAATGGTAAATGAAATTGCCTACAAAAACACCAGCGGCGAAGGCGAAGGGAACGTAATCATTCATTTGTTATTTTTCCTACTCATCGAACTGACCTTTTGGAATTGGTCCATATTGTCGTGCCATACAAGCTCTGAGGTATTGTCTGGCGATACGCTCAAGGCTCGGCAGATACATGGTGATAAAAGCCTGTCGCAGTTCGCTGATTTCTTTTTTGGTCGGGTTGAAGCTCTTGGGCCGAAGGTATCCAGCTATGCTTGTACCTGTTGGCCGATGAATCAGGAGTATCGCTCGCAGGTTTTTATTCTCTTTGTTTTCTTTGTTATTTGACCGAATGCAGACTTCGCCCGGTCGTATTTGGAATTTTCCAAAAGAATAATCCGACACGCATCTTTGGTGAACGCTATCGTCAACTTGCATTATCTCTCGGAAATGCGTGGGGTTAGGTCTTCGCATTGGCTTTTTGTTTCTAGCAGACTGCATCATTGTTCCTCGATGTCGGTTCCCCAAAAACGAAATCGGAACCAGAAGGTTTTATCGTCTTCGACTTGGACTTTGTATATGCGGCAATTTTTGCTGTACCAGAACGGACCAATATCGAAATGGTGTCGATCTATGTTGGAAACGACATGATTATTGGTTGCCGCCCAATTACTGATTGATGTTCGATCACTGGATTCCTGTATAGGGATGATCGTGAACACCAATAGTAAAAACGCAACAATAATGACGACGGCAAAAATCTTCTTTTCCATGATTCGCTCCAAAAACGACAAAAGCGTGGTGATTATACCACGCTTTTGCGTTTCTTTACAGCAATTCCGTCACGACGCCGGAACCGACCGTCATGCCACCCTCTCGGATAGCGAAATGACTGCCCTTTTCGATGGCAATCGGCTTATCCAGGGTGATAAACAGGCAAGTATTCTCACCCGGCATGACCAACTCAATACCTTCCGGCATTTGTACAAGGCCGGTGACGTTAGTGGTTCGGAAGAAGAACTGCGGCTTGTAACCGTTGAAGATCGGGGTGTGACGCCCACCCTCATCCTTGCCCAAGACGTAGATTTCGCTCTTGAACTTGATATGAGGCTTAATGCTTCGTGGTTGTGCCACAACCTGTCCACGCTCCACCTGATCGGCTTTGATGCCTCTCAGCAGCAATCCGACGTTCTGACCGGCTTCACCAAACTCCAGTTGCTTGTTGAAGGCTTCGACGCTGGTGACAACTGATTCCAGAATGTCGCCCAGGCCCAAGATTTCAACCTTGGTTCCGACCGTGATGGTTCCTTGCTCGATCTTGCCCGTGACTACGCAGCCACGACCTTCGATATTGTGAACACCCTCGATAGGCATCAAGAAAGGACGATCAATAGCACGGCTGGGGTCCGGGATGTAAGAATCCAGAGCCGCCAGCAGTTCTACGATGCACTTGCTTGCTGCGGGATCAGCAGGGTTATCCAGAGCAGGCTTTGCAGCCCCACGGATAAAGGGAGTCTTCTCGCCGTCGAAGCCATACTTCGTCAGCAAGTCTCTCGTTTCCATCTCGACCAGTTCGAGCAGTTCTTTGTCCTGAACCAGATCACACTTGTTGAGGAACACGACAATATCCGGCACGCCCACCTGACGAGCGAGCAGAATATGCTCTTTCGTCTGAGGCATAGGACCGTCTGCTGCATTGACGAGCAATACAGCGCCGTCCATTTGAGCGGCCCCGGTAATCATGTTCTTAACATAGTCGGCGTGACCAGGGCAGTCGATGTGAGCATAGTGACGGGTATCCGTCTCATACTCAACGTGCGACGTAGTGATCGTTACCGTTTTGGTAATGTCACGAACTGTACCGCCCTTAGCGATATCGCCGTAGGCTTTTCTTTTTGCGAAACCTTTTTCCGCTTGAACTGCAAGAATTGCAGCGGTTAGAGTTGTCTTTCCGTGGTCAATGTGACCAATCGTTCCGACATTGATATGAACCTTCTTCACTTTATTTCTCCTAAAAAATGCTTTTCTTTGTGACAATTTGAACACAAAAGATCGCACTTATCTAATTCTTTCTTCACTTTGTCTGTTAAAACTGTTTTACCGGGAATATCCCTCAAAGAAAAATCTTTTTCTTTGGGATTTCTGTGATGAAACTCTAATGCCGCTTGACACTTATTGTAACCACATGAAATACATTTGCCGCCTTTGTATTCAATGCACTTTTGCTTGAATTTTCTTCTAGGCTCTTTTGATTTTTTAACCACGCAAGGTTTGCAATATGAATGCAAATAACCAGACTTGCTGTTTTGGCTGAATTCAGAATTTTCTTTGTATTCTTTGCATATTTTGCACAATCTTTTGTTGTCTTTGTTTTTTACTTCATAAGGCACGCAATCATAACATCTTGTTCTTTTGGGTTGGTAGCTGATTACTTCGTCCAATTTGAATTGAACGTCAAATTCATTTTTGCACAAAACGCATATTTTTTTCATGTTTGTCTCCTTTTGGTGTTTCTGACATATAGTGATATCAGAAAAGAAAAGAAAAGAAAACAAAACACAAAACACAAACAGTACACAAACAGTACCGCTCCCCGGATTTGAACCGGGACGCCGAAGCACAACTTTTTGAGAGTTGCGTGTCTGCCAATTCCACCAGAGCGGCATGTAGGTGTAGAGGTTGATCTACACCTTTGATTTACGAATTAAATTCGTCAATTTGTTCTTTGTATTTCAAATCAAAATCCAATTCTTGTTTGGTTTTTGATCGCTTAGGATACTTGTCGCTGTGGCAAATATAACAGTGTTTATTGCCACAATCAAAGGCATCCTTTTTTCGGAATCGACCTTTCTGTTCGTCGCATGTGCAATCAACGACATATGCGCTGACTCCAATGCGATTTCTTGTCCAGGTTTTGTTTCTTTCAATGTGCGAGTCGTGGTGTTTCTTCCACTCACGCAGAGTGATCTTGTAATCCTCGTGCCACCGCTTCATCGTTCCCTCCATAATGGGTTTGGGTAATAGGCTCGATGAAGCCGATGATCTGCGTGTGGTGAGTGTTCATGTTTATTCTCTCTAGTTAAGGAAACAACAGTCCGGGTTAGGACACCAATCTCCGAACTCTTCGGATTGGGTGTCAACAATCAATCGTGTGTAACAGCAGCGGCAATGCCCTTTGATCCACCATTCCGGGCCGAACCAGCGAAAGCCACCACCGCCACGAATCGTTTCGTAGAAGCATCCAAGCCGGTCCAGCCAATCCATGATAGTGCGGGCGATCATTCGCCGTTCAGCATCACGCCATGAGTAGTGAAATTCGTGCCACTCGTAGCCGTGACCGTGTTCTCGGTATTGATGATCTCGACCGAGATACTTCCATGATTTTTGTTTGCAAACAAACTGATCGTCGTATGCCGTGGGAAGATTTCGTCTCTTCCCACGGACATAGGGATCATTTCGGTCTTGGTTCGCTCTTAATTCTTGTGTCGTTCTCGGATACCGAAGGAATGCCGAGAACCATCTTTTCTTTGCCATGTAGCGTTTCTCCTAAGTGCGGAATGCACTTAAAAGACGCTACCCAGCCTTTCGTGAATGTTCATACGAGTCCTTTTGCTTTGTTCTTTCAAATATGTGGACTGTCGAATCCTTGACAGTTTTACTTACCGATCATAGGCGATCCTATCGCTACCGGGGTCAGCCTCATGTTCATCCTGAACATCAGCGTCCACTTCCATCTCGACCCGTCCAAATCTCTTCTTTTCCAGTCGGCGGGTCATTCAGTCTCTTCAAAAATTTACCTGTATATTTATGGTCTTCGGGGTTCAAACCCTTCCGCAAATGCCGGGCATCCGGTGTAACTTCTCGTTCCGAATACTGATACTCAATACCCAACCGAGTGTGTTTGATGATTTTCTTTTCTTTATCCACCCATTCGTATTCACGAGCTTGATCGACAACCACGGTGCCTTTCATGCCTTCGATGTCGATGTCATATTCGTGCATGTTCTGGATTTCAATTTCGTCTTCTTCAACCAATGCCCAACAAGGATAGCTGTATCGTTTAGGCGGCGGGTTTTCATGGATCGGCCCGCCCATCAACATTCGTCGCAAGAGAGCCGAGTGGTCAACATCAGCCGAACTTGAACCTCGTTTATTGTCTTCACAAATATTCATCCACCGGCAAACCATCTTGCAAGCGAACTCGCATTGTTCACGAGTCAACGATGTAACTTTCTCGTCCATCATATTCTCCAAAGTACCCAGGACGGGACTCGAACCCGTAAAACCGATATTTTGAGTATCGGATGTCTACCGAAGGTTGCATCACCTGGGCATATTCTACCAAATCTTGTCTCGGCTGTACAGCCAAGTGGACAGCGACGGAATCGAACCGCTCCGGCACCCACCCTACTTTTTTAATGCCAATGGATTTACAGTCCACCGTAAGGAACGCTGTCCAAGTTTTCCTAAAAACAGGTGTTTTCCCACATAGGAAAACATGCGTTTTCAGGAAAGTGACACGGGTGGGACTCGAACCCACAGAACCCACGTTCTAAGCGTGAGATGTCTGCCAAATTGCATCACCGTGCCGTCAATCAACAAGTGGACTGTGAGGCGCTCGAATCCTCGTCTCAGCGTTTTCAGCGCTGCGCTACACCATCTCAGCTAACAGTCCATACAGTGTCCGAGGGGAGAGTCGAACTCCCACGCCTTTTACGGCACAAGGCCCTCAACCTTGCGTGTCTACCAATTTCACCACTCGGACAATATCGGCATGGTGGGATTCGATACCCACATAACAAGCGATCAACTTGTTTCCCCCTTTCACGGGGTAGCGTTTAACTTTCGCCACATACCAGTGGGTTGTCTCAGAGTCGAACTGAGTTCTCATGTGCTTCAAACATGCGCTAAATGACCGCACTAGCTCACAACCCAATATTCAATTATTCTTTTGTTCTTTTGTCGCTTCTTCAAGTTCCCGTATACAGTCTCGCAATGATATTGTTCGTCCATGTTGGACGCCCATAGCAGTCAACGGGTTCATATCTTTTGCGACATTAGAATTCTCTTGGAATCGCTTCAGTCGTTCTTTCCATTTTTCGATCAATTCTTTCATATTCAAACCTTATTGCCTCGTTTCCTATACTCTTTGTCATATCTTGAACTGGTCGTAAGATCGGTGTGACCTGTGTTGCAGCCCCACGTCTCAGTCTGACTGTGACAGTTTGGACAAAGGAATTCCACATTCTCTGGTGTATTGTTTTTACGGTTCGCATCTTTATGATTTATCTGAAGTCGGATGGCCTTGCCCAGCCAACTGTCCGCTATTGGACAATCCTTGCACTCGCACTTGTATTGCCTCCCTGACTCAATCATCGCCCTTCTAAGGACGACCGCTTTCTCGATTTTGCCGACTGCCAGCACACTTTGCCATGTACGCTTCTCAGGTCCACCTTTATGGTTGATGCCACTGTTGGCCGCACGACCTAGAAAATGGTTCGTGTCTATCCCGAACTTCCTGATTCGGTTAGCTATATGTGTATGTCTGTTCCCTACAGGCGGAATTCCTAGTTTGCGTAGCACATCTGAAAAAGATAAACTATCTTTCACAGCTTCTTCGAGCATTTCTTTGGTATATCGCATACACAAATATAGTGTGCGATTACCAATTTTCAAGTGTCCGAGAGAGGAGTCGAACCTCCAAGCCTTGCGGCGCAACATTCTGAATATTGTGCGTTTACCAGTTTCGCCACTCGGACATACTACAGCGGAGCCTGAGAGAATCGAACTCTCACCGGGTATTTCGCCGGGCCTATTTTCAAGACAGGTGCAACAAACCAATATTTGCCTAAGCTCCATAATGTGTCAACAACTTTGACATAGAGGATACACCGGCTTCGACACCGGATATGTCCCGTTTTTAGCAGGATGAGTTAACATTTCTCCATGTACTCCATATCGCACTTGACACAAGCGGAAGCTGAGAGAATTGAACTCTCACCGGGTATTTCGCCGGGCCTGTTTTCGAAACAGGTGCAACAAACCAATATTTGCCTAACTTCCATATATTCAGGACCGCTGGGAGCTACCTACCTCCCGCCTCGGCTTACGCCTACATCATACCACTAACGATCCAAGCGGAGGACAAGGGAATCGAACCCTCACCGGGTATTTCACCGGATCGGTTTAGCAAACCGACGTAGCAACACCACCATCTACCTATCCTCCATTCAGCGGAAGCCAAGGGAATTGAACCCTCACCGGATATTTCACCGGACCCACTTTCCAGGTGAGCGCAACAAACCAGTATTTGCCTAGCTTCCATTAGCATGATCTCTCATGCTTCAACTTTCACCAACTTGCCAAAGATACAGTTCCGGCCAACCCAGCCATTGATATGGCCTTTGTTGTTGCCGATCTGGAATCGGTCGCCTTGTATTGCTTTGATTAAGTGCAGGTATTGCTTGCCTGCAACTTTGCACAATACAATGTCGCCCGTATCCAAAACGCCAGTCACCGGCTCGACAGTACATAACTGTCCTGATTCGATCTTGCCGACCATCGAGTTGCCCCGTGGTCGAAACGAAACCGTCTCACCTGTTTGGAGTTTCGCTATGTAACCAGTCGCCCATCCCATAGTAATTCTCCAAGTGCATCCGGCAGGAATCGACCTGCATGTCCCGAAGGAGGCTGGGTTACAGCCAGCTAGACCCACCACACTGTCTAACGGATGCGTATGCCAATAAAAAAACCCCCGGCAGCTTTTTCCATCTTCTGGAGAAAGCTGCCGGGGGTTTGTATTCCCCACAATTGTCCCTTTAAGTCAGGACGCAGCCTTCCCCGTCGCTAAACAAATATAGCGATGAGTAAGAGAGCGACAGACTGAGGGATAAAGTATTCACGATGAACTCCAATTGTGCGTGCCAATTAAAGGCACATTTATTGTGTTGTTTCTTATAGTAGTTGTGTCGAAACAAAATTTCAAGACGGAATCCGAAATTTTCTTCAACTCGCAGGCGGGTGGTCTGATTACGGCACAGACAACCCATAGAGGCCGACGCTTGCTTATGCTTTGGTGCAAACATTAAAACCCGGTCGTCAGGTTGACTCCCACCCTCGTCTGATAATGAGGCAAGCCTCACACGCTCAGACTCACAAGAAGCGTTGTCCGATCAGGACGCAGGTATCATACCACAGGTTTTTCTGTTTGTAAAGCTGCGTCCTCAATTTTCAAAATTTGCATCCGATATTCCTCTGCCAAGAATTCGTTGTATTCAGGGCAGAAGTCATCTTCCTCATACGAGGCCCAACCAAAGTCTTTGACTGCCAATTCGACAATCGTTCCGGCTGGACGAATCACCTTTCTGCCTTGCTTGAGGTCTTTTTCTGACCTCATCACAAACAGGGTCACAGTTTTTGGTTGGCCCCAATCAGGGGCGCATCCATCTTCTGTGTCTCGTCTGGCAAATCGAGCCGAAATTTTCACGCCGTCATATAAGTCTTGAAGTTTGATTGGGTTCATGGGACGATCATACCACGCTCAACTTTGGATTGTAAACTACTTTTCCAAAAAGTTGAAAACACACCTGTCGGTTCCGATGGCGACTTCCAACACTTTGGCTTCGCAGACCTGACCAGAAGTCTGTGGCCACTTGCAGTCATTTCTGATGCTGATGGAACAGACTTCCATATTGGACTTCTCGCAAATCACGTCTACCGTCCGTTCGGAATATTCCGGCAGACGATCACTATCTTCAATCCGACACGGGCCGATCATTTCGGCGATCATATTTTGCACGGCGGGTATAACCGCCTTACTGTAATCGTTCGCCGTGTTCACGGCATATGCACATTGGAATTCCAACTGGTAGAATTCCTTCAGTCGCATATTCTTTGTGACCTGATCCTGCTCACGTCGGAAACTCTTTCCGTGCTGCCATATACACAGCGGCATTCTCATCTTCTTCTCGGTGTGTTCCAGAAGCCACTGGAGATAGCGGTAGCTACCCATCGTGGTTTCAGGCCGCAGAACCAGATCACCCACTGCGAAATAGTCAGCCGGGGTGTAGTTCTTGTTGATGAACTCTACCGGCGTCAACAACGGGGCTTCGACCTGCATCATCTCGAATGCACGGTTTTCACCCTTCAAAACGGTCTGAATCCCCTCGACGAAGTGGCCCACCAGCATATTTCGCAGGCGAATCTCTTTGTCGGTCCAGAAAACCAAGCCGTTTTTGTTGTAAAGCGTGTCCATTTTGTTTCCTCAACTACCTAGAGAGTCAAAACTGATCCAGGTTCACGGTGATTTGGAAAATTTCCGATTTCCACCACTACATAAGAGGATGAATACCTTCAAGAAATTTCTCGAAACCAAACTGCATGAAGCTGCACCGCCTGCCGCTGCTCCACCGCCACCGGGCGGGGGTGGAATCGGTGGTCCTGGTGCTTTGCCGCCAATGGGTGGCGCTCCCCCAATGGGAGGAATGCCACCGATGGGTGGCGGCATGGGCGCACCACCGATGGGTGGCGGGATGCCCGGCGCTCCGGCAGGTGGAACGGCACCCCAGAAGCTCAAAGCATACAACGTCTGGGACGTTTTGGAAAGAGTTCTCAGCGGAGACGGGCAGGAAAAGCCAGATACGCCCAGCTAATCTCTCTCTTCTCGTCAATTTATTGTTATGTGTATCAAGTTTGTTGTATAGACGACTCTTTAACGAGTCGTCTATTTTTTTATCTTGTCTTGATTGAACGCACTGGTTTATGCACAATATGCCCCATGCAAACCAGTATCGTACACTGCGGTCGTGATGAGTACGACGTTTATATCGGGCGACCTTCAATCTGGGGCAATCCTTTCAGCCACAAGCCAAGTTGCTTGGCCGAGACAAAAGTTGCAACCCGATATGAAGCCATCGACAAATATCGGGAATGGATAAAGACCCAACCGGATTTGATGGATGCTCTTGAAGACCTGCGTGGTAAACGTCTGGGCTGCTGGTGTCGGCCCAAACTCTGTCATGGTGATGTCCTACTCGAACTGCTCGGAGAATCGGTATGAGCGATGAAGTCTTGATCTTTAGCGATATTCACGTTCACCCGCACAAGCGGAGCAACGACCGATTGGAGAATTGCCTGAAGGCACTCGATTGGGTATTCGATGTTGCCGAACAACGTGGCATCACTCAAATCTTATTCGGCGGCGACTTGTATCATGACCGCCAAAAGATCGAGGTCTATACCTACCAGAGAACATTTGAAACTCTGGAGAAGCGTTTGCGTGGCGGCAAATTCAAACTATATCTGCTGCTAGGAAATCACGACCTGTGGTATAACGATAAAACATCGGTCAGTAGCGTGATCCCATTGTCGGCCTTGCCCGGCGTGCAGATTATATCGCAGCCTGAACGACTCAATATTGCTGGATCGACTTGGGACTTTATCCCATTCACTCATAATCCGATAACTGCGCTGGAAGAACTCAAGGAAAAGCCGGGCAAGCCAGAATACGCTTTGGGACATATTGCCATCGACGGTGCTATTCTTCATGGGACTCAATATTCCGACGTGGCAATTGAACACGATGGCGACATGGTGAGTGTCGGCGTCAGCTTATTCGATCACTATAAACACACCTTTCTCGGTCACTATCACGCCGAACAGAGGGTTAACGAGAAGGTTGAATACGTTGGTTCGCCGCTTGAACTTTCTTTCGGCGAAGCCTTCCAGAAAAAGCACATTATAGCTTTCAATGGCAAGACTGGCAAAAGGACGTATATCCCGAACGATTTCAGTCCGGTCCATTTGGTTATTGGCATCAAGGATAAGGACAAATACGATCTGACCGATAATTTCGTCCGAATTAAAGTGGACGACATCGGGGCAACCGATTTAGTTGCCATGCGTAAAGAGATGCTGGAATCCAACAATATGGGCAGCTTGGAAATCAAGCAGCAAAAAAAGATATTGGATCAGCATGTAATCCAAGACGCCAAAGCTATCTTATACACGGGCGATGAAATGCTCACCAAGTATGTCGATGAGATTGGTCCGAAGAATCTTGACCGAGATGAACTTCTCCGTATCGGTCGCAAAATATGTCAAAAAGTAGAATGATATGAAAAACTATGTGGTAACTGGTTTTGATGAAGAATATTGGCACTTGTGGGGTGCATCCTGGTTGGTTTCCCTTCGAGAGCTTGCCAAGCACGATCCAGAACACATAGTTATTGTTGGCTTTAATCTCTCTGCCAGTACAAAAGCCAAAATTCAAGAAACCGGGGCAATGCTGTTCCCCGGTGTTTCTTCTGGCGACATACGATCTGATACGATGCGGGCGATCACCGACTTCGCTAAAAAGGAAGCGGCCATATTTGCGTATTGGGATGCTGATGTTTATTTTCAAGAAGACATTAGTGAAGTATTCAAGATCGCCAAAGATGATTTAGTCGCATCGTCTAATCGAAGCCCTGGCTTTTTGGCTGGACCATCGTATCAGTGGATGTGTGTTCAAGATGTTTTGAATATCATGTCGTTCATGAACGATAAAGGCAGTCTCCATGAATGTCTTGCCACTCACTTCAGCAAGTTCATTACGAAGATTGACAACACCTGGAACTCCACTGATATTCCTCATCTTAAAGATGTCGATGGCAAGTTGACCTATAAAGGCAAAGTGCAGAAGGTTGTTCACCCAACAGGTCAAATCAAGCGAACGCTCAACAATAGAAACATTTTCTTTTGGGAGCGACACAAAGAGCTATATCAGTCAGTAGACCGCAAAAAGACAGTCGGTCGCAAATTGATGCCAAAGAGTGGGCTTAACAGCAATATAAATAACAATAAATAACAATCGTATTGCAGCACATTGCGAAAAGTTCTATACTGTTCGCATGAGAAACCTAACCTTCAAACATATTGCAGCTTGGAATTTCTTGCCCTTCGGACCTGAAGGCACTCAGTTCCCATTAAAGAACTATGGGAACATCATTTTGATTCGTGGAGAGAATCGAGATGCTAAGGCAATTGACTCTCAATTGCCTAATGAGCAATCCGAAGAATGCAAAACCAGCAGCAACGGCACGGGCAAAAGCTCTATTCAAGAGATCATTGTTTATGGTCTTTTCGGCAAGACCGTAAAGCAGAAATTGAAAGTCAATGATGTCGTTCACAACCTTGTGCGCAAAGACTGCAAGGTCGAGCTTATCTTTGGTGACTATCGTGTTGTTCGCACACGCATGGATGGTGGCAAAAAAGAATCAAACAGCCTGAGACTGTGGGAAAGTGCCAATGGCATTTGGGACAAAACCACAGAGATCACTCAAGGCACGATGATAACGACTCAGAAGCAGATCGAAAACATCATTGGTTTGTCCTATGATGCCTTTGTGAATATGTGCATATTCACAGACGATCAACGCCTATGCTTCTTGGAGTGTGATAATCCCCACAAGAAAGAGATCGTAGAAAATCTGCTTTCGTTGGGCGAATATCGAGAGTGGCATGAGAACGCCAAAGAGTTGCGAAAAGCCATCAAGCAGAATATCGACTCTAAGGCTAAAGAATATAACCTGCTATTGTCCAACAAGGATGATGCAAATCGTCGTCTTCTGTTGACTGAGAAAAAGCACGCTGATTGGCAACTCGCAAAGAAGACTGAGATTGCCACGCTTGAGAAGTCGATCCTGACAAAGAAGCAAGAGCTTGCATCTACAGACGCAGGAGCGGCACTTCTAGCCTATCAAGACGCCCAGGCCAAGATTGGTTCTATCAACGACGAGTTGCCTCCCTTGGAGGTTTCCAAGGCCGACTTCGAGAAGAAACTCCAGTTGGTAAAGGAAAAGGACTCCGAGCTTAAAGCCGAGGCTCAAGGACTCACCAAGCAATACGAAGAGTTCTCCACGACCGCCAAGACCAAGTTGAATGAACGCAAGAAAAAAGAAGCCGAGATCACTGACCTGGAAGGCAACAAGCCCGGCACTCGTTGCGGCAAGTGTCGCAGTGTGGTCGAAGAGGAGAATATCGTTAAATATGTCAGTGGCCTGAAATTAGAGATCAACAACATCAATCTCGATATTCAAACTGCTATGACTGGCGGCAAAGAGATCGCTGTCAAAACCGAAGATTTGAAGCTCCGACAAAACAAAGCCACGACGCTGGTAAAAGCCGTCGAAACAAAGATTAGCTCTATTGATGCAGAGCTTAGAACATTGCGCAACAACTTGGTCGCCGCATCTAAAGTGCGTGAACCAAAAGCAGACAGTTCTGAAGCTCTCCTGGAACAAGAGATTTCTCAGATCAAGAATTCCGTTGAAGGCAAGAAAACTGAATTAGCGGGCCGTTCGCCATATCAAGATATTATCGACAACGATAAAGTCGAACTTGATAAGGTTACGCTTAATGTGGCCGATAAAGAGCTTGAGGTAAAGACCCTCGAAGCGGAATTGCCATATCTTGATTATTGGATTGCCGGGTTCGGAGAACATGGTATTCGCAAATGGGTTGTGGAAGGCATTATTCCAGAACTCAATGCTCGTATCAATTATTGGCTTCAGTTCCTTATCGACAATAAGATCACTCTGAAATTCGATAATGAGTTGAACGAAAAAATTGAGCGAAATCCTGTGGATGGTGATCCGTATGTATATCACGCCATGTCCACTGGCCAACGGCGTCGGCTTAATCTCGCCGTGAGCCAATCGTTTGCACACGTCATGACCATTAGCTCCGGGTCTATTCCGTCTATTGTGTTCCTTGACGAAGTAAGCACCAATGTCGATCCTCTAGGCGTCCAGGGCATTTACAATATGATCTGTGAATTGGCCGAGGATAAACAAGTATTTGTAACCACTCATGATCCAGACCTTCTTCGTATGCTCGAAGGAGCAGACGTTATTAAGCTGGTTCACGAGAATGGGTATACAAAATTGGTTCAAGAATGAAGTTCATGCCATACTTGAAGCCAGTCAATTCGGTAGCTAAAGCAAGCCATAAGTTACATTTAGAATGACTTATGGCTTGTCTTAAAAGACCCTAAAAGCTATTATTGTGACCCCCGACAATAATAGTCAAAAATTTCGGCTCATAACGACTAGCTACCTTCCCAGCAAACAAGACCAACCAAGATTTGGCAGAAGGAAAGAGGAAAAAAATGTCTATAAAGGCTTTACAGGAATACACTTACGTCAGCAGATATGCTCGATTTAACGAAAAAGAAAAACGAAGAGAGACATGGAGCGAAGCGGTTGATCGAGTGATGCAGATGCACATTCGTAAGTTTCCGCACATGGCCGAAGTGATTAAATCGGCATTTGAAAAGGTTGACCAGAAATTAGTGTTAGGCTCACAAAGAGCGCTTCAATTTGGCGGCAAGCCAATTGAACAAAAAAATGCCCGCATGTACAACTGCTGTGTGTCATTTTGCGACAGAGTTCGGTTTTTCCAGGAAACATTCTGGCTTCTATTGTGCGGTTGCGGCACAGGTTTTTCTGTGCAGCATCACCATATTGCGAAGCTGCCTGATTTCCATGTAAGCCGTACTCTTGAGCAGACTCACAAAAAGCGAAAGCATATCATTCCCGATTCAATCGAGGGCTGGTCTGATGCTTTGGGCATTTTGTTGGCAACATATATGCCTAACGAGGAATTCTCGGAATGGTATGGTTGCGATGTAACATTCGATTTCTCAGAGATTCGTCCAGCCGGTGCTGTATTGGCATCAGGTGTTGGAAAAGCCCCAGGGCCAGAACCATTGCGACGTTCGCTAGAGATCATTCGCAAGCTCCTGGATGATCGCTGCCAACGCTTCAATCGTCTGCGGTCTATTGACGCATACGATATTGTAATGCACGCCAGCGATGCCGTGTTGAGTGGTGGCGTGCGTCGTTCGGCTACCATCTGCTTGTTCTCGGTAGACGATATGGATATGCGTAAGGCCAAGACTGGCAATTGGTTTACGGACAATCCTCAACGTGCAAGGTCCAACAACTCTATGTTGCTTATTCGTGGTGAAACCACCAAGGAGCAATTTGAAGAGGCAATGAAGGACGTAAAAGAATTCGGCGAACCCGGATTCGTATTTGCTGACCACCGTGATTTTCTTGTCAACCCATGTGTTGAAATCGGCATGTGGCCAGTTCACTGGAAGACTGGTGTTTCTGGTTGGCAAATGTGTAATCTTTGCGAAATCAATGGTCGTAAGATTAAGACTAAAGAAGATTTTGCCATTGCCGCTAAAGCTGCCGCCATTATTGGCACACTACAGGCGTCATATACAAATTTTGAATATCTCGGTCAAACATCCAAGGAGATTGTTGAACGAGAAGCGTTGCTCGGCGTCAGCATTACGGGCATGATGGACAATCCTGATATTATCTTCGATGAGAAGACTCAGCAGGAAATGGCAAAGCTCATTCTGGACACGAACGAGTGGATGGCCAAGCAAATTGGTATCAATCCAGCCGCTCGTGCAACATGCGTAAAGCCAGCCGGTACGACTAGCTGTATTCTTGGTAGTGCCAGTGGCATTCACCCGCATCACGCCAAGCGATATTTCCGTCGTATTCAGGGCAACTATATGGAAGCCCCGCTGCAATACTTCAAGGAACGCAACGGACTTGCTGTTGAAAAATCTGTGTGGAGTGCGAACAAGACCGACGAGGTTATTACGTTCTGTGTTGAAGTTCCCGATGGGGCGAAGACCAAGAATCAGTTGTCGGCATTGAAGCTCCTGGAACACGTTAAGAGTACACAGGCAAATTGGGTCATGGCTGGAACACGTCCTGAGCTTTGCACCCAACCGTGGCTCACTCATAACGTCTCCAATACGATCAATGTTCGCCCTGATGAATGGGACGGCATCACAGACTACATCTACGACAATAGGAATTTCTTTGCGGGCATTGCATTGCTTCCTCAATCGGGCGACTTGGATTATCCCCAAGCCCCAATGTGTACGGTACACACTTCCCGTGAAATTGTTCAGATGTATGGCGAAGGCAGTCTGTTCGCCAGCGGCCTCATTGTTGATGGTCTACGAGCCTTCGATGACAATCTATGGGCAGCTTGTGAAACGGTTCTTGGTTTTGGCGATCCGCTGATTGAACCCAAGACACCAGCGGTCGGCGAAGTGGTAATTGATTACATCTTCAGCCATACCAAGTATAAGATCGCTTATGCTTCATGGGAGGCGAAGAAGGATTTTGTCCGTCGTGCCGTCCAATTCGCTAACCGATATTTTGAAGGCGATGCTCGTCATATGACGCACTGCCTCAAAGAAGTCCACAACTGGAAGCTCTGGCAAGATTTGCAGAGGGAATATAAAGACGTGGATTATTCGATGATGATCGAGGAAACCGACGAAACCAAACCAACTCAAGAATGGGCTTGTAGTGGTGGTTCTTGCGAAATTAGATAATATTTATCACAACACTCCTACATAATAGGTGAATCCATTGGTAGGAGTTTTTATGAGTTTAATTGGTGAAAAGCACAATAAGTTAACAATTGTCGAAGATTTGGGAATGAAGGGGCAAGGTCGCCCACGTCATTTTGTTCTGTGTAAATGCGATTGTGGCGATCTTTACGAATGCAATTTAGGCGCTTTGAGAAGAACAAAATATCCGATCAAGTCTTGCGGTTGTGAACAATACCTTTCTGGTAAAAATCATCATGCTTGGAATGGTTGTGGCGAAATATCCGGCAATCGTTGGGACTGCATAAAAAGAAAAAGACAAAGAGCCAAAATCAAAGAATTGCCTTTTTCAATTACGATAGAATATGCTTGGGATTTATTTCTGAAGCAAAATAGAAAATGTGCCATGAGTGGAATGGAAATTAACTTTGCTGCAACGGGTAAAGATAAATTCACAGCTTCTTTGGATCGCATCGACAGCAACGAAGGTTATGTTGATGGTAATGTCCAATGGGTACACAAGGACATCAATTGGATGAAGAACACATTCAGCCAACAACACTTTGTTGATATGTGCAAAAAAGTTGCAGATCACGCAATGCAACATTGAGATCGCTTGCTTATTTTCTCGGATTGCATTATGCTTTACTCCCATATGTAAGCAACTGGAAAAAGGCCAACTAGAGATGTGGGAGCGAGCATGTGCAAGTATTTAATTGTTGTCGGTGGTGTGATCTCAGGTACGGGGAAGGGCGTCTCGGCGGCGAGTGTTGGCCTCTTGCTGAAGTTTCGTGGGCATAATATCACCCTTATAAAATTTGATCCGTATCTGAATACAAATGCCGGAATTCTAGCTCCCCGTGAACACGGGGAGTGTTTTCTGTGCGATGATGGTACGGAAACCGACCTCGATCTGGGTCACTACGAGCGTATTGCTGGCATCAATGTCAACAAAATGAACATCTGCACGTCTGGGACGTTGCACAAGGAATTGATCGAGGAACAAGAATCAGGTAAATACCTCGGCCAAACTATCCAGCTTATTCCACACTTGACGGATAAAATCCAACAACGTCTGGTGGATTTGGGCAAAGATAAAGATGTTGTTATTGTCGAGATTGGCGGCACTGTTGGTGATAGCGAGAGCTTCGCCTTTTTTGAAGCCATGCGACAATTCAAACAGAAGTTCAAAGACGACGTATTGATCGCTATGGTCGCTCCCATTCTATGGGTGAATACGATCAAGGAATTCAAGACAAAACCCCTCCAAAACAGCGTTAAAGAGCTTCAGCGGCATGGTCTGCAACCTGATGTGATTTTCTGCCGTGTAGATAAAGCCATCCCAGAGAAGCTGTTGGCCAAAGTCTCAATGCTTACCAACGTAAAGCGTGAGTGTATTTTTGATGCCCCAGACGTTCAGAGCATTTATCAAGTTCCGCTGGAGTTTTATGATCGGCACGTTGACGACCTTTTCGTTGACCTTTTCCGATTGAATCGGAGTGCTTGCCGCATTCACAAATATCGTGAAGTTGTAGAAAAATATGTTGGCAACCATATGCCAGCCATTGAGATCGGTGTATTTGGCAAGTACGATAATTGCGACGAAGCGTATATGTCCCTGAAGGAATCTTTGATTCACGCCGGAATTGCCAATGATGTTCGTGTAAACATCAAATGGATCAGGGCCGATGAATTAGAGAAGTACAAAGACTTTCGAGGCATTCATAAGCACTTTGAGGGCTTGGATGGCATCGTTGTCCCTGGCGGCTTCGACAATCGAGGCACTGAGGGCAAAATTAAAGCCATTCAATACGTTCGTGAGAAGAAGATTCCATTCTTAGGTATTTGCCTGGGTCTTCAGTGTGCCGTTATTGAATTCGCCCGAAATGAGTGCGATTTAGACGGGGCCAATAGCCTTGAATTCAACAAGGAAACGCCACATCCAGTCATTCACTTCGTTGAAGGGCAAGAAAAGCTGAACAAAAAATCAGCCAATATGCGATTAGGGTCATATGAGTGTGAATTGACCAAGGATAGTATTGCCGCCGAAGTTTACGGCAAGCCGTTGATTAGCGAACGTCATCGCCACCGATATGAAGTCAATCCAGAGTTTGCTGACCAATATGCCAAGCGTGGACTGAAAATTAGCGGTCGAAATCCTGATACTGGACTCATTGAAATGATGGAATTGGATCGTAATATCCATCCTTATTTCATTGGCACCCAAGCTCACCCGGAATTCAAAAGCAGGCTAATGAACGCCGCTCCGTTGTTCAAAGGACTCATCTCGGCGGCAATTCAGCACCGAGGATTGAAACTTCAGCCGGAGATTCCTGTAGAGTCTCAGTGATTTGGAGAAATTATGTGAATCCGTTCTCTAAATAGAGCATGAGGTTCAAACATTTTCTACTTAACGAGTCACAAGCCTATCTCGGCCAGAAGGTCGGCGATATATTGACCGCTGCGCAAGAATTGCGTGACGATGCTAACAATATGGGAACCAGGGACTTAACCCGATTCTCAGAGCGTATTGTCAATCAAATTCGCCGAATATTGCACAGTAATTGGCCCAGGGAAGAAAAGAAGCATTTATTGACGCTTCAAAAGGTCGGCGTTGCCTTAATGAAATCCATTGAGGAAAAAGACGATCTACCTGGGACCGTTGCTGGTTGTGCCGCATCTCTTGAAAAGCTAGTCGGCGATCTTGGCGTGCCAATTCACAAATTGGTCACTACAGACACGGCTCCAGAAGAAGACGATAAAGGCACAGATAAGCCACAAGACCAGTCCACTCCACCGCCACAATCGACTACAATTGATAAAGCTGGTCCTGTCGCACCGCCAGCAGGTGGCACCGGCCAAGATTTGGCGGCACCGCCATTGGGCGGTAGCTCTGGTCCTATGGATGGCTTTTAATGTACGATATAGAAATAGAAAAAGAAAAACGTAAACTTGAACATATCAGGGACCGTTACTTTCGCCCTGTGATTGCTTATCCTGCTGGCCATTTATGCCATCATGGGGATTGCAGTGTTCATAGATCAATTGACGTTTACGGCACAGCGGCTTGCACTTGTGGTTTTCTTCATGATTTAACGATTGTGACTGAAAGTCTCAAATCAAAGTTGCATCCTGCCTTTTATGAAGAATTATGTTTGGAAGATGGTCCTCCAAGAACTCCAACTCCAGAAGACAAAGAAGAAATGGAAAAGTTATTGGACAAGCTGGGGTTCAAACCTGCGGTCGGGCCATCACCACAAGAATGGGAAGCTACTTGCATCCAAGATTGGGCGCTAGTCGAAGATGTGTTTGGAGAAGGCTTCCGTAAAAGAAAAGAAATTGAATGGCTGGCGCTAGATGACGAGGAGTGCTAATGTGTGGAATTGCAGGTTACATAGGCGAATCAAAAAAGCCTGTACTTACATACCAACTGATAACGAAGCTGTTTGATAAAAGTGAATGCCGAGGCATTGATGCTGCTGGGTATTGGGGAACAGAGAGCGGCGTCAACGGCAACGTCCTTTATCACAAAGAGCCGGGTAAATCGAGTGCTTTCGTCAAGAAGGATGTTTGGAAGTTAGTATCCAAGCATAATCCCAATCTCTTATTGGTTCATGCCCGTGGTGCATCTAAGGGTGTTGGCGAGCCAAGTAACAATCACAATAATCACCCATTTACCAGTTTGGACAAATCAATAGGTTTGATTCACAATGGTCGTGTTGATGATTGTGAATATCATTCTCTGAAACAGAAATACGGACTGCAAACTCAATGCGATTCAGAAATCCTACTTAGGATATTTGAATCTGGCGAGAACTATTCTGCTAAAGAGCTAAAGGACTTCTTCGGTGACGCCGACCATCCTCAAAGGTTGGCTGGCATTCGTGATGTCTTTAGTCTCATCAATGAAGGACACATGGCTGTCGCTGTGGGTGAGCGAGGATTGAACGGCAGTCGTATGCTATGGCTCTTTCGCAATCGACATCGACCATTGTGGATCGTTGATATGCGAGAACCATTAGGTCAGGTCTTCTTTGTCTCTGATCCGACCATATGGGAAGAAGCAATTCATGAATGCTCAGGCATAAAAAGCCTCGCTCGCACACAGAAGCTCATTGAGTTGCCAACTGAAGAGATTTGGCATTTCAAAATCACGCCTGAAGAAGCGTGTCCTAAGAATGTGCAGCGATTTGAAGTTTGCAAAGAAGGCTCGACGCCCTGGCAGTTCGATGGCAAGAAATACGACCCTGTTCATCGCAATGGTTCGTTTGAAGTCATCACTAGCCTCGATGATAATGATCGTGTTCTTCATCCAGGACAAAAGACACAACCGGCGAAAGAGCGACCGATTCCTAAGATCGTTGAATGGGAAGAATTCCCTTTATCTGAAGTGGAGAAGAAGTGCGATGAGATGATTGATGTGATTAACAACATACGCACATATACTGAACAACTGGTTCAGGAACAATCAATACAGCGACACGATTTCGATCAATTATTGCAAGACTTAGAGCAACAGCGTCAAGACCTGGAGCAATTGAGTTCCATTATAGTTCGGTGATTCCTATATAATTTTGTAGGAGATACACCATGAAAAATGATTTTGAAGATATGGATGATTTCGTCACCGATGACATCCTCAGCAAGAAGACGAAGACCAAAAAAGTAGACGGCAAAAAGAAAGGCAATCGCACAGAACTTGATCTCACAAAAGTTCTAAACACCAGATTTGGCGATGGCTTTAGTCGTTCTGTTGGCTCCGGCAATCGCTGGGGTCAAGTCAATCATCTGCCCAAGCACGCCAGGGAAGTCTTCTCTGGCGATCTAATCGTTCCCCAGGGCTTCCGCTTCGTCATAGAGAGCAAAGGTGGCTACGATGCCATCGACATGAGTTCTGTCTTTGTTCGAGGCAACAGCGAGCTAGATGGCTTTCTGGATCAAGTCACCCAGGACAGCAAGCGATGTGGTCGCAAGCCAATGTTGTGTTGGAAGAAGACTCGCAAGCCGTGGCTTGCTTTTGTTCACACCAAAGATTTGGTCGGACGAACATTCAAATACAAACTTCAATATGGCAAATGGTCTGTTGTTGCCCTTGAGCATCTACTCAAACTTGAGGATGACTTCTTTATTGAGCCTGAAATATCTTGAAAAAAAATTCGCAAATAAACGCAACGAGCCACTTGTTTGTCGCTTGGCCCATATAATCTTTCATGGGATATGTTTATTTTCTTTATTCGCCACAGCTTAAAAAGGTCAAAATCGGTCATAGTGCCGGTGTGCTTGATCGCATTTTTACGTTAAGCGGCATGTCGCCCGATGAAAAGCAGGTTTTGTTGGCTATTTATCCTGGAACGCTGTCCGATGAAGATTACCTTAAAACATATTTTCATTACATTAACAGCCACAAAGAATGGTTTTACTTGGACCAAGAGCTAATTTCTCTGATTGTCGAAATCCGCCAAAATTGGCTTGATCGAAAATTTGGAATTGAGTATCTTCGCCTATCTGATGTGGAGTTACCTGAATGGCTTACAGATTCAGGTTTTTGTTCAAGCGTCATTTTCAAGGAACTAAAAATGAGTGAACCAAAGGTACAGCTTGATTTGTTGTCGTCGTCCGCAGGAGTCAACTTCAATGTTCCTAATTGGATTCCAAAATCAATTAGGATGTCCTTTCCAAAGCTAACCCCCACAGACAAGGATTTGGCTGAATACAAAAGAATTAGTGAAAGCGATCCTCGTGATTACTCTGAAGAAACAATTACGCCGGAAATCGCTTGGTTGATCGTGATGAATGCCACGAATCGCAAAGTTCGAGAAGGCAAAGTGTTCGGCCTTATTCAAGACATTGAACAAAAGAATTACTACGTCGGTGATTCAATGTTCATGTTCAATCATGACGGCATCAGAAATGGCTGTCATCGCTCTTTGGCCTGCTTGTTATCTGGCAAGCCGATTCGAGTTATGACTCGTCGTCGTGTTTCCGATGAAGAAATTCCAGTAATTGATACTGGCGTCGGTCGAACTATGGACGATGCGGAAACAATGGCTGGCAATAACCCCAGCGAATCATTGTACAACAACAAAAATGCAACTGTAGTGAGGGTCGCTTACAGCCGAGGCAAGCAAGAAAACACGCAATTCAGCTTCAAGACTCTTAGGAAGATGATTGACCATTTCCAAGAACCATTGACTTGGCTCAATGAATTGTTGTCTCTCTACACGGAAGAACAAAAACGCAGAGTTGGCATGGGCATTGTCAAGGCTGTGTTTCTTAGGGCATACGTTTATGGCATCAGCAAAGAAAAGTTGGAATATGCCTATGATTATCTTTTGACCGATGGAGAAAAGGTCGAGAAACAGATCATTTCGAGACAGCCGGGAACCACGTCTCTGCGTTCTTTGCGAAGATACCTCAAGGAAACGATGACAAGCGCTCCAACAAGTGCTGATGCCGTAGCTCTGCTTTATAAACGAGTGGAGAGAATGCTCTCGGCGTATCTTAAAGAAGAAGACCTTGAGCGATGCCATTCGGTCAATGAAGAACAATTCCCGATTTCAGCCCTGAATTTCGTTATTCCGGCGAGGAATTCGGCTCGATCTATTGCAGATCGAATGCTTGGGACGGAAATTTTGGCATCCATCACAAAATGGGCCGATCTGAACGATGACGGCCATATGTTTACGCTAAGGGATATGTTCAAAATGATCTGTCCTGGTGAAGACATGCGGTTGGTCAAAGACAGAATGGCTGACTTCATTCGTACCAAAGGTTCGCTTCAGGTCGGCGAAACTATGATTCAGCCGGTCGTCAAACCGGGACAAGTGCGTGTTGTGCGATATACGCTGGTCAAGCCTAAGTGATAATATCACCAGATGTAAAAGAATAACAAAAAAAGCACCGAGATATCTCGGTGCTTTTTTCTTTTGGTATACTCTTGATATGTTCCCACCTTTAGTGGAACATCTTTACTCAAGAGACTGGTCGCTCCGAATCTACTTTCGGGAGATCATCCGGGGTCCAGTTGTTAAGAAGATTGTCCGGGACAGTCCAGCCTTCATCCCAGGCAAATATGTCTTCTTTCAACGGCCTGAGAGAACTGAGTGTTCTTCCTTCCATATAAGCCTTTGCAGCACAGACCGTTCTTTGATATGCCGAAACGGTGTCATGTCCACGGTGCTTTTGCAAAAACTTCCATAGTAGAAATGCAGGATCGTCTTGGCCTTGAAATAAGCCATTTCGCAAAGCTCTGCAAAACTCCGATACCCGACTGCCATTGTATTTGATAAGACATTTGACAACGACAGCAGGCACCGCAGCACTACTTCGAGGAAGATTGTCAATAGCCCATGAAATATGCTTTTCGTGCCGCAACTGAAAGTTCTCTTTCTGCTTATCCGTAGCAATAAGCCGTCCCTGACGACCGCCTTTCATCATTTGGCTCGCCACTTGTTCGACTAGCGCTGGTTTCGACGGCATAGTAAACCTCCCTTCTGGCTGGTTTGTTGGGGAGCGACCCTCATGCGATCATGAGGGTCGCTCTTTTTATTGACCATCATGAAACTCCTTGGGAATAAACTCACGTTGCAATTTGAGTATTTCAGCTTTAGTGTTTGGGTCTTTGACGTGATCCCACGACAGATTCAAATAGTCAGTGAAATTATTGAACTTGTTAGGTTCGCCTTTCCACTTGTTGCTGATTCCGTCGTCCCCAATAGTGCCATTGAATCTGACAGCAACCTCGTTGAGAATCGCCGTGTCGATCCACCATGCGAATTGTGAGCCACCGCCATGCCTCATTTCAAAGTGACGGCCAGTCTCAAGCCAACAAACCCTGGTTGCCCATTCTTGGCCTTCTGACTGATAGCTCAGAAGCCAAGTGTGCGGTCCCCAACTAGGACTTTCCGGTGCGGACAAATGATATTCAATCTGAAGGTTTCCCTTGAATAGAGAAGCGTTCAGTTCATCCAACATAGCCTTGATTTGCTCAGGCTTCATTGGCTTTCGAGTTTTTGTCCAACCGTGGTTAGCCATTTTTCAATACCCCATCTTCATCGGGGCCGAATACAGGGTTGGAACCAAACATTACGGCCACGGCATTTACAGTAGTTTTGTTGATGTTTTCCAGCTTCTTTCCGACCTGTCTTGTCTCCAGGGCATCTACCGTCCACGGAGAATCAGGAAGTGGCTGCACTCCCTTGTTAATATCTGTCAATAACATATCGGAAGTCATTGGCGATAAGAATAATGCTGTTTTGCCCTGCGCAGTAATGATGTTGTGCATATCACGCTGCATCATCATTACATTGAATGGCAGGCGTATTAGGGCCTCACGGAATGGAACCTCTACGATCACTCCATCAATGCAAAACACCGTCACCTGAGCGTCATCTGAAGCCTCAGCTAAGATTGATTCGATCTCTTTCGGCGTCAAAGGTTGCTCAAATGTTGATGGCATTACAGTTCCTCGAAATACAGGTTGATTTTGGAAAGATGCAACCGATAAAAAGTACGAGGGTCAAGCCAGTCTCGTTCACGTCCATCGTCAGGCTTCAACCCAACAACGTCGTAAACTTCCGGGGCTGGTTCTGCTCGCTCGTCAGCACGACCTGATCGGCTGATGCGAACATTATTGCCAGCCATGCGTCCAAATGCTTGCTCCAATGCTTGGAGCATCTTATCATCCTGCCGCTCATATGCGGCTCTTTCGTGAATGGCTCGGCCACGGTGTTCGATGAACAGAGAGCCTTCGCCCAAGACAATAACTTCGCCTTTATCTGGCGTGGATGGCTTAAATCCACGAGCAAGATCGCCGCAGTGCTGCGAGCGAACAGGAACCAGGACTTCAGCGATGAGACGGCCCTGTTTGCCCTCCAGAACGTCTAAGGACGGGTTCAGGAGAACGTCCTTATCTTTGTCGTCATTAAGACGAACAGAGCCGTAGCGGTCGCTACGGCGCTCCACAGCGTCCCAGGTGAAGTGACCAGTTGCCAGCAGTGTACGACTCATCTAATGCTCCTTATTCTGACAGTCTATTTTGAAGTATGCTCAAGTGTTCTTGGGCAGCGTGAATTTTTCTTTTAAGTTTGTTGTTTTCCTGCAACAGTTTTTGAACTTCGTCCCGTTTTAGGATGAGTTCTTCAAGTGACTTATAATCGCACTCGGTTGTTTTGAAGACCTGTAGACATGCAGAACAGGCTCTTTTTCTTTCACGAAACTGTATGTCTTTGTGTTTAATAAACTGCTTGTTTCCTTCTGACTTCACCACCGGACAAGGAACAATTTCCTTGCAATGTGGGCAACACATGATGGATTTTGTTGCATCACTCAACAGGCGTTCCATCTGCGGTACTGTTTGCATCTTAAATACTCCAAAGAAGTTCTTTCCCGGCCTGCGTGGAAAGCAATTCCGGGTTCGGGATAATACCAACTCTTGTCAGGTCCAAACGATCTGCATCCCAGCAAACCCCAATAGTAGGGTCGTCACTGATCTGTCCATCGTTGTGAAACTTGCAGGCTTCCATCAACACAGCGAGTTGGCATTCAGTAATGTCCAATTTTCCCTGTTTGAAAAGTTCTTCGGCGTATGCCGCTGAACGATGACCGTGTTCCGGGTCTTCATCTTCGTTTTGTCGCTTTGTGTCGTGGATCAGAGCAAACAATTGTGCCACCAGCTTGTCAGCGCCAGGCGTATTCTTTGCCAGGATCAAAGCATTCTTTTCAACCTTCTCCCAATGCCACGGTCCATGAACCGACATATAGCCGTTGTTTCGTCCCAACCCCAAGGAAAAGGTACGCTCGAATTCTTCCTTGGCGTCTTCAAGCCAACGTGGTCGCTTCATGGTCTTTCTTACCGTTTCAATTTTCAGGTGTTTGGGCGAGGCGACAATCTCAAATTCGTTGCGACCCAATAGTGCAGCAACGACGTGTTCTTTTTTGATTTTTGCTTTTACAACGCCGTGGCCTTTTTGATTGAATCGTTTAGCGAACCACTTGGCTCGCCAATAGCTTAATGTCCAAGAATATCCAAGACGGTTTTTGGTTTGATGCCCACGATAGATTGTGAATTCGTCCGGCAGCTTTGCCAAGAACTCTTTCTCGTGTTCATCCATCATGGCTTCACGGCCAGGACGATCCTTGTTGATAAACCAGCCCAGGATCGAGCCGTACTGCCATAGGTTTTCACTATCCGACCAAATGCTTCCCAGCAGTTCCCAATACTCTTGGTCCGATAGCTCGTACTCGATCTCCGAGAACTTTTCCAGTCGATAAGGACGCTCGTGAATCCAAATATAACTGGACCAGTTCTTTTGTGTTTTTGCTCGTTCGATATATTCGAGTTTGGCTTTGTATTGAGCGTTGTACATGGCGTTCATACCTTCGTGGTAGAACAGGCCAATGACAAGCGGGTGTTTGAGGCATTGTCCGAATGAAGTGTTTTCGATCCAAGGCACGAGATCGGGGTGCAGGTCTTCTTTCCGAGTCATCATGTCTACGAAGTCGGGCGGCAAAGTCCCAATTTGTTTTTCATCGTCCACAGATCACCTTTTGCCTATTCAAATACAAAAATCTCCGTGGTAGATTGTACCACGGAGATTTAGAGTTGTACAGCAAAACTTAAACCGTCTTGAATTCATCAGGCGGGGCAATCAGCGAGAACTTTTGCCCATCGTCTGTCAAGGCGTCGATTTGGATCATATTCGATCCAAGATCGACTACCTTTACGATTTTGCCCTGAGTTCCAGGTCCAACAGGGCATTCTTCTGCTTGGATAATTTCAATCCTTTGACCTGCTTTTAACCCTGGTTCTGGTGGTGGCAGTTGTGTCGGTGTAGTGGCCAACATTTCTGGTGGCGGTGCGGGCTGAGGATTAGCCCGACCTGGATGGATCGTATAAGTAACGCTGGCGTCCTTAACGTCTCCCAAGAAGTATTTGGCTCGAACCAATAATGGTTTACGAAATATCATTCGTCTTTCACGACGACCGATCCCATAAGGTTGCATTGCAAAATGCCCACGTCGCCAATGAGAACGAGGCGACTTGTGCAGATTTTCAATATCGACGCCTTGTGCAACTTCGATTTGTTCTTCAACCTCATCATAGAATTCAACCTTCTGGTCGAATTGAATGAGTTGCATAGCAGCCGCCATCTTTTGCTGTGCTTCTACTGCTCTATTGGTTGGAACGCCGCCACGTCGAACCGCTCTTGCTTCTTGTTGCCATATCTTGTAGTTTTTAGCATCCAAGGGTCCGGCCACTTTGACAGTGTATAGCGACATCATCATGGCGAAGTTAATGCCAAGTCGCTGCACGTTCTCAGCGGCATCGAATTCACCTTCGGTGCTGCCTTGAATGACTGGATTGCCGGGCATCAAAAATCGTCCGGCCTCAACTTCTTGTACGTCGTCCTGGCGGCGATCACGGTTCCTAACAAGGCTTTCTTCAATCGTTGCATATTCAGCCCGGTCAGGCGTAATATGCGTGATGATATTTCCTTTGTTATAAAAGGCACTCACGGTAATGAATCTGTTCTTGTCATCATGGTTGACGAGAACATATCGAGGCGATTCATCAATACCGTATTTTTGTTGAAGCTGCTGCCGATATTCCTCTGGAATCTCCAGAGTGATGACCGGAAACGGCTGCTTGTAATCCTTGAAGGCATATCGTGCTTCTGCGTGTTGTAACGCTTCGCACTGAAGCGGTGTAGGACGGAAAATCTTTGGCCCGCCTGCCAATGCTTTGGCGAGCGTGTTGTACCAAAGAGTTCCCACTACATCGAACTCAAGGACGTTCATGATCTCCCGCAATACCTTCCACATATCTGCGGGGTAGCGGTTGAATTCTTTTTCTCCCACAGTGATTGGCGACTCAGGCCCAGGAGCAAAAGGCTGCTTGGGCTTGAGTACCAATTTGCGTGGTTTGGCGCTGATGGCTCGTTGGGCTGGAATGTCTTGGTAAAGCATCCAGTCTTTACGACCCAACCATGTGAGCGCCGTCATATGCTCACGATGGTCGAATACTGTGAAGTCCATATTTCAACCTTGTAGGTTATCGCCTAGAAAAATCTGTGGCAGGTTGCGAACTAAATACGGGTATATTGGATCGGCTTCTACAATCAATGTTCGCCTATAATGATTCCCATTTTTCCAAAGCACATGCAACAATTTCAAAGATTTTGACTTGCCATACGCCGCATCGTCCCAAAATCCATCTTTTGAAACTAGATCGCCATCCAACTCCATAGGCCAGAAATAATTCACCCATCCCAATACTACTGCCTCTCCATGTTTTAACTCACCATTCTGGAAGAGTTTTTCGTATGAAGAACGATCTTTCTCGTCTGGCGTGCGGGCTAAATAGTCTGGTAAATCTTCTTCGACTATTTGTCGAAAAAACCCTTTTGTTAGCTTTCTTTTTGTCTGCTTTACCGGCACTGGCACCGCTTCTTGGGAGACTTCCCAAGAAGCGGTTATTGGTCTTGATCTTGTTTTCATGATTGTGAAACTTATTCAAAGTCACCCAGGTTATAGAAGTTACATGCCCGGTCGATGTAACTCTTGACGCCACCCTCAGTGATAAACCAATACCAGCTATCTGGCTTTTCCGGCTTTACGGCATTGCCATATCCATCAGTGATGACGAATACAGCTTCGGGATACTTCGTAATCATCGGCACTTCTTTGCCATCAAGGGTTTTCTTGGTGCCGCCGCCCTTGCGGAGTTCGTTCTGAATTTCGGATTCGAGAATATCGAATGCCGTGCCACCACCACCGTATACCTTTCGGCTTTCGAGGGTAGTTTCTTCGACCTTCGTGTCGAAGCAGAAAAGACGGACGTTGAACCGCTCCGTAGGCAGGCTAAGTGCTGCCTCGAAGAAGCGATCCTTCAATCCCCAACACGATCCTGACGTGTCGAGATAGAACCATACGTCGATCTTCGTCTTCTCCTTTTCGTTATCTTCGACTTCCATTTCAGTTGGCAGGAACATATTCCTCGGCAGCATAGACATACGCCGCTGAAGTCTTGCCCACTGTTCAACATCCTTGTCCTTGTCGATCAGATACTTCCTGCTCCACTTCTTGATGACGGTTTCCCACTTGGCCTTTTTCTTTACCTTTCCGACATTGGTAAATACCCACTGACCACCCGTGCCGACGCCTGCGGGTTGGTTCTTCTTGGACTTCGGTTCTGCTTTCTGGAAGTGCTTATTGACAGTTGCCTTGAGAGATTCCTTCTCTTCTTCCGACATACCTTCGTTCAGTTGGTCGATAACCTTGTCCCAATTGTCGGAACCTTCACCCATCATTTCGTGGTCATCAACAAGACCTGGGCCACCACCTTCTCCGTCGCCCATGCCGCCGTCGCCATAGACCTTCTCGAAGAGGTTGTAGTAATACTCGTACATTTCATTGTCAGGCGGCAATGGTTTCTTGTCTTTGAATACTGTATCCACCCAACAATAATCTTGCCACCCTTCGATATTGTTCCGTTGGAATCCGAAGTTGTTGGCGAGGGTGTGATTCACTACAACGTCGAGTGCAACATTGGTTGCCCGACGATTTGAACCACAGTCTCTTGTGCGAAGTCCGTGGTTCAAGACAATGTGCAATGCTTCGTGACAGATCACGAATAACTTGTCTTTGAACTGGAGCCGCTTCCAGAAATGGGGATTGAAATGGAACCAAATGAAGTTTCCATTTTCATCGAACTGCACAGCGGCAGTCTCGATTTCATCGTTGAAAATTGGCCTTCCCATCTGCCACACTTTATAGAAGACGGCGTGATGAGGTTCGAGCGCCCGGCTGATCTCAAACCACTCTTCGTTTGAGATTTTCACTTTGTACTTATTGGACGAAGCAACATCCAACGTGCCGTCTGCGGCTACGCTAGGAACATTGTCCAATTCGCCTTCGGCGTCGTCGTTCGCTTCGATATGGATTATGCTCATGTGTGTATCCTAAAAAAACAGGAGGCTGGGTTGTTCCCAGCCTCCTGATTATACCACGATTTGTGCCGCTTGTATATCGTTTATGGTGTATACAACCGGGAAGACAACCCGCCGATTTTGATCTTCTCCAGCAACGTCTTGAAGTGAACGCCATGCTTATTGAGGATTGTGGTCCAATCCGATCCGGTATTCCGGTGGATTTCTGCGATGCAGTGGTTCACAACTCCCATCAGCTTTTCAAAAGGCTTGGCAGTGATGCTAGAGGCAAACTGGTTGCCGCTAAACACGACGTTGAGAAGTTCCAACGTCGCCAATGCCTCATCTGCCGTTTGCTTCTCCGGTACACTGGATGCGATCTTGTCGTAAATCTGGATTTGCTGTTGAGTTGAATCCTTCGGAGCGGTCTTCAATTCGGCCAAGGTAGCACTCCAACTTTTTGCTCCTACCTTGGCCTTGTTAAAATGCGATTCAGCCGGTGGCACCGAAGCATCAGATTCCGATGCGAATGCCGTTGCCAAATCCTGATTCTCCGTCAACGCCCGGCGAATCTTCTTGTTTAGCCGAACATTCGTGTTGGCGTTCATAATTTCCTTACATACCGCTTTGAACACCGGCACCTTGTCGGTATTGGCGATGATGTAATTGCACGTCTTATCGTCATCGTTCATCAACGCTGCCATTTTTTCCTTCGACAGCAGCGGAATGAAGTGTGCCGTCAAAGTTTCCGACTTCGGGATGAACTTCATCGCCGCTGTGTAGTTGTTTTCGTTGTTGAGGAAAGTCCGTGCCTCGGCAACGTCCTTTGACTTCATCAACGCTTCCAACTTCTCAGTGATCGGTCCAGTATTCAACGCCGTAGTCAGTTTGCTGACGTTGATATTGGCAGGCAGCACGTCTCTCATATCGCCACGCTCACGATATACATCGAGAGCATATTGAAGGCGACGGGGACTGACACGGTTCTTGTCTTCTTCGCCCAAGTCATCCCACCACTGAATTGCAGCGTCACCCACTCGCTGACCATATTCCCCACGGAACCAGTCGGCATTTGGACGATATGGAACCTCCACGGTGACGTGGTATCGGTCGGCCTGGGCCGGGTCGAGACGTTCAACGTCGTAGGTTTCGTTTTCGTCTTCGTCCGGGTTAATTGCCGCCCATACGAAGCGAAGGTTTGGAAACTTCATGCCGTTGATGGACTTGAACTGAATCAGTTCCATCACAGCATTACGAACCTTCTTCGGCGAACGGTTGTATTCGTCAAAGAATAGTGCTTCCACTTCGCCAGCAGCGAAGGTCTGAGGACGAACCAGATCGAGGTACGTCAATCCCTGCTCACGCTTCATGGCGTGATCGACTACACGCCTTGCCGATTCCTCGCCGAGTTTCCAGTTGTTCTGCACCCACTCGTAGGCAAGGGCGAAATCAAGAGTGGCGAGTTCCTTGATGATCTCGAATTGTTCGGGAATCTTATTGTCGGTTTTTTCCCGTGGCACACCGATAAAGTCAACCCAGGGGTCCATTGTGGACGCAGAAAAGTAGCGCCAGTTTAGACCGTGCCGGTCAAATGTGTCTTTGACCATAGCTGTTTTGCCGACGCCGTGTTTTCCGATGAAAAGCACGTTCTTGTTGTGCTTCACCCAAAAGTCTAACTTCGTCGTCAATACGCTGTTGTTCGCCATTTTTCTTGCTCCCTATTATATTCCTGGGATATTCGAGGTCCACGTTGATGGGAATATTCTACCACGGAAATTCAGGAGTGTAAACCCAAAATAAAGCTGGCCCGGAAATATCCGGGCCAGCTTTTGGAATTTACTCGTGGTTAGTCGCCCACCACGACCCATGCGGGAGTTCCCAGCCATCTTGCCATTGGAAAATATCCTCGTCCCGCTCATACAGTCGAGAAAGAGGCTTGTTCGTCATTGTGGCTTCGACGCTTGCCAACGTCTTCTTGTATGCAACCAGAGCGACGTTAATGCGATTGATTTTGGCCTTGGTTAGAGCCAAATACAACGCTCGTGCTGGATCGCCATCTTCCGTGAATTTCACTTCTCGAAGACGCTCGGCGAACGCTTCGATCTTCTCCGGGCCATACCATAGGTATGCCTTTGCAACTGCCGCCTGAACTTCTGCTCGTGCGCCGGGCAGATTGGTGCTGATCCAGGCAACCAAATCCTGCCACTTGTGGGCGAATTCGGCGATCTCCGTCTCTGTATATCGAACCTTGTTCTGAAGACCCTTCATGATGGCCTTACAGAAGCCAGTGGTTCGATTCCCCAACTTCGTGTCGATCACGAGTCGCAACTTCTCTGCCGAGTTGCGCTTTGCCCCGGAATCGACCGTGAATTTGGCCTCTTCCAAGCAATTGAACGTGACGTAGAACGGCCACTCTTTGCCTGATTCTACAAGAGCAGTCAGGCGGTGTCGCCCGTTGTACACCACTCCATTGAAGTCGATGCCGATGGCCTCGTCTGAGGGAATCCACCGATCACCCTCAATATCACGCTTGTAGGCGTCCTTCAGCCAGACCTTCAGCTTCCGGTTGCCTTCTGTCTCGGTCCAGATGCTTTCGAGCAAAGCCTTCGCCATATCCGTTGTGAGCATCACGAATTCAGAATGCTGGCTCTCTTTGCGGACATAGCGGAACCACGGCAATTTTTCGCCGTCTTCCATTTGTTTCATGAGGTAGAAGTCACGGTTCTCGGCGGCTTCCCGAAAGATCATCTCTTTGTGTCGAGCGCTAGTGATGAAGGGGTCGGGCTTGGCGACCGGCTTTTCGAGTGCTGGTGAAGCAACGCCGGGCTTGTCACCTGCTGGAGTCTTCGTCAGAGGAGGCCCAGGTTGTGCCTGAACTACCTGTACAGATGGCTTTTCGGGATGAAGGAACCTAGTTCGGGCCAGGATCAGATCAGCTACCGAAGTGCGGCCCACGTTTCCAGTTAGCTTGTTGGACTCAGCCATTTCTCTCTCCTGATTTTCAAATTTCTGACGTGCGATACGCTCGTTCCGTCTGCGAAGACCTCGCTTTGATGCCATTGCACCCTCCTTTTCGTGAAGAAGGTCGATTGCTCCCCCAGATAGTACGTCAAAAATGTTGGGTTGTAAATGCCGAAGAGAAAAATTCTTTGATGGGTGGCTTTTCTCGCCCATCAAGTTTTTCGGCCTAAGTGCCTTTGCCAGAAAAGAGTTACGGAAAATTGGAGTCGAGTGATTTTACACGAAAAAAGGCTCGCCAATTGGCGAGCCTTTCTGATTACATTTTGGGAAGACTTTTTGATTTAACTGTTTTCTGTGTCATCCTTGGGCTTTCTGGCTACTCGTTTCATGCTTTTTCCCTTATGCCCTTCTGGATGTAGTCT
>Ga0315284_10000533_pt1 | contig 51872 bp, 48 predicted proteins | sample YL17G09_16_MG_FD_203696 | JGI IMG/M metagenome (GOLD analysis project Ga0315284, IMG submission 203696) | Sediment microbial communities from Yellowstone Lake, YNP, Wyoming, USA - YL17G09_16 | ecosystem: Environmental > Aquatic > Freshwater > Lake > Sediment | place: USA: Wyoming | collected...
GTGGCTTTGTGTCCTAGGCTTCTCATTATCTTGTCTGCTGGGCCTCTGAGGGTTTTTCCTGCGACTATTGGGCTTACGCCTACCACTGGTGCTTTAGTCTTTCTTAGTTCTTCTCGTATCGGGTTTATCGCTAGGATTGGGCCTATGCTTAGGATGGGGTTGCTTGGGCACAGGACTATTCTCTCGGCGGTTCGTATAGCTTCAACTATGCCTGGTGCGGGTTCTGCCTTTTCGGCGTCGGTGTAGACAACGTCGGTGACGGTGTCTCTGGTTTTGTTTTTGACGAAGTACTCTTGGAAATCGAGGGTTCGCGTGCCTGAGATGATCTTGGTTCGGACAGGATCGTCGCTCATGGGTATTATCCTGTGTTTTACGTTAAGCTTTCTGCAGAGCTTTGCGGTGGCTTGAGAAAGCGTGAGGCCGCTTCGTAGCATGCTGGTTCTCTGCATGTGGGTGGCTAGATCTCGGTCGCCTAGCTTGAACCATGTTTCCGCCCCAAGTTTTTCGAGTGCTTGCAGGCAGTGGAAGGTGTCTCCGGCTATGCCCCAGCCTTTGGCTTCGTCCACGATTCCCGCTAGGGTGTATGTGAGGATGTCGAGGTCTGGGCTTATGTGGAGGCCGTAGAGTTCGAGGTCGTCGCCTGTGTTGCCGATGATTAGAAGCTTCGCTGGTGGTAAGAGTTTGGCTAGGCCTCTTGCAAGTTTGGCTCCTCCGACTCCGCCGGCGAGCGCCACTGTCAGACTCATGAGTGTCACAGTTATGGATTTGCGGTTTTCTTGATAAAGCTAACCTTGAACACAAAAACTAGTTTGCTGATGACAGGCTCTTTTTCTTGGAGAGCTTCACTAGTAAAGCGAGAGCGGGGTCGTCGGCTTGCACGGGTTTGGTTTTCAGTTGGCCAGTTTTTTCGGCTGGTGATAGTAGTCTTTCGCCCTGTTCAGAACGTACGATTATGAGTGTTTGTCCTTCGAGTCCTAGGCCGCCTGCGGATATGTCGGCTAAAGTTGCGCTGAAGTCTTCGCAGTATTTGCATGTTTTTCTTGTGTATCGTTTTGCTTCGGTAAGCGGAACCGTTGTGGTTGCTGAGTCGTGTGTTATGAGCATTTTGCCTTTGATGTTGATCTTCTCTATGCTAGCCAGCTTGATGCCTAAGTTGTTTCGGACATGTTTCTCCATTAATCCTTCATAGATGAAGCATTCGGAGCACATGAGGCCGATGAGCAACTTTAGGGGCGAGACAAGTTTGCTGAGGCCGGAGTGCTGCAGTTTTCTGATGGCTTGGATCTGGCAGGGCGTGCCTACGAAGGCTAGGTCAGCGATTTTGCGTTTAGCTGCGTCGTTGAGGGCTAGAAGGTTAGGCGAATAAGTGTATCGTGTGCCGGCGGCTTGCAGGATTTCTCGGCTTGTGGTGGCCAGCTTCGGGACAGGTAGGAAAGGCTTCTGTTTGCTTACGGCTGAGACGATGGCTCCATCTATTAACCCGTTTTCCAGTGCGGTGATTAGCATAGTGGTTACGGCGCCGCCGTCTTGTGCGGCTTTGGCTATTTTTTGGTCGGTGGTTTGGGCTTCTGCGAGTCGTCGGTGGACGCCGAAGGATTCGCTGGGTTTTCTTGTTCTGCCGAAGACGAGTTTTTCCATTTTTGCTTGCGACGTGTCGAGTTGTGGGCAAGCTTTGGCGCAGTTGCCGCAGGCTTCGCATTTGTTGATGAGTGCGGGCGTTTCTTTGATGTATTCTAGGCATTTGAATGGGCATACGGCGATGCATGCGGCGCAGCCTGTGCATTTGCCTGTTTTTATTATGTTTTCTTCGAGTGATTTTTGGAAGCTTGGTTTCTGCGGGTTCATGGCTGGTCTTTTATGGTGTGTGGGTAAACCTTTAAGTCTATTGCGCGAACGTTTAGGCTGGTTTGTGAGGGCTGAGGAGGAGGGTTTTGGGTGGATGCGGTTCAGATAGTGGGCGTTGAGGGTTTGCCGATCGTTCGGAAGGGTGACAACGTGGCAGCGTTGATCGTTAAGGCGGCGGGTAGGCAAGGGTATCCGTTGCTGAGTGGGGATGTTCTTGTTGTGACGCATGCGGTCGTTTCGTCGGCTGAGGGTCGGATAGTGAATCTTGATGAGGTTGAGCCTTCCGTGTTTGCGAGGACGATTGCGGCGCAGTTTGGTAAGGATGCGGCGTTGGTTGAGGTGGTGTTGCGGGAGTCGAGGGGGATTAGGCGGATGGGTGATGGTAAGCTGATTACGGAGAGCCGGCTGGGTTTCGTGTGTGCGAACTCTGGGGTGGATAAGTCGAATGTTGAGGGTGAGCGGAATGTGGCTTTGCTGCCGGTGGATCCTGATGCGTCGGCACGTGGGATTAGGGAAGAGGTGAAGCTGTTGACAGGTTGTAGTGTGGCGGTTATTGTTTCTGATACGCATGGGCGTCCGCTGCGAGAAGGTGAGATTAACGTGGCGATTGGTGTAGCGGGGTTGGCTCCGATTCGGGACAGGCGGGGTGAGAAGGATTTGTTTGGGTACGTGTTGCGTGTGAAGCAGACGGCGGTGGCGGATGAGTTGGCTTCGGCGGCGGAGTTGGTGATCGGTCAGGCTGATGAGGGGGTTCCTGCGGCCATCATTAGAGGTTACAGGTATGTTGCGTTGGAGGATGTGTCGGCGAAGAGTCTTATTAGGTCGAGAGAGACGGATCTGTTTCTTTAGGGTATAGAAGATAACTCCAGAACTTTTAAATTCTGATGGGTTGCATTTTTAGATTAGGGGAGAAGGAAGTATGAAGGTTATTTACGGTAAGTGCCTAGTTTCAGTTATCGTCATTATGTTGTTGGCAGCGAACTCTATCGTCTTTCAGGTTCGAGCTGTTGAGCCTGGGTTGGTTGGAGCCCTGAACGCTGTGGGTTTCACGAATATTGCTGAGAGCTCGGTTGAGACCTTCGAGTCTGGTACGTATAATGTTACTTTGTATGCCGAGTTCGCGGGTTTTTGTAATGAGAATGAGCTGAGCTTTTATGAGGTAAACTCGACGGTGTATGAGCTTATTTTCTCGGGACCTGAAGGCGGCTGGGGCTATATCGTACCGCCTGTTTCTAAGAATTTTACGAGTCCGGGACAGTTCGGGATTTCCATGTATACTCCTGAAGGCCACAGATATTGCACTGAGAACTTTTGGAATCCGGATGGGCAGAATCATTCGAAGGTTTACTTGAATTTGGATAATCTGAACATGTACTTGATTGGTTTTGAGAATTTGTATGGTCTTGGCGACAGAGATTTTGATGACTTTGTGTTCTCGCTGGAGTTGATGCAGCCGGCTGAGCCGACTCAGTACTATTTGAGTGTGGTTTCCGAGTTTGGTGTTGCGGGAGGCGAAGGCTTCTATGATACCGCGACAAATGCGTATGCGTCTCTGAACACGGGGGTCATTGATTATGGTAATGGAACGCAAAGCGTGTTCACTGGCTGGAGCTGGAACGCTTCAGGATCTGATTATTTGCAGAGTGATCCGATTTTGATGGATCAGAACAAGACGGCTGTGGCTGATTGGGTGACGGAGACGTCGATTGTTACGGCTGCGGATTTCACGTATTCTCCGCCTTTTCCGGAGATGTTTGAGGATGTTATGTTTGATGCTTCTTCGAGCAACGGCACTATCGTGGAGTTCTTGTGGGATTTTGGTGATGGAAACGTGACGAGCACCGGCGACCCTATCATAACTCACCGGTTTGCGGATTTTGGAACGTTTAACGTCACTTTGACTGTTACGGATGTTGGTGGTGGAAATGACACGATGTGGAGGCTGATCAAGATTAGTGGTCGTCCCAGCGCGGCTTTTACTTATGCTCCGGTGGAGCCTCATGCTTTGGAGGAGGTTGCGTTTAACGCGTCTGGTAGCGAGGCTAATGGCGGTAGCATCGTCAGTTATGCTTGGGGTTTCGGCGACGGAAGCGGAAACACGACGAGTGCGCTGACGGTGAAGCATACGTATGCTGGTGTTGGAGACTTTAATGTGACTTTGACGGTTACGGATAATGAGGGCTTGTCGGGAACAAGTTTTGAAATGGTCACTATTCTGCCCGGAGTACAGCGTGACATTGCGGTGTTGAATGTGACTACTAATACGCCGCATGAGTATGCGGGGCGCATCGTGAACATCACGGTCACAGTGAGGAATAATGGTGAAGTTTCTGAGAGTTTTGATTTGAAGGCTTATCGAAACAGCACTTTGATCAACACGACACATGTGATAGATTTGGGCGCCGGAGAAGAGCTTACTGTGATTTTCCATTGGAACACGTCTTTTCTGATAGCTGGGAAAAGCTGGAGAATAAGTGCTGAGGCAGTTGTGGTTGGAGACGTGAATCTGGCTGACAACGTGTTTGTTGACGGTTTGGTTTACATTAAGATGATCGGTGACTGTAATGCTGACGGAACCGTGGACATAATCGATGTTGTAGCTGCCGCACTTGCTTTTGGTTCGGTTGAGGGTGATTCGAACTGGAATCCGCAGGCTGATGTGGTGGCTCCGCGTGGGCTTGTGGATGTTCTTGACATCGTGGCGATAGTGCTTCATTTTGGTGAGGTTGCAGAGCCTTAGAGAACGTGTGCAGCCGATTTCTTCTTTGTTTCTTGTTTTTTTGTTTTTTTTTGTTGTGCGGTTTTGGCATGTTGGTTTGATGGTTTTGGTAGAGTTTTGTTCTAGAAGATTTTTGGTTTATGTTTAGAACAGGTGGAGTTTTCTTCTAGAACATGTGAATAGATGTTGCATCCTATCTGCTTAAATATTTGAAAAGTGAATAGTGTGCGGGTACGGAGAAAAGAAAAGGACGGCTTGTTTGTGCCGGTTAATGTTCTTGTCCGCTTCCGTCAGGAAGGGAATTAGATAATGGAGACTCTCGCCTACAAAGAGATCACAGAGGAGCTTAAGGCGCAGTGGAAGAGTTTGTGGAGGAATCGTATTGATGATAAGGTTAGGGCTGAGGGCATAGCCGACAGCGATTATTCGATGTTGTTTGTGGAGAAGGGCACGGTTATTTTTGCGACTAGAAAATTTAGGATGCTGAATCTTCGCGAAATCGCAGAGAAGCATAAGGTGGTTGACGTGAACCGTTTGGTGCAGCCTAGTTCGAGTGTGGGCGGTTGGGGCAAGTTTATTCGGACGGTGATTGTGGGTCAGAGGCCGGTTCGGCGTGTTCGTCGGGCGGCTCCTGAGGTGGATGAGGTTAAGCGGCGTCAGCAGTTGAAGAAGGGTGGGCGTGGTTGGCTTCACTGTTGAGTTTGGTTTGGATCGGTTGAGTTTTCGTTTGTTTCGGTTTTCGTTTTAGTATGTTTGTTAGAAGGGAGGGTGGTTTTGTTTGGCTAGTTACAGGCGTCGGTTGGATATTATAGCGGATATTCTGAATGTGATTGGTGAGGGTTCGAAGAAGACGCAGGTGATGTATGGGGCGAATTTGAGTTATAAGCTTTTGATGAAGTATTTGGATCATGTTGTGGCTGCTAGGTTTGCCTGTTTTGAGGAGGGTAGAGCCTGTTATGTGGTTACGGTTAAGGGTCGGGTTTTTTTGGAGAAGTATCGGGAGTATCAGCGTAGGAACAGAAGTGTTGAGAGGACGCTTAATGACGTTAATAGTAAGAGGAAGAGTCTGGAGAAGCTGTGTTCAAGCGGGTAGCCGCTAGGAGATTTGATTGTTTTTTATTGTTTTTTGTTGTTTTTTGTGGCTTTTAGCTGTTATTTTTGGCTGGTTGAGGAGTTGACGTGAATGCGTAGTGTTCTGTTCTGGTTTGCCGGTTTAGCCTGCGTTTTGCTTGTTGCCTGTGCTCCAAGTTTGGTTCATAGTGCAGGTGAGCATGATGCAGGTTTAGCTGTTGCCAATGCAGAGTCGAGGGTTGCTGAGTGCTACAACTTTGCTTTAGAGGCGGAGCGGGCTGGGGCAAACGTTTCAGAGTTGCTTAGGATTTTGAATGAAGCGGGTGATCTTCTGTCTAAGGCTGAGCTTGCTTTTGGTGTGGGTGACTATGATGGTGCTGGGGTTTATGCGGCTCAGTGTGAGGGGCGGCTGGCGGGTTTTGAGGTTCAGGCTCAAGCGTTGCGGGACAGTGCGGCTTGGCAGCGTCAGTTGGATTTGATGGTTAACGTTGTTGGTTCGGCTGCTGGGACGGTGGCGGTGTTGGTCGGCGGCTGGCTTGTCTGGCGTTTCCTGAAGAAGAGGCACGGCGTGGCGGAGGCTGCGGCGGCTTGAACATCCGTGAGTATCAGGTTCCGTTTTTGGTTATAGTTGCGGTTTTGGCGTTGCTTGTGGCTTCGCCGGTTTTGAGTAGGTTGCTGGTTTTTCCGAGGACAGAGTTCTTCACCGAGCTTTGGCTGCTTGGTCCGGGGCACATGGCTGAGGATTATCCGTACAACGTTACGCGGGGACAGAATTACACGGTGTTTCTTGGTGTTGGGGACAGGTTAGGATATTGCGGTTACTATCGGGTTGAGGTGAAGTTTCGGAATCAGAGTCAGCCTGTGCCTGAGAGTTTTGGGCCTCTTGGGAATCGTTCTTCGAGCGGTTTGCCCTCGCTGTATAGTATAGTTGCGTTTGTGGGGGATGAGTTGGTTTGGGAGACGCCTCTGACGTTTTCGTTTGACTATTCTTATAATGAGGGGCTTGGGCAGGTGGAGTTTAGCAGCTTGACGTTGAATGGTTCGGTGCTGGATTTGAGCGGCTATGTTAGCGGGTGGAATGCGACGAGAAGCGAGTTTTATGGGAACCTGTTCTTTGAAACTTGGATATATAATGGGACGACGCAGGGTTTTCAGTATCATGAACGGTTCGTTGGTTTACGGTTTAACATGACGTTGTCTTAGCATGTTTTGATTAGATTTAGTATTCTGAGATGTGGTGGGCGAGTGTTTCATCTTTTAGTTTTGCTAGGAGTTTTTCGTCGGCGGTGTAGAATGTTTTATTCTCTAGGTTTGCGAGTGAGAGGTAGGCTGAGTCGTATATGGTGATTCCGTGTTTGAGGGCGTTTTTAATGGTTTTTTCTGCGAGTTTGCCGAGTAATGGGAACAGCCAGAAACTGTATTGTTTAAGTATTTCTGCGCTCTGTGTGAGGTCTTTTTCTCCGAATTCTGGGTTGTATCTGAGGGCGTTGAGTACTTCAAAGGGCAGTAGCTCAGGCGCTGCTATGTCTATGAGGCGTTTTGTGTAGTCGTTTCTTAGTTTCCGCGCATTGTTTGTGTGTTCTTCTCGCACAAACCATTTTAATATGACTGAGGCGTCGGCGACAATTACTTCCTGAGGTTTCTCCATTTTCTTATTTCCTTGGTGCTGTTCCATGATGGAGAAGTTTTCATGATCTTGTCTGTCATCTCTGCCGCTTCCCTGAGAGCCTTTGGGTCAAGTTTTCTTCCTGTTATTTCTTCTTCGCTGATCCTTTGGACTATGGCCTGTCTTAATACTTCGCTCCAGTTTAAATGAGAAAGGAGTTTCATCTTGCGGCGTGTTTCTTCATCTACTCTTATGCTTATGACGCTCATGTTTACCATGTATGTAATACCTGTATGTACATAAAAATATTACGAAAGAAGTATTGCAACGCAAAGCTTGAGAACGTAACGAGTGTGAGTAACTCCAAGGTAACATTGGTTCAGATCGACTTGGTTGTGTCTACTGTTTTATGTTATAGAATTTTTGCGTTAGCGGGTGGAATGTGACGAGAAGCGAGTTTTACGGTAACAGGTTCTTTGAAACTTGGATTTATCAAAACGAAATCATGGAATTCATGTACCGCGAAAGATTCGTAAGCCTAAAACTAAACATGACCACCTGAGCAGCACTTGGTTTATGGATTGGTTTCGCCGAAGTGTATTGCTACTATTACGATGTCGACAATGTTTACTGTTTGGTCGTTGGTGAGGTCGGCGTTGGGGTTCCAGTTCGGGTCTGTCGGCTGCGTGTCGAAGGCGATGGCCACGATTGCGCAGTCGAGTATGTTCACGGTGATGTCTCCGTTGGCGTCGCCCATTATGGTGATTGTGATGTTTCCGCCCGTGCGGGTGTTGTCGGCGAGGTCGGTTTCGTTCAGCACGGGGCTCGCATAGGCGGTTATCGAGTAGCTTCCTAATGGGAGGCTGGCGGTGTTCCAGGGGAAGGAGAAGGTTGTTGAGGCTCGGGCGCTGAGGGTGATTTGGGTCTGGTTCAATGGTTGCGCGTTGGCGCTTGTTGTTACCGTGAATGTTTCTGGGAAGCTTCCGCTGTTCCTCACCGTCACGCTAATGGATATCGGTGTTCCTCTTGCGGCGACGGTTTTCGATGGGTTTACGTTTGTGACCTCGACGTTGTGGCCTTCAACGTTGAATATCTCGGCTACTCGGGCAAGGACTGACATGCAGAGTTGTCCGTTCTTTTTCGCGTAGATGGTCGAGACTTTGTCCACTGTATCATTGGGTGTGTGGGCTGGCCCGTGTGTCTCTGCGTGGGTCATCACTGCTGCATATCCATATTGCCGGAAAGACAAGTGATCGCTCCCACACGTATGAACATTGTACGTTAGTGTGAAGGATATGCCGTAAAGGCTGTTGTGCTCAGTGAGCATGTTTGAAGCCCACTCTGATTGGCTGTTGTACATTATGTCGAGGATGAATCTGTCGTATGGGTCGTAAGCGGGTGAATCAAGATTCACGTAGAGAGGTATGTTGAGGGCGTGGCTGGAGGCGTAGGCTGCGTAGTTGAGGCTTCCGAGATGGCTACCTTCCTCTGCATTCCAGCATGCGAATTTTAGTGTATGGTTAAACTTGTATTGGCTCATGATTCTTGCGAATTCGAGAACGATTGCCACTCCAGCGGCATCATCTGTGGCTCCCGGGGCATTGTTTGGGTCTGAGGAGATGCTGTCGTAGTGTGCTCCTGCAATGTATATCTCGCTGGAAGAAGTGTCGAGACCTGGAAGCGTCGCAATTACGTTTCTCAGATTGCCTCCTTGGTACTCAACGTTCAATCCAGAGATTGAGTCGAATTTGTTGTAGAGATACGTCGAGGCGGCTGTATTTCCTGGATAACCATAGACGCGGGTTCTAAAACTCTGTAGATCGTAAACGGTTTGATAGATCTCTTGTTCACTAACCTGTGAGATGATCTCATCAATAAGCTGCTCTTCGGCTGCCACTAGGTTTGTCGAGTCGTTTTGTGTCAGAAACTCGGAGCCACCACCTGAATAGAAAAAGAGCTTGTTGGAGCCATAAGCACTAAAACAAGCAGCAGTCGTAACGAGCATGACTGAAGTTAAGCAGATCGCGGTAGCCATATAGTGAACCAAGAGTTCTGAGCGCATCCTCATACAGTTCTCCATGAAACTGAGAAAAGATATGTTCTACAGCATGCATGTGTGCACAACGGCTACTTATCTACATTGTGGAAACTGACCGCTTGATGCCCACATTTTTCGGAAAAGGAGTTAGAATCAACATGGTGTTTGATTTCCGATCCGTCAAGTATATTGTGTGCAATTTGTTCAAGCGAGAGAGCGATTTGCATAAGTGCCGGGGTAGCCGAGATGTCCAGGCGATGGCTTGCAAAGCTGTCTACGTCGGTTCAAATCCGACCCCTGGCTCCATTGTCTAGTTGTTCTATGATGTCCGATTTTGCTATTGGGAGGGGAGACAGTCTGAGAGTGGCCGTTGTAGGAATGGGCAAAATGGGCATAGTCCATTCTAGCGTGTTACACGTTATTCCTGGCGTCGAAGTGGTGGGTCTTTGCGAGAAGAGTCGCTTGATTCGCCGTTTCTTGAAGAAAGTTTTCACGGACGTCGAGATCGTCGACGATGTGGAAAAGCTTACAGGTATGGGTCTAAACGCGGTATACGTGACGACGCCTATTCCTTCACACTATCCGATTACCAAGGCCATCTATGCCAAGAACGTGGCTCAGAACGTGTTTGTGGAGAAGACTCTGGCCAACAATTATGATGAATCGATAGAGCTTTGCGGTCTGGCAAGTCGCTGTGGTGGAGTCAACATGGTGGGTTACCTGAGGCGTTTCTACGTCACATTCAAGAAGGCTAAGGAGATGCTGGCACAGGGTGCGTTGGGTGAGCTTTCCTCCTTTAGCGTTCATGCGCTTTCTTCCGATTTCCTTGGAATGAAAGAGGAGGATTCGGCATCTTCTATGCGCGGAGGGGTTCTGAGGGACCTCGGTTGCCATGCGCTTGATCTGGCGCTATGGTATTTCGGCGATCTCAAGGTCGAACCGGCCAATGTGAATTCAGTCAGCCCCTGCAGTGCAAAAGGCATGTTGGAATTCCAAGGTTCAAGTTCAGCTGGACTGACTGGAGACTTCAGGATATCATGGTGTCAGGAGGGCTATCGCATGCCTGAAGTTGGAGTTACAATCGTTGGGTCTGAGGGAAAGCTGCAAGTCAATGATGATCTCGTTAGGTTTGGGCCCAAGAGAGGACATGAATCCATTTGGTATCGACATGATCTAAGCGATAACGTGCCCTTCTGGCTTGGATTGCCAGAATACTATCGGGAGGATCTGCATTTTGTGGAGACGGTGAAGTCGGGGGCAAAGATTGAGCCAGATTTTGTTTCAGCATCCAAGGTTGACAGGATGATTGCCGAAGTGGAGAGGCTAGGTGATTGATATGGGGAGCCAGCACTCTAAAGCTCTGTTGGTTGGAGATAATCCGTTTCACAATATCAGTCACCTGTCCCAAGACAGGACCAGGGCTCGAGGGAGCAGGCAGTCTGATCCAGAACATGCTGCAGGTTTGATTCAGACGGCTGTTGAGAATGGGGCCAACGGTTTCCTGTTTTCGGTGAGCGACACTACTCTGGCCATTTTGAAGACGCTCAAGAAGAATGGCGCGATCGGGGGCTTGGATCTTTATCCGATTGTCCCTTATGCGTATGAATATGTCAGACTAGCCACGCAGGTCGGCGGTATTCCCGGCTTAGCCAAGGTCTTCTCAAAGCGACTTGCTTCTTCTGGTAGTTTTGGAGCGATGGCAAGCGGCTTGAACGGGGTCCTTAGGTCGAATCCAGCTTCGCTACTGAAGACCTATTTGACCTACGAAATGAACAGAATTAGGGATGCAGCAGGGAAAAAAGCGCACGTTAGATCGATTATTCTTCATGAAGTGATAGTTGACATAGCCCTTTCGCTGCAGCTAGGATGGTTTCTCAAGGAATACTCAGATTTCGCGTTGAAGCATGATCTTGTCCCTGGATTTAACACGTGCAACTTTGCATTCCTAACTAGCAGATTGAAAGACTGGGATATCAACCCGAGTAGCATTGTGGTAGCTGCACCATTCAACAAGATAGGCTTTCAAATGAACCCTTCAAAAGCTGCCTGTGAAGAGGCTTTGAAAACCTTCAGCTGCCCTGTCCTCTTGGCTATAAGTGTCCTTGCGGCCGGATACCTGAAACCTGCCGAGGCCGCAGAGTATCTCGCCTCCCTGCCAAATTTGAAAGGTGTAGCAGTCGGAGTGTCAAAGGAAAACCAGGCAGAAGAGATATTTAAGTTACTAAAACAAAGATTAGCATGATCAAAGAGGGATAGTATGAAGCGAATTTCAGTAGCTGGTTTAGGATTTGTAGGTCTAAGCACTGCGGTGTTCTTTGCGGACAAAGGCTACCAAGTCTTTGCTTCGACCAATGACAAAACAAAAGTGAACCTGACGAGAAAGGGGAAAACGCCATTCTTTGAGCCAGAGCTTGAACAAGCACTCAAACGAACCGTTGAAAAAGGAACACTAAAACCTGTACTAGGAAGAAGCAAGGCAATATCGGAAGCCGATGTGATCTTCGTGACAGTTGGAACTCCCAGCCTGTCAGATGGCGCTGCCAATCTCGAGTTCATGAAGGAAACGGCAAAGGAAATCGGCAAGGCAATGAAAGAGAAGAAACACTATCAGCTCATTGTCGTTAAAAGCACTGTCCCTCCGGGTACGACAGAAAATGTGGTGAAACCGATTTTGGAGAAGCATTCTGGAAAGCGCGCTGGGAAGGATTTTGGGCTGACGATGAGTCCGGAATTTTTGAGAGAGGGTTCTTCGCTATATGACGTCTCTAATCCAGATAGAATCTTGATCGGCGAACTTGACGAGCGTTCCGGCGACACTCTTGAAGAACTTAACAGAGAAGCATATCGCAACAAGGTCCCGATACTTAGAATGAGCCTAGCTTCTGCAGAGTTCGCGAAATACGCAAGTAATTGCTTTTTGGCTAACAAGATTTCATTCATGAATGAAATGGCAAGCATTTGCGAAAGGATTCCTAAAGTTGACGTTACTGACATTGCTAAAGCTATGGGCTTGGATCCCAGAATAGGTAAAGAGTTTCTGAAGGCAGGGGCAGGATGGGGTGGAAGTTGCTTCCCCAAGGACACGAAGGCATTGGTCTCAATTGCCAAGAGCTTGGGATATACGCCCCGATTGGTGAAAAACGTTATCGCCGTAAACACCGATCAGGCGAAACGAATGGTTGAGATTGCGGAAGAAGAGCTTGGCGACTTGAAGCAAAAGAATGTCGCGGTACTTGGTCTTTCCTTTAAGCCCGACACTGATGATATCCGCGAGGCGCCGTCTCTCAGAATTATCGAACTGCTGCTTGCTAAAGGTGCGAAGGTCATAGCTTTTGATCCCGTAGCAACAGAAAACGCCAGAAGAGTCCTTGGGAACAGAATAGACTATGCTAAGGACGTTTCTGAGTGTCTGAGAAATGCAGATTGCTGCATGCTTGTCACAGAATGGAGTGTTTTCAAGAAGCTTCGGCCCGAGGACTTCACACGATCGATGCGAAAACCGATACTTATCGATGGGAGAAGGATCTACGACCCCAAGGAATTCTCAAGAAAGCTCAAGCTGAGAGCAATTGGTTTGAACAAATTCACCTGGTGAAGAATTTGCTAAAGAAAGCCATAATTCCAGCAGCAGGGCTTGGAACCAGATTGCTCCCGGCTACTAAGGAACAGCCAAAAGAAATGCTCCCCATCCTCGTCCCCAATGTGGGAGGGAAGCTGATCCTAAAACCGTTTCTCCAAGTAGTTTTCGAGCAACTCTACGCTGCTGGAATTAGGGAATTCTGCTTCATCGTTGGTAGAGAGAAGAGGAGCATCGAAGACCACTTTACTATAGACCAGAGTTTTATGGAATACTTGAAAGCCAAGAACAGGACCGAGACTTTGAAGGAGTTGGAGGTTTTCTATGACAAGGTCCGCAACTCAACCATTGCCTTCGCCAACCAACCTCAACCGACGGGTTTTGCAGATGCCGTTTATCGAGGGAGATTCTTCTCGGGAAACGAGAGCTTCGTAGTTCATGCAGGCGATGACTTGGTCTTGTCAAAGAGAGACTACATGCAGAGATTGGTTTCAGTTTTTGAGAAGTATGATGCCGATGGGGCTTTTCTCGTTCAGAAAGTCAAAGATCCCAAGAAATATGGGGTAATCACAGGTAAGAGAGTGTCGCCCAAGGTTTACCATGTGGAAAAAATTGTGGAGAAACCTTCCAGCCCTCCGTCGAAGCTTGCCGTTGTTGCTGTCTATGCCTTCAAGCCCGGAATATTCGACGTCATCAAGAATGTAAGACTTGGTGTGGACAATGAACTGCAGCTGACTGATGCTATCGAAGCTTTGGTGCATCGGAACGATGCAGTTTATGCTCTCGAACTTGGACAGGATGAAAGAAGGATAGAGATAGGAGATCCTGCCTCATATCGGGAAGCATTCTTGGCAAAAACATTCTGAGCATTCTCACAGCGCGTTACCAGATCATCTGGTCCGAAAGTATGACTATAATCCACGGTTGCAATAGCTTCTCCCTGTTTTATCGGAGTAGCACACGAACTGTAGAAGTAGGGAGCTCTCATATGGACAAAGTAATGATTGTTGTTGGTACACGCCCGGAAATCGTGAAGATGGCTCCCGTAATAAGGGCTTTCAAGAAGCTTGGCCTTCCAATGATTTTCGTGAATTGCGGCCAGCATTATGACTATGAACTGTCGGAAGTATTCATAAGGGATCTTGAACTTGACCAACCTGATTATGGTTTTAGGGTGAAGAGTCCTTATCAGGGAATCCAGACAGCTAGAATCATAACCTATATGGAGAAGCTATTGAGGCAGACCTCACCTTCTATAGTTCTCGTTGAAGGCGACACCAACACAGTCCTTGGGACATCCATTGCAGCTGTTAAGCTTGGTGTGCCCATAGGGCATGTGGAAGCTGGATTGCGAAGTTTCGATCTGCGAATGCCTGAGGAGCATAATAGACGGTTGACTGATCATGTCTCGACTCTTTTGTTCGCGCCAACAGAAATCGCAAGATCTAATCTCGTGAGGGAGAACGTTTGGGGAAAGATCCATGTCACTGGGAACACGGTGATTGATGCCGTAGCCCAGCACTTGCCAATTGCGGAAAAGAAATCGGGAATTATGGATAAAGTTCGATTTGGCAAGTTTGCACTGGTCACCGCGCATAGAGCAGAGAATGTGGATGATCCTAATGTGTTGCAGGCACTCATGGAAACCTTCGCAGAAGCATCAGTCCCGATCATTTTTCCGATGCATCCTCGTACAAAGAAGAGACTAAGGCAAAATGGAATATTGGCGAAAATGAAGAGCTCGAGGAACATACAGGTAATGGAGCCGTTAGGGTATCTTGATTTCCTAGTTCTAATGAAGAACTGCTCGTTGATAGTTACAGATTCGGGCGGAATGCAAGAAGAAGCCACAGCTCCATCTATCAGAAAGCCAACTCTTGTTGTGCGTATTTCAACTGAAAGGCCTGAAGCGGTAAGTGCAGGTTTTGCCAAGGTCGTAGGTACAAACAAACCCCGCATCCTCAAAGCCATTGACGAAGCATTGGATCAAAGGAACCGTTTGCCCAACATTTCTCCATACGGAGATGGAAACGCGGCCCATAGAATCGCAGAAATAACGAAGAAGAACATGACATATAGCCTGCCGAAGTAAGCAAAGTGAATCATTGTCCTCGCCGCAAAGGCTGACTGAATCACCGTGGTCGGAGCGTTTGCTGATGTTCTTGGTTCTAATCTTAGCTTCCACATGTGCGTCTGTTCCCCTTATTGTTTATGTCCTGTACTTCTTTCTGGTCCTGAGGACAGGAAAGAAGGCAGAGTTTTCTGAGAGACTTTCAAAGATAATCGATGCTTCTGTTGCGCCAGAGGATCTCCCAAACGTGACTGTATTGGTGCCTGCGTACAACGAAGAGCAGACAATCTATGCGAAAATGAAGAACATAAACGAATTCGATTATCCACATGATCTGATTGAGGTTCTAGTGCTGGATGATTGCTCGACCGACAGAACAGGGGAACTCGGAAAGAAGGCTCTGAGAGATTTCCGACTTGAAGGGAGAATCCTGCGAAACGAAACACGGATGGGCGTGAACGCGTCATACAATCGAGCTCTGGAGCAAGTAGACTCCTCATACGTGTTGACGACGGACGCCGACGCCGCAATCCCTCCAGAATCCTTGCTGAAAGCGACAAAGATTATGCTCTCTCTTGAAGATGTCGGCGGCGTGGCAGCCAGAATGATTCCTCTGCACAACAAGACTACGCCGACAACAAGAACCGCGGTTGCCTATGCTAACTCATACAACTCGATGCTTGAGGCAGAGAGCGCTTTGTCCTCCACATTTCCTGGTTCGACAAGTTGCATGCTTATGAGGAGAGCTGCGTTTTCTCCGATTCCGACTTCGTACGGATCGAGCGATGGGAACATCAGCTTGGGCATTTTCAAAGCTGGTTTCAGGTTCATTTTTGCTCCTCAGATTGAATATTATGAACCGATTACGGAGAACCTTATGGAGCAGCGAAGACAGAAGATCAGAAGAGCTACGAGACTGATTCAATCGACGCTGCTCAACCGGAAGATCATATTCAACAGGCAATACGGAGTCTTTGGACGTACCATTTTTCCTCTGCGGTTTTTGATGATGACAGTCTGCCCGTCGTTACTACTGCTGTCTGTGGTTTCATACTTGATCGTTGCTTATCTCGTCTCGACAACCGTCTTCGTTGGCGTAGCTCTTCTTGCAGGGCTAGTGCTTCTCCTCGGAGCCAAGACAAACACAAAGATCCTCAACTTGATCACGAGTTTCCTAATTCACCAAGTTTATCTGGTGATTGGCCTGCTCCTGTCACGCAGAAAGATGACAGTCTGGAAGAAGATCGAAAGAAAATCTATGACTGTGTAGAAGTTTGTATGATTAGGTAGTGATCGATTATGTCGACGTTTCTTGGTTACCTTGGAACAAGCCCTGCCCAATTTGAGAAAACACTTGTTGAAATGCAACACGAAGGCCTGCGCACACAGAAGTATGTAGACGACAATTTCGGAGTCGCATTTGGATGTAAGGATGGCAATGGATTTCCGGCTTACAATAGAAACCACGATTTGCTGGCTTCGTTTAAAGGAGAGATTTACAACAAGACAGACCTTGTCAGATTGCTTGATAAGAAAGATCATGATGCTTCACCTTTCTCAGATGGAGAGCTCTTCGCCAATTTGTACGGTCGGCTTGAGGAAGGGTTTCTGGACCACCTTAGAGGCACGTTTTCTGCCGCAGTTTTCGATCTGCAAACAAAGAAGCTACTGCTTTTCAGGGATAGATTCGGAGAGACACCAATGTACTATGCTTTCTATGAAAATAGCATCGTGTTCTCGTCAGAGTTCAATGCTATCGTCAGACAACAAGAGGGCGACCTAGAGATTGATGACGTTGCGCTGGGTCATTACCTTTCTTTTGGGCATGTGCCAGCTCCAAGAACGATTTTCAAAGGTATTCAAAAGCTTCCACCTGCTTGCGTGCTGCAATATTCGCTGGGTGGCAGTCCGGCAACCAGTCAATACTGGGACGTAGCTTCAACAAAAGAAGGCTACAACAAAGAGGAGAGCGTCTTACTCGCAGAAATATACAGCAGAATAATGGATTGTGTGAAGATCAGATCAAGCGATCTGGATAAATCAGGTGTGCTTCTGAGCGGGGGATTAGACTCTGGAGCAATCGCCGCTTTTCTCGCGAAAGCCCTCAATGGAAATGTCACTGCATTTTCCGTGACATACGAGAATCCGTTTCAGAACGAAATAACGAATATAGAAAAGGTCACTGGATATTTGGGTATTGATCATCACGTAAGGATGATAGAGCCGAAAGATATCAACGAAGAACTGATTCGCAAGATCGTAACGTTGTACGGTGAACCGTGCGCAAACTCTTCAGTTATCGCATCTTACTTTGCATCAGGTTTTTCGAGTCAATTTGTTTCAACAGTCTTTACAGGAGATGGGGGAGACGAGACTTTTCTAGGCTATTCGATGCTCTACTGGAGAGAACCCAGACTACTCAATTCCTATAGTAAGTTCTCGCTGCTCAAAAAAATGAGTGCTCGACTGGCGAAGCCAATCTTCGAGCACTTAGCTGAAAGCCACAGAGACCGAAAGTATGCGATCGGACTTGACTTCTTCGAAAGAAGATCCATGTCTGACCCAGATCCGGAGATTAGATTTGCTGCCAGGGTATTAGCCCGGTTTTTCTCTCCCGAGGATTTGATAGAGTTTGGCGTGAATTCAGATGCATATGATGTTGCTAAGGCAGTCTTGCAAAAGGCAACCGAAAACGGGTTTAAGAATCCTAGACTTTACGGGATCATAAATCTAAACCTTATTGCTGACACCTACAAGGTTGGAAGATCATCACGTGCTTTTTCAATATCGACTAGAAGCCCACTCCTCGATCATAAGTTCATGGAGTTTATGCAGTCGATTCCCTCCGAAGCAAGGCTGAAGAACAGCGTTACGAAATATCTTCTGAGAAAGATGCTCTTGAGCCGCAAAATGCTTCCTCGCGAAATCGTGGAATCTAAGTCAAAGCGAGGTTTCGAAGCTCCTATTGAAGACTGGCTGAAGGGCGATCTAAAAGAACTTGCTCAATCGAAGCTTGTTGAGAACCCGATTCCCATCCTCAATGCCCTCGGTAAACGCTATATTCATAAGCTAATTTCAAGCAATAGCAGATACCGTTCGCTGAAGATATGGAATCTGCTCATTCTTTCCATATGGTATGATGTATTTGTTCGCGAGCATTAAACGAAACAGCCCGCGCACTTTGTTAAACTCGCAACAGAAGATGCAGACCGCATGCAGAGTAAGAGACTGAGAGTTTTGCTTTTTCTTGCCGGTTTTGAGGCTAAAAACACTGTTGTTGAATGGGTTCCTTACCTAGCTCGGTTTCCAGTTAGTTTTGCTCTAGCCCCTATCGTAAAACATGGAGAAATAGAGAACCTTAGGGAATCTTTGTGCACATTCCAGAAAGAATCAAGATTGCAGATATATCCTGTGATAGTGAAAATGCCAAACATTCAGCTCAGAAGTGCATTGAATCTGGGGTTGCTGGCAAACGATTTGTATTCAATATACAGAGCTTTTGCCCTCGCAAGGCCAAATGTTGTTGTCTGTTTCTACGTAAAGCATGCTTATCCTTTGGTCATCCTGAAGAAGCTTCTTGGCTTTTGCCTTTGCGTTTACGCGATGGGAGATGACATAAACCTCGGCAAAAGTGTAATTGAAAATTTATTGAGAAAACTCGTCTACGTCAACTCAGACAAGATTTTTGCTGTCTCCGAGGATCTGAAACTGAAAATCCAGAAAGTTCACAATAGCGACGTTGACGTAGTTCCTCTAGGCACAGATGCGAATTTCTTCAAACCACTTGAGAACAGAATTGCGTTGCGGCGGAAATGGGGTCTTAGCCCGACGGATCTTGTTATACTCACGGTTTGCAGGCTTGACAAGAGAAAAGGCGTTGACCTCTTGATCAAATCTGTGACTAAATTGAACAACGACAACGCTAGGCTACTGATTGCAGGTCTAGGAGAAGAAGCGGTTCCTCTCAGATCTCTCGCTGAAAGCCTTCAAATCCATACTAAGGTGTCTTTTCTTGGTTTTCGAACCAAAAGTGAACTCCGAGAGCTGTATAACATCGCTGACCTCTTCGTACTTGCCAGTTATTCCGAAGGTCTTCCAAGAGTGTTGATAGAAGCTATGTCGTGTGGATGTGTTTGCATTGCTACAAGAGTCGGTGATGTGACAAAAGTTGTCGAAGATGGTTGCAACGGGTTCTTGGTTTCCCCAGGGAGTCCTGATGAGATTTGCGCTGCAATCGTCCATTATTCCTCTCTTTCTGAGGGAGAGCGTGAAAAGATCCGTATGAATACAAGGCCTACAATTATTAGAAGTTTCAACAGTCAGAAGCTTGTTGACAAAATGATGGCGCGTATACTTCTGGCATGCAATGGATGCGCGTGATGACACACAAGAGCTAAGACTGCCACGGTTAGCGCGCGGAAACAAATCAGCAACCGAGTGACGTACACGCGGAGAAGTGGTGCCATGCCTTATTTCCGTCTTTCAACTATAGCTCGAGCGTTGCATTATGTCACTTTTTCCTGCATAAAACCAGCGACGAGGTTTGATAAGTGTCTGTTGGTATTCTCAATAGATGTTGACGTGGGCAGTCAAGAATTAGGAAAGAAGAACAAAGGCGAGAACGACCGCAATGTTAATGATTATTTGTCAGAATGTGAGATCGGAAGTATTGAAGAACAAGCGGTTCCTCTTATTCTGCAATCTTTTGATGATCTAGAAGTGCCTGTAACGTTTGCGCTTAGAGGCCAACTGATGGAAGTAGATGATTCTCTCATCGAGTTGATACAAGGGTCTCCTGTTGAGCATGACATCGGTGCTCACGGCTACTATCATAAAGACTTCGAGAAGCTTTCAATTGCCGAAGCGAAAAAGGAATTAGAACTTACATCTAAAGCAATGAAAGAGCATGGAATTGAACCAAGGAGTTTTGTTTTTCCAAGAAACAAGGTAGGACATCTATCGCTCCTTAAGAAGTGGGGATATTTATGCTTTCGAGGGTGTGGAGGTTTCCTAAATGATGGCATGTATGTGAAGAAATATGGCGATTTGTATGACATACATCCAGGGCTTTACTTTGGCGCGAGCTCGCGCTTTAGCCCTCTGTTTCTAGATCGATCGATCAATCAGAGAATTATCGATATTGCAGTCAAGTATAAGGCGCCTCTACATGTTTGGTTTCATCCATGGGATTTCGGCAGCTCTTCAGAGATGGTAGAAAAGAGAATAACCGGATTTCTCCTTCCTTTCCTCAAATACGCCAAGGAAAAACAAAAAAGGGGGATCTTGCGGTTTGAGACAATGCGTTCAGTGGCCGAAAGGCAATCAAGGCTATAGCGCGCGCAATTGGAACAAGGACGGCTCATCTCATGGAAGCAAATCTGATAGTTGAATCAAATCATGTGAACGAGAAAACCTGGAATGGCGCACTCCAAAATGCAGGGATTGACGGCACAATATTCCAATCCACGTATTGGGCAGAATACGCCAGAAAAGTCCATGACGATCACCCAATATATCTATCCTCTACAGACAAGAAAGGCAACGTCAATGGTCTGCTGCTGGCGATACAGAGCCGTTACGGCAATTACCCCGCCTTCAATTGGGGAGACTCGCTGGGCATGCGGGGCATTATTATTCGCAAACTGTACGAAACTGGCTTGAAAAGAGTGTTTGAAAGAATACTTCCATTCATTCAATGGCAAAACGGTCCAGTTGTTCTTCAGCAGTCTCTGCTCGAAAATCATTCTCCCGACAAAACGTACCGCGATTTAATAGAAGAAATACTCAGCATTTCCGAAGCAAGGAACTTCTATGCGATCCGGTTTGCCCGACCTCCCTATTTTATGGATCGAGCTGAATTGATGTTTTCGTATGGCTTTGAGAAACGGAGAATGGGAACAATACTTGTAGACGTGGGACAATCAGTTGAATCAATGTGGGGAAGCATAGACAGAAAGAACCGGCACGGTATAAAGAAAGCTGAACAGGGAATCACATTTGCTGAGGTGACAAAGCTTGTCGAGCTGCGGGATTTTTACAGCGTATACGTCCAGATGGCCAAGAGAGAGGAGGCAAAGGCCTATCCATTCTCACATTTCGAATCTCTGTGGAATTTCTTCCACCCTCTAGGCAAAATAGCAGCATTCATTGCATTCTTCAGAGACAAAGCGATTGCCACCAATATCTCCTTAATGCACAGCAGTATGATCCACTTATATGCAGTTGCGGATTCAGACTTCGCTAGGTCAAGCAAAATCTGTGCGAATGACGCTTTGTGGTGGCATATTTTGAAATGGGCTCACGATAGAGGGTTTAGGTATTTCGACCTAAGTGGCAATTTCCTCCATAAAGTCGATGCGGGCGACGAGAAAGCCTGTAGCCTCTACAAATTCAAATCAAAATGGGGAGGAAAGAATATTGAATTTAATGACTACTGGAAATCGGTCGATCGATCGGCTTTTCGCGCACGTGCAAGAAGCGCGAAGATCCTTAACCCATTTCTTAGAGAGGGTGAAGGATGCCATACTTATTGATCGAAACACGCGCGCTAACGAGCACAAATACTGCAACCGCTTGGATTCCAATGGCTCTGCAAGGATGAAGTAACAAAACAAAGATCAAAAGGATCTGAGCAGAGGCTGACAGAAATGCAGTGTAATCTAGAGTGAGTTTTGGATGAAAAACATTGACTTGAATCTTCGCCCTGGAGAGATTGTTGAAGTGCTCTCTCAAAGCGAGATAGTTGCTTCGCTCAATGAGAACCGCGAACTGGAGCAATTGCCCTTCACTCCTGAAATGTGGAGATTTTGCGGAAAGAGATTCAAAGTTCGAAGTTGCCCCAGAAGAATAGCGGTAGAGCCAATAGGAATTAGAGGAATTGGCAAAGTCGTAATCCTCGAGGGCGCCACCTGTAATGGGAATGCTCACGGTGGTTGCGATAGGACCTGCCAACTGCTTTGGAAAGAAGCATGGCTGAAACGGGTGGAACGCAAAGACGAAGAACTGAAAATGCCTTTTCCCCAAACGGAGCGCCCAAGGAATTTTGTTATGGACACACAGCCTTGCCAGTCTGCATGTCTTCTAAAAGCGACATCCCCCTTATCTTGGGAAACAAAGCAGGATTCAGGCAAGAATGCTAAGTCAGCAACTGCTGTTCCCAAGAAAATTTACGCAATTCTAGTCAGTACTAGCCTTGGAATTCGCGCAATTGGAAAAAAGAAGCATCCTATTACTGGCAAGCTTAAAAAAACGCCCACTTTCAGCTTAGGATTGCAACCAGGAGAGATCGTCGAGGTGAAGAGCGAGGAGGAAATTTTGGAGACGCTCGACTTGAAAGGCCGTAATCGTGGGTTAGTATTCGGGGAAGAAATGCTCAAGTTTTGTGGAAAGAAATTCAGGGTACTGAAGCGAGTTGAAAGGGCTATAACCGAAGTGAACGGCCAGATGCGGCAAGTCACTAATACAGTCATCCTGGAAAGTGTTACTTGTGATGGAAGCGCTCACGGGGGATGCCCAAGGAACTGCTTCTGCTTATGGAGGGAAGTCTGGTTAACGAGAGCCAAACCGCAGCGCTCTGCATAATTGCCCTGTGTAAGTCAGTCGTCGCACCAAAGCCAAGTACTTGCGAATCGTCTTGGTGGAGATGGTCACAAATATCACGCACATCAAGCTTTTCGACCCAAGAACGTTGTCCCAGTAGTTGCTAGGTATCATTAATGATATAGAGGAAAAGGCAGAATGAGTATATCAGGCGCTAAGAGGATAATAAACCGAGTTCTGTTGCGCGCGCGCGCGCTAATCGTTGGTTCACCTTTTCTTCGCCGATTTCGAACCAGAATATGCCGCATAGACTGCCATCTCCTCGAAGGAAAGACAAAGGGAAACGGGCGCGAATTGCGTGCCTTGTTTTTCGGAAGAAGCGAGTCTTTGCATTACCTGATAGACCTAATATATTCTGAACTCCATCAAACCAAGAGCTTCGGTCGAACGACACTGAAAAATGCCATTTCGCTATCAGAAGAGATCCCTTCTGATGTCGTGTTTGCCGAATTTGAAGGTGTCATTTCCAATGCATTGTCAAGACACTTCCTAATCCTGCCACATCTCACGTGGACTATGGACATTACTCCCTCTCTGGAAATTCTGATATCAAAGATGAAGCGCCTTAGGCGAAGGTGCATGAGGGTTATACAGGAATCGCACTACACCTATGAATACACTAACAGTGCGGATAAGTTCGATTTCTTCTACGATAGAATGTATGTTCCTTATGTTTCGAGGAAACACGGTGAATCCTCAACAATTGTGAGCAAGGAACGCTCTAGAGAGAAGTTCCAGAGAAGTGGACTTTTTCTCGTGAAATCAGGAGAGGAGTACGTTTCAGGTATCCTATTCAGTAGAAAAAACCGCACCCTTCAATGCGAGCTCTTGGGGATGAGTCATGGCAATGGTAGGGAGCTAGCAGGCCAAGCTGCGCTTCTTGGCCTGATAAAATGGGCAAAAGAAGAAGGGTTCACACAGATTGATTATGGAAGAACAATGCCTTTTGCAAGCGACGGATTGTTTTGGTATAAAAGAACTTGGGGAATGCAAATCGAACCCTTGTCCGACTTAGCCTTCGGGATACATCTGCGCACCCTTTCTGATGGTGTTTTGGATTTCCTGGCAAGCAATCCTTTCGTTTTCGTATGTTCCAGCGACTTGACAATATTGGCATTGCTTGATCTAGCCGATATCGATCCCAAGGCGCTATATCGCAGATATTATTCGTCAGGCCTAAGGCGGCTTGTTGTGATTCATCAAATGGACAACGCAAAAATGCGCGGGATGTCACTACCAGAAAATGTGCTGGAACGGTCGCTTGCGACGTATCTGCAGTTCGAAGAGTTGCAGAAAAAGAATTATTGTGCTCATGTTCTCACATTCGACGAGAGTACACGCTTAAGTACGTAAGAAGACCGCAAAAACGTGGCTTCCTGTGGGTTGAGACAATGAATTCATTAGTAGAGAAATACAAGTTTATGTGCAAGCGACTCTTCCCGCACTTACGGTAGGACGTGTAATAGTATGAAAGAAACTGTGATCGGAATCGTAGGAGGATCAGGATACATAGGATCCAGAATTGCAGATAGGTTAGGCAAACGGTATGCAATCAGAGTTCTCGACAGGTGCCCATATCCCAGAAACGCGGTTGACGGCAGTGTTCAATATCGACCTTGCGACATCACTCATTATGAAGAAGTCAAACGGGGCTTGGAAGGTGTAGACGCTGTTATTCACACGGCCATAGTACAGATACCATTGATAAATGACAACAAGGAACTGGGCTACAATGTGAATTTCATTGGCACACAAAACTTGTGCAAAGCCGTCAGTGAAAGTCCCTCTATAAAGGGGATGGTTCTTGCTGGAACTTGGCATGTTCTAGGTGAAAAGCGTCTAGAAGGAGTAATAGACGAAGACTTCGGATTCAGACCAGACAAAGTAGAGGATAGAGCTTATTTGTATGCTCTCTCAAAGATAGCTCAGGAAATTCTGATGAGATTTTATAATCAAATGGTACCGGATTCGGTTTTTGGGATAATCCGCCTCGGAACTGTTCTTGGTGAAGGAATGCCTGAGAAAACAGCCGCCAACATTTTCATATCAAAAGGATTGAAAGGAGAACCCATAACGCCCTATAGACACACTATGTACCGCCCGATGCTTTACGTAGACGTTTACGACGTCTGCAGAGCATTTGAAGCATATGTGGCAAAGATTCTAAGGGGAGAAGTAAGCAAAAATGGCAAAGGAACCTGTAACATAGTAAACTTGTGCTGGCCAATTCCAATCACAATACTGGATTTGGCAAAATTCGTACAAGAGGAAATGGCAAAGCTCTCCGGAGGAAAAATCAGACCTGAAGTAGAAATAGTCGATCAGAAATTGCCGATGCTTCATGATCCTGAAGACGCGAAAAGACTAAGAATAGACGTAAGCAAAGCCGAACAGTTCTTGGGCTTGAAAGACCTTAGGAACCCGAGAGAATCCATAGCAAACATTATCAGCGATCGCTTGAAGAAGACCTAGAAGTCACCTCTTGCTAGCGCGCGCTTGAAAAGAGTGGACATATGATAAATGAGATCGTGCGCACACGGTCTAGGAGATCGAAAAGTGATCAAAATGCTGGCTGACCAGATTGGAGCTCAAAGCAAGAAAATAGTCTGGGTAAGCCCGCTGATTGTTGATATTCATCTCCACAAGACCTCAAGACTGGAAATTCTGCGCGCCTTGTCTGAGCGCGGCCACCAAGTGCGTCTGATTGCATCCTATTCGTCAAGGAATAATCCAAATGAAAGACTAGGTGTTCCTACTCTACTGTTTCCACTTAGGTATTTTCCTTCCTTTTCACCTTCAGCATACACAATACTCTTGTCACTAGTTCTGCCAATACTCTTCATCCGGTCGAGACCTGATTATGCTATTATCGAGCCGGATGTGACAGTCTTTGGGATGGCAACCACGTTTCTCTTGCCAAAGAGCATCCGCCCCAAGGTTATTTTAGACATAAGAAGCACACCTGTGAATATCTCAGGCTTAGGCGGATTCTTGAAAAGCTTCTTTTTCGGTATTGCTGTGCATGTATCGAAACAATTCTTTCAGGGAATAACCATAATAACTGAGATGATGAAGAAGGAAGTTTGCCAAGTTTTTCATATTGACCCTCACAACGTGGGTGTCTGGACTTCGGGGGTATCAACAGTCCTTTTCAACCCACAAAAATATGATGAGACAAGCATTAAGAAAGAATGTGGGCTAGAAGACAGATTTGTCGTTTTCTATCATGGAATGCTAGGCGAAAAAAGAGGAATACCGCAGACCATCAAAGCTATTGAAATCCTGAAAAAGAAGTGCCCTGATCTTGTTCTGTTCCTATTGGGAAGTGACCCAGACCTCGACCTCAAACGATTGGCACAAGAACTTGAAGTCGAAAAAATGGTCATCGTGCATGGCAGAGTAAGTTACGCTGAGATTCCCAAATACATTTCCATGTGCGAAGCAGGACTCATGCCACTGCCAAACCATCCCGACTGGAGAAACCAATGTCCACTGAACCTTCTTGAATATCTCGCCATGAAAAAACCTGTGATAGCTACTGACATACCCGCAAATCGGGAAATCCTTGGAAACAGTAAATGCGGAATCTATGCTTCGTCAGCCAACTCAGAAGAGATAGCCCGGGCCATTGCCTACGCATACGAGAACAGGGCAGAGATTGGAGATTGGGGAGCTTTTGGGAGAATAATTGTGGAAGAAAGGTACACTTGGAACAAGGTAGCCGAAAAATTCGAAACTTACCTTCTCAAATTGTGATTTGGACTAGATTCAACCCATCGGAATCTGCGATCTTTATGGTCGGAATCTTTGGTCTTGCTTGCCAGAAGAAAGACTCTCTCTGCAAAGAGAATGTAGAGGATCTAGTCAAGATTCTAAGACGCGGAGATTGCTGCACCGAAAGATTGATGCTAGGCTCAGGGTTTCTCGGAACAGTAGAGCTTTTGTCTTCACGCGGCAAAAATGGCGTTGTATTTGACAATGACCTGTCCCTGGCTGGCATATCTAGAGGAAGTGTGGGCAACAAGAAGGAAATAATTGATGCATTGGGGGCATTGCCATCCATTCCCGCCGAGAGTGAGACTCAATTCCTAATCAATCTCTATCAAAAGAAAGGTTTGGAATTCGCGAGGTACATCAACGGTCTGTTCAATGTGGCGATAAACGATGAGAAAAACAGAAGGATCATCATAGTGAATGACAGATATGGATTCTATCCCCTATTCTACGCATTGAGTAACGAAAGGTTTGTTTTTGCTTCAGAAGCTAAATTCATACTAAGAGCTACCAACATAGCCCCGAAAATGAACAAGATGGCCATAAGTGAATTCTTTACACTTTCTTATCTTCTTGGCGAAAAAACCTTTTTCGAAGGCATAAGACTCATGAAACCTGCAAGCATAATGATCTTCAACAAAGCTGAAAACAAAGTCGAAACCAAGCAATACTGGGATTTCTCAATCCCCAAACGCAGCTTTGACACACAGGGCATCTTGTTTGAGGATTTTAAGCGGTTGATGGGGAAAGCAGTCGAACGTGCAATCCAGGGCAACAAGAAAATCGGCGTGTTCTTGAGCGGAGGCCTGGACAGTCGAGCAATAGCAGCTTTTGCCACTAGGACTGATGCTGAGGTAGTGGCTTTCACATTTGGAAACAAAGATTCCTTTGAACAAAAGATTGCCGCGCGAGTTGCAGAGAAACTCAAAATCAAGTACGTATTACGGGAAATACCATCGGATTTCATAGCCAACTACGCTGAGAAAATTGTGTACAATGGAGATGGAATGATAAGAATCCGCGACTGCCACTTTATCGCGTTGCTAGACGAAGTCAAAAGCATGGTTGACGCGGTCTTGCTGGGAACATTCGGGGGAGAGCTTTTCGGGAGCAAAGTAACGAAAAAACAGAGAGATTTTGAGAGTAAGGAAGAGGTAATAGACTATCTTTTCAAGAAGAATACCACAGTGATTCCCTTAGATGAATATCAAGAAGCTTTCGGCAGCGATTTCAAGAATGCCGGCAGCGAGCTTCTGGAAAGGTTTCACAGGACGTTTGATCAAATACAATTCGGGCTACCTGAAGACATTGTGGAATACTGGGAATACCGAAACAGGCAAATAAGATACATCTTTCAGTCCTTTCAATATATGAATTGGTATCTCGATATGCGCCATCCATTTCTGGACACCGACCTCGTGGAATTCTTCGCACTAGGATTGCCCTATAACTCAAGACTGAATGAAAGCTTCCTCCAAAAGGCATTGAACTATTGCTTTCCATCTTTGTCAGACATACCCTGGGAGCGCACGGGGGCTCCACCTGATGCCGGTCCATTCACGATGTGGGTTGGAAGAGGAAAACTCTTTCTCAAGAACCAGATACGCCGAATCTTGGAGAGAGCGTCAAAGGGCAAAATAGGAATTGCACCCCGCGACTATCGACTCTACGGCCAGTGGCTAAGAACCGGTTCCAAGGATTACGTGGCTAGACTTCTGTCAGACCATCGAACGCTGAGCAGAGGGTTTTTTAACCCCGGCTACATTCAGAGAGTTTTGCAGGAACACATGAACTTCCAAGAGAACCACGACGAACTGGTATGCGATCTAGTCAATTTTGAACTGCTCAACAGGACTTTTCTTGAAGGCTTTGAACCACTGGAATGTAACGTATTTGAAACTGATGAAAACCCAAGGAAGGTGTGACAAATCCGTTTGCGAATCAGATTTCCGCTCGAGGTTCTTGAAAGGATTTGCCAAATGAATCCAAAACTGTACATGAGCTACCTGAGAAAAAAAGGCGTCAGCATAGGAGAAGGCACTCAGTTTTTGGGTTCGGTTAATATAGACGTAACCAGACCTTGCTTGGTGGAAATCGGAAAAAACTGCACCCTCACGAATGGTGTGACGATTCTGACCCATAGCGGTGTGCTTGCCCTCAGAGCGATATATGGTGAGTTGCTTGCCTCTTCGGGAAAAGTCGTACTTGAAGAGAATGTCTTCGTAGGCACTCACGCGATGATATTGAAAGGAGTGCACGTTGGGAAGAATACTATTATTGGAGCTGGGGCGGTGGTGACTCATGACGTTCCAGCCAATTCAGTGGCTGCTGGCAATCCATGTAGGGTCATTATGGGTATTGATGAGTATTATGAGAAGAGAAAGAAACTCTACGTTGAGGAGGCGAAAGCTTATGCTCTGGAGCTATTCAGAAAAACCGGAAGGGTGCCTAGACAGGAGGATTTTTGGGAAGAATTCCCACTTTTTTTGAGCAGAAACGAGAGTTGGGAAAAGTTGCCTGTCAAAAAACAGCTGAACTCAGCAATATCAAGCTTCGAGAGATCAAAATCGTTGTATAAGTCTTTCAACGATTTTCTGATTGATTCGGGGATTCCACCGGATAAGGTTGAAGGCAACTAACCTCCTTGTTGTCGATGGTTTGCGTGTGAATCTGAATGGAGAAGAGTGGGAAACCAGTGACAGTACTTATCATAAGCTACTCCTTTCCTCCTTGCACAAAAGGTGCACCTACTCTAATGTATAACCTGTGTAAGTATTTATCCAAGAAAAGCTTCCAGGTCATGACTGCGAATTCTGAATTGGCAACTCATGCAGGAGATTATGACGCTAAATATGTTCTGGATTGCTCTACGATAAGACTGCCAGTACGCGCGGGCAAAGACCTGAGAGCTGGGTTGAAGTTTTTTTTCTTGTCAATTCTCACGGGACTTTTGCTTAACAAGAGAGGAGAGTTCAACTGTCTCCTAGCTGTATACCCCTATGAGTACGACCTATACGCTGCCTACGTATTGCGCAAAATCACAGGAAAGCCGCTCATCATCTACATGCACGATCTGTTCTCAGAAGTAAGAAAAGACGCTTGGCTATACTGCATCTGGAAGTCCATCGAAAGAAGAATCTTCTCGTCAGCCTCTGCGGTAATTGTGACAAACGAAAGATTCAGAAATTACTATCTCAAAAGAGGAGTAGCAAAGGTTATAGTTCTCACATCATGCATCGATTTGAATGAAGAAAATCAACAAGCAACTTCTCAGCGCCTTTCTCTGACGAGGCCCGGGAAAAAGCTCCGAATCGTGTTTACGGGTTTGGTGTACAAGGCTAACGAAGATGCAATACTATGCTTTCTTAACGCTGCAGAGAAAGTCAAAGATGTCGAAGTCGTTTTCGCCACAACCTCCAAGAAAGACTACCTAAAAGACGTGAGCATAGGATTCCTTCCAAAGAAGGCATGCTATGACCTCCAGAGAAATGCGGATGTCTTATTCCTGCCTCTTTCCTTCAACAATTCCTATCCGGAAGAAATCGAATGCGCGTTTCCCACCAAAGCTCTGGAATATCTTGCTGCAGGCAGACCGATTCTCGCGATTGTGCCAAAAGGAACCTTTTCCGAAGAATTCGTGAAGAAAAATGAGATTGGAATAGTCGTTACTGAACTCTCTGAACAGAAAATAATAGATGCAATAGAGAGACTCAGGGACAAAGAAACAAGAAAGGTTTTCTCAGAGAACGCTTTCAGAGCAGCACCGCTTTATGATGCCAGAATTCAGGCTAGGCGGTTGTATGCTATTGTTCAGAATGTTGTTTCGAAAAGCTCTATGACAAAAGAACACGTTGCGCCAGCCTCTAGAAAGACACCTGGCACATGTTTTCCTCATGATGCAGAAAGTCTGCCACGGGCAGCAAAGGAGGTTTGCTAGCTGAGCAATCTGGAAGAACTATCTGAATGGTTTTTGAATTCTCAGATCTTTAATGGAGAAGCCTATGTCGCTTATTACTCTGCAAGAAGACAAGGTCTAGTATACCCGGAAATAACGGCTTACGCCATAAGTTTGTCTTGCATGTTATTCAAGAGAAACAAAGAGCGGAGATTTCTGGAAAGAGCAGAAAAATGTGCTGAGTACATGACTAGAATAAACAAGCATGGTGCTGTTCCGAATTTCGCGGACAATCTTTCATATGCATTTGACACGGGAATTTTCATTTCAGCCATGTTTGATTTGTACGCTTTGACTAAGAACGATTCCTACTTAAAGCAAGCTGACAAAAGCCTAAACTGGCTATATTCTCTCTGGAATGGAAGGTACTTTTCTGCTGTAGACCAACTTCCTGAGGAAAGAGAGTGGTATCATCGCCCCTCAGTGCATCTTGTCAAGCTCGCGATACCATTGCTAAAGGCCGCAGAGAGTTTGGGAGACAAGAGACATGAAGCCACAGCACTAACGCTATTACAGGAATACAAACAACTACAGGAAGAGGACGGCAGGTTTAGACTAAACCAGAACTCGGCTGTAACTATGGCTCATCCTCATTGCTACGCGACAGAAGGCTACCTCTACGCATATCATGCCACGAAAAACGAGGAGTTTTTGGATGTAGCGCGCAGGGCAGGAGATTGGCTCCGCAAGATGCAGAACAAGGACGGATCCCTATACCGAATATACTATTCGCAAGTACAAGAACGTCGTCAAGTATATGAGAAACTCAAGACATCAGATGCAACGGCTCAAGCGACAAGAATCTGGAAGCTTCTATCGACAAATAAAGACAACATTGAGAGAGCATATGAGTATCTAAACGGCGAACTCGATGGCGGACTACGGTTGTTCAGAAACGAATCTCTAGGAGGGAAGCTTCTTTCTTGGCGAAGGCCAATCTACTCCTGGCCGACCTTCTTTTTTATTCATTCTGTTAGCCTACCATTTGGAGAAGTGAGTTACACTGGAGAACTTTTTTGAAGATTCTCAAAGACTGGTATCTGGCAAAGGTCGTACATGTAACAAACACAGACTAAGGTGACAGATTAATGGAAAGAGCATGCGAACGAATAATTGTTTCTAAGATTGAAAACTTCGGTGATATACACAATTGCGTGAAGAACGGCATTATGTCGGTTGGCATGCGCGAACTAAATTCAGACAGCATTGTTGCAATAAAGCCGAACCTATGCTGCATCAAATCGCACGAAACAGGCGCAACCACCGATCCACGCGTTGTGGAAGCAATAATAACTTTCCTAAAAAGCGAATACGGTGTCAAATCCATCTATGTGGTGGAATCTGACGGAGGACAAGTACTTGCAGACATGGCCTTCAAGTTGCTGGGATACGAAAGACTATGCAACAAACTAGATGCAAGAGCAATAAACCTGTCCAAATGTCCTTCTGCGATTCGAAAGTTCCCGCAAAACGTCTTCCTGAAAGAAATAAAGATCCCTGACGTAATGGAAAAAGCCGACTTCTTCATATCAGTCCCTAAGATTAAGACTCATGGTTATCGGTCGTTTACCTCAACGTTGAAGAATCAGTTTGGATGCAATCCAGATCCCCATAAAGGTAAATTCCACGCTAGGCTCAAAGACGCCATAGTGGATCTCAATGTCGCATTCAAGCCTGATTTGGTTGTTGTTGACGGGATAGTGGCATTGGGAGGTTATCGCGGCCCAGTAAGCGGAGTGCCCATAAGGATGGATACACTTGCCTTCGGAAGGGATCCTGTTGCAATGGATTATCTAGTCGCAAGACTTATGGGAATCGAGCCTAGCACTGTAGAATATCTTGTTGAAGCTAAGAGAAGAGGAATCGGAACGTCGGAATACAAAACTGAAGGCCCTGTTCCTTGGGGTTTCAGACCGAAATTCAAGATTCCTCCTCCGCGGCTGCGAAATCTTTACGGTATGTTTCGAATGAGCAAGTAATGGTGAAAGGCTTTGGATAGTAAGATTAAGGTTGTTGTTGTAGGGACAGGCCAGATTGCCACAAGAGCGTGCATACCTGCGTTCTTGGCGAACAAGCATGTCGAATCAGTGGCTCTAGTGGAACTGATCGATTGTACTTCATCATCCAAAACATTTTTTCAGAGCAGAATAGGCTAAATAGCACGCGCACGCGAACGGAGGAATCAACCTGTTCCTAATAGCCATTACTAGGTCAGAAATCGCTAACAACTTCCAGTCCCTTGACATTGAGGAATCTAAGAGCAATTCTTCCATAATAACTATCGTTACAGATAATTTCCTGTCCAAACTCATTCCGGAGTCAGATGGATTTTCGATCATCGAATCTCCCATAGTATCTAATGAAAACTTGAGGAACCTAGTTTTTTCACAAGTTAAGTTCAACGACGTAAACAATGTTCTCGAAATATCCAGGTCCACATTATCAGGAAGAGCTATTTACTATCAGATTGATTCAAAAGGAAATCTCTTCTGTTCGACACATATTTCAATGCTTAGAAAGGCCGGAGTCAAAATAGAAGAGGATCCAAGTGTTCTCCCCGAATTCTTTGTTTATCGCTATATCATGCCTCCGCAAACATTGTACAAAAACGTTGAGCAATTGGTGGCTGGAAGTCGGCTGCGGATTAAGTTGTTCAACGGAAAATGCAAAATTGCGTCAGCATCCCAGTTCACGCTCCCGAAGCAGGAAAAGGAGCTTAAGTCTGTTGAGAATATTTCAAAACAAGTATCCGATTATCTTTCTAAATGCATTCAACTATTGAGCCCTTCCAGAGATAGACTCGTCGTCCTGCTTAGTGGTGGGTTGGATTCATCGATATTATTCAAGGCGTGTCAAACCACTCTTGGAATTGACACTACTTGTTCAACAGGGTATCCTTTTGAGGATCCAAGAAACAATGTCGAAAAGGAATATGCCTTATCAGCCGCTGAAGCTCTTCAGGCAAAACATGAGTATTATGAACCCACGAACAATGAATACTTGCGTGGTTTTGTAGAGGCGGTGTCAGCGGCGGAAGAACCGATTCATCATCTTCAGTCAGTAATGATCTACCTGCTTTTCAAAAAGGGTCTTCCTCAAAGTAAGGATATCGCAGTTAGTGGGTTTGGCGCTGACGGATGTTGGGGGTGGGCTCTTCTTGAAGCAATGCATCGCAGTAGCAAGAAGTTGTTCAAGCTACTGTTGAACCCTCTAATGGTAAGGCCATTCAGAATCGCTTCACAGGTTACAGGGCGAGGAGGATATTTCATTGATACTTCTCTGAAGTGGAAGTCCAGCAGGAACTGCTCACTACAAGATCCTAACCATATTATTTGGGACGTATACAGGTATGGAAGCGAAGATTGGGTGTGCGAGAATCTGAACGTGTCAAGACATGACATAATCAAAGACCGGTGCAATGCGATAAAATCAATGGAAGGACGCTCGGTTTATGACATTATTTCGTTCTACGCCTTTCTAGGGGAAACATCTGCAACGCAGTCAATATGGGCAAAACTTGGTGAAAGCCAACACAAGGTATTATTTAATCCTTTCACCTACTCTGATCTTCTAAGCTATTCGTACACGATACCTTGGGATTTGAAACTCAGAACCCACAAGAATATCTTGCGCTGGACCGCGCGCCAATATGGTATCCCGGAGTTTATCATCGGTCGACCTAAAAGCGGTTTCAACATTAGAGCAAAAGGCTGGGGAAAGAGAGGAGGAATATTCGATTCTTTGATTCCTTTAGCTTCCAAAGTGTTTGATGAAAACCAAATTCGTAACATGCAATCCTCGAATCCGGAGAAAGCGATGACATTCTGGAATATTCTGAATTACTCAGTTTGGAAACGATTATGCATAAATAATGAATCTATGGATGTTCTGTTAGAGGAACTCGACTAAAGATGAGCTTCGAAAATAGGTCGGACCCGCCTGTTACAATGGGCGCACCCGCGTTTTACGTGCTTGAAAAGCGCGCTGGACTGGGCTTTCGGAGGGATCGGCCGATGGTGAAAGCAATTGGATAGAAAGCTAAGAGTTGCTGTTGTGGGAACTGGTCAAATCGCCACAACAGCGCGGATACCTGCCTTCTTGTCTAACAAGTATGTTGAACTGGTTGCTCTAGTTGACACTGAACCTGGAAAGGTTAAGAAGACAGCGAAGAGGCTAGGGATAAAGAGATTTTTTGCATCCATTGATGACCTATTTGCGACAGAAAAAGTAGATGCTGTCGCTATTTGTACGCCACCAAGTACACATGCCGATCTCGCTGTAAAAGCGATGAATTATGGGGCTCACGTGATTTGCGAGAAGCCGATGGCAAACACGTTAGAGGATGGGAAACGAGTCTTCGTAACTTCCAGGTCCAAAGCAAGGATCCTTATGGTAAGCTCTCAAAGGCGACTTGTCGCAAACTACCGCAGAGCGAAGGAGCTAATAGTCAAAGGAGCTGTGGGACATGTTTATTGCATTTCGGATACTGCTTTGTCACCAAGCCCGCTTTTCGCTTGGGGCAAATCGCCGTGGTACTATCAACCAGACGGAGGAGGTGTTTTGCTTGACCTAGGGCCTCATTGCTTTGACATGCTGAACTATTTCTTCGGGTGTTTTCCGACTATGATCTCGTCACATAATCATTCATATCTTGACTCTCCGGTGGAAGATTGCAGCTATTGCATAATAGATTATCCTGAAAATAGAACTGGTTTCGTAGTTATGAGTTGGCTAGCATCAGTCCCATTCGCAAGAACAACTATCCATGGAACGGCAGAAACGATACATGTTTCTCCAGATTCACTTCTTGAACTGAATCCTACAGACATCCCAGAGATTTCCCAACTCCGCGAGAACGTTACTCGACTGCTAGGTATGAAATTCCCTAATCTGCCGTTTTTAAATGTGCAAAGAAACGTAAACATTCTCCAACTCGAGACGAGTAACTTTGTTCAGCAGATAAGGAATGGGGAAACCTACTCCAGAAGTGCTTTGAATGCTTTGAACGTTCTTGCTACAATCGAAGCAGCAAAGAAATCTTCATCCCAGAGAATGCAAACAAAAGTCGAGACTTTCAACGAATGAGAGGTACAAAGATGCTCAGTTTCCCCAAAACAGCTGTCCTGCTGTTCTTCTTTTTCTTTCTGTCCATTTTATTCAACATTCCGATAATACAGCAAATACTTGGATTCCTCTGGCTAACGCTAATCCCTGGATACGCGTTTCTCAGAATTCTGAAGTTAGATGAGTGGGGTCTTTTAGATCTAGTCGTTTTTTCGGCAGGCTTAGGCTTAGCAATCGTAATGCTTTCGGGTCTAATTTTCAATGGTGTTTCCCTAGCTCTAAACTTCCCTCAGCCTTTATCGGCTATTCCTTTTGCTGTAACACTAGGTGGTCTCACTTTGGTCTTGTTACTGCTTGGGTGGAAACAAGAAAGAAAGAAACCAGAAAGCACGTTCACGAAAGTGAGAATCAAGCTGGCCGATATTCCGCAAATACTTGCGTTGGCCACAGTTCTTGCCTTAAGCATTACTGGAGCTTTGTATAAAAACACCTCTTTCTTGCTTCTAATGATGATTGGGGTGTCGCTCCTGATTGCAATAAGCGTTCTTTCAGAACGGTGGATTCCTTCGAAGTTGTTTCCTCTAGTCATTGCGTCGTGCGCAGTTGCCCTGTTATTTCACACAGCTCTGATTTCAAAGCATCTCATGGGCGTAGACGTTTTTCTCGAGTTTTATGTCTTCAGCCAAACTAAGGCTAGAGGCGTATGGATTGCGCCTGGAAACCTCCTGCAATATTCATTGACCGACGACCTGAACTCTATCCTGAGCGTAACGATCCTCCCTGCAGCTGGCACAGCAGTTTTGGGGATTGATGGTGAAACTTTCTTCAAACTCTTTTATCCAATCGTATTTTCTATAGTCCCGCTTGCCCTCTACAAGATGTATCAACAACAAGTCGACATAAAAATAGCTTTCTTGTCAACGATGCTCTATATTGCGGTACCTACGGTTTTCTACGGAATTGAACCCTTAGCTTTGTGTAGGCAGATAATAGGCCAGCTTTTCCTTGTACTCTCTCTAACGTTCATACTCGACAAGAAGCTAGTTTCATGGAAGAAAAAAATCCTACTGATCCCTCTTGTCAGCGCCTTGATAACTACGCATTACTCGTTAGCCTACATTTTCCTATTCTACGCGGTGATCTTCTATGCCGCTCCTCACGCGCTCTTCTGGTTAAGAGAGAAACTGGACAGGCAAACTCTGAGCTTGGCAATGCTTCTACTAATTATTGCCATAACTTTCTCATGGTACACCTACGTCTCAAGTTCTCCACTAAACCATATGTTGGATTCTTTTAATAGGATAGCCAATTGGTTTAGCCGGGATTTCAGTAGCCCAGAAGCAAGAGGTTTTGGAGGATCTTTGTCGTCCTTGTCACCCTTAGCAGGCACGAGTATAGCAGGCCTGACTCACAAGATTTTGGTCTACATTCAGTTTCTTTTTATAGGCATCGGCGTAGCAGTTGTAGCAATCAAACCAAAGGCATTTGGTGTTTCGTCTGAATACCGGCTACTAAGCCTTGCCAGCGGAACACTTCTTATGTTGTGCGTTGGTGTTCCAAACCTTGCCACCACCTTGAACCCTACAAGATTTTATGCGATAGTAATTATGTTTCTGGCTCCTTTTTTCGTGTTAGGGGGTGTTTTTCTGTTCAGCGTAATTGTCAGGTTTGTTTCAAAAGTCTTGCGCAACTTTAGAAGGAAAAGCGTAGGGAAACTTGGGCTATACATGGTCACCTTTGTATTGATCGCCCTTTTCCTTTTTCAAGTGGGATTTGTCAATCACGTTACAAACGACTATCCTTACTCGTATTCACTGGACTTAGACAGAAAGGAAATGTCGAACGACATTAGCATCAGAATCACAACGCACAATCTTTACTTCCTGGATCAGGAGGTTCGTAGCGCGGAGTGGCTGGGGAGAACGGCAGGCGCTGGTTTGAAGGTATATGCTGATTGGAGTTCGCAACGCTCAGTCCTGAAAAGCTATGCAACATTGCCGGACTACAGAATGATTCAGATTACAAATGATAGTGAGCCCGAGTCTCAGACCTACATTTATTTGAAATATATCACCACTCAGCTGGGTTTAGTTTCATTGGCTAGTGGCGGGTATCTTAACTCCTCTACTGCGTTGCCCACTATCACGAGCTTCAGCAAAGTATACTCGAACGGGATAAGCGACATCTATTCTGTCCCTTGAACTAAGAAGACGTTTAGGTAGATTGGAACTTGATAGTTGAGATTAGAAATGCAAGCGCCAAAGTCTGGAATAGTGCGCTGGAAAAAGCTGGACCTAGTGGAACCATTTTTCAGTCCACATTCTGGGCGGACTATCATAAGAAAACGTATGGCGATCGTCCTATCTACATTGCATATCTTGACAAGAAGGGCAACATTCTGGGCCTACTGCTCGCGCTAGAAAGCTGCTATGCTAAACATCCCGCACTTAACCAATTGGGTAGAAAAGGTGTGCTATTTGGAAAAACGTACAGGCATGCAGCAACGTGGCTACTTCATGGCATACTTCCTTTTGTCTACTGGGAAGGTGGCCCAGTAGTTCTTGACCCACCGCCAGAACGCGGGTCGCCATTCATTAAGGCAACCGTGTACCGCGGAATTCTTGATGGAATTGCCAGAATGGCTCAGAGCAGAGGCTACTATGAGGTGAAGTTTGCCCGACCTCCATACTTTGATGATGCAACTGATATCTTCTCTTCCGCTGGCTTCGAGAAAAAGAGAATGGGAACTGTTCTTGTTAACCTAGAGGGCACAGCAGAGGAGTTGCTCAGAAGCATAGACAGCGGCTGTCGTAGATACATCAGACGCGGAAGAGAACAAGGCATTCAGGTCTCAAAGGCCAGCGATCTCTCAGATCTCAAGCAATTCTATGACTTGAACGTGGAGCTCTGCAGAAGGTCTGGAACAAAAATATACCCATATTCACATTTTGCTTCTTTATGGAATCACTTCTCGCCAATCAACAAGATTGTTGTCTTCATCTCACGCCTTCAGGATAAACCGCTGGCCGGATTACTCTGCCTGATGCATAACGAAATGGTCCACGGATATAGGATAGGTGATTCGGACTACGCTCGAAACAATAGGCTATATGCCACCTATCCTCTTTTCTGGCACGCCATAGAATGGGCACATGATAGAGGCTTCAAATACTTTGACTTGGCAGGCGTGGAGCTGCACAAAATCGATGCAGGCTACAAGAAAGCACTTGGCATATACAGATTCAAGTCGCAATGGGGCCATCTTGTAGAATTTCACGATTACGAGAAGACCTATGGTGAAAGGCGACTTGTCAAGTTTCTTAATCGCTTCATGACCGATTCGCTGTAACCGAGAGCGCCGCACGATGATTCGATCGATCGAAAATGTATAGGGAAAACAAAAGTGGATCTATTCTTGGCGCGCGCCTAAATAATGAAGCCGCGCGCTTATAGTGAATCGTGCGACGCAAGATTTAATAACATCCAATGCAACGTATGTACAGAGTGAACACGTGTACATTAAAGCATTTGTACTCCCAAAAGGTTCAATACCAACAATGAACCATTACATATGTCGCGCACACGCGAGGGTATAAGACTAATCAGAGAAGTAACCAAGAGGTGTTGGACAATGACTTTGATCTCAGGAAAGCGCGGGAGCACACGTAGTCTTGTTGTTCCAGTTCTACTTGCATTTCTGGTAATGGCGACAAGTGTAGCAGCTCTGGATTATGCTGCTCTTATTGCCTCTCACGGAACAATAAAATATCCAAGCGCGTACAGCACATTCACAATTACAGGCGTAAGCGGAGTTTATACTGGAAGAAACAACAATAATCCAAGTCAAACCACTTCAGGTTCTAATGCTGCTACTGTGATAACAACAGTTTTCGGATGGATGTCTCCAGGTCAAGGCGTAGGGTTTATCGGCGAGTTTACATTAACCTCTGGCATAACGGTTAGCAAAGATATTACTCTGGATTTTACGGAAGGCTCAACTTCAGGCCTTATTGGAGACCAAGCAACCGTGATAGGAAACACTGGTACTGGAGTCTTTCTAACAATCAGTGGCGCGGTCACTTTTCTCGGCGGTAATTTTATAGGAGTCACACGCCCCGGAATAGCAATCAACGGCGCTTCAAACAGTCTGTTCAAGGGTTGCTTCTTCCAAAAAATCAGAACCGAAGTATCAGGCACATATTCCACTAACATACGTTGGGAATACTGCACTTGGCACAATACTACAGCAGCATACAGTTATTACATAGTTTTCAACTATTTAGGAGACCATTTCTACTGGGACCATTGCACTTTCAAAGATGGGATTGGATCTGGAGGAATAGGCCTCTTCTGTAACGATGATAAAGGAACTGCAAACTATGCCGAGATTACCGATTGCATATTCGACAACTTAGGTTATCATTCCATATATCTTGAAAGTAACCAAGAAGCTATAGGTAACCCTCAAACTGATGGCCACTGTATCGTCGCTGGAAACACCTTCATAAATATGCAAGGTACTAATCTGGCTGGGGTTCATCTAAAGGTTCCAAGTTGCTTGATTTACAATAACGTCTTTGAAAATTGGTCTGCGACTGGCTATCAGTATGGATATGGAGTGTCCGCTTACGGCGACTATCCTAATTCCAATTGCTATGACAATGAAATCTACAACAATACCTTCAAGAATATACCACTGGCAATAGCTATCGGTTCGGGGCCTTCTGAGGCTCCGCAACTGCGCAACAAAGTGTATAACAACACCTTCATTAACATTCCCAGCATAAACGATGGTGGCGCCATTTGCTTAAATTTGGGGTCAGTCAGCACTCAAACCAACGACACATGGATATACTTCAACCGTTTCTACAATTGCTCTCTACCATTTCCACCTACAGATGGTTCCTACTCCCTCGTTACGAACACAGTAATCGCATATAACACGTTTGACGCAACCGTTCCTAGCTCCGAACAGACTGCTCTGCACTCTTACGTGAATACATTGATTTATGGGAATACACCATGGATGGCAGACTATCCGATTCCATTACCGTCACCTTTGCCAGTTCCGCCTCCTCCGTAATACTGAAAGCGCGCGCTGGTTTGGAAGGCTATCTGTTCTTTGAAATAAAGTTCTAGGAAAAGTGGAGAGCACTAGTACGTGGGCGAATTGGATGGCGCCAGGGCGCCCATGAAAAGCGCGCGCGAAAGGTTCAATACAAGAATGAACCACGTACACATATGTCGCGCACGCGCGAAGGCATGAGCGCGCTAATCAGAGAAGTAACCAAAGAGTGTTGAACAACGACTTTGATCTCAGCAAAGCGCGCGAGCCCACGGAGTCTTGTTGTTCCAATTCTACTTATATCTCTAACGATTGGGACAAGTGCAGCATCTCTATATTATGCCGCTATTATTGTCTCTCGCGGAACAATAGGCTCTCCAAGCTTCTTTTCGCAAACGTATCGAAGCGAATTACGTGGCGTTCTAATGAAGCATCTTGTAGGGTATACCAACGATTACGCTCTTATTTGCCAAACACTTGCCAGTTATGATTTCAACGCGGTGTACGTGGAAGTCAATCCGTTTGAATGGACGGGCAATATGATGAATGAAATTCCAAAATTCATGACCGCTTGTGCGAATAACGGCTTGGAGCTTCACATACTGTTTCTCTTCTACGGATGGTCAGACACCTATACTACTGAGGGCAATGAGGCACCCAATCCATACGGTCTAACTGGTGCCGACCCAGACTGGCGAATGGTAGATGCAGGAGGCAACTACGTAGACTGGTGCTGCCTCCAAAGAACATCAACAAGAGCACGCGTAAAACAGGTAATCGACATTATGTTCAATTACTATGGCTCAGGCATTGCGGGCATAAACTTTGACTACGTACGTATGCCAGCATCATCTGAGGGCATTGACTCCTATAGTGTATGCTACTGCAACGAGTGCAAAGCAGCTTTTCAAGCATGGCTTCCAACAGTGGGCAAAACATTCACTGGAAATTGGAGCGATTATTACCATGGCGGCTCAAGATGGGCGGATTATGCGGAATGGCGATGCAATCCAATAAACAACATTATCAGAGATGTGCGCCAATGGGCATTAGCCAAAAAGTCAAATCTAACGTTCTCGGCTGACGTATGGTCGCCCTTCCGCTGGGTGGAATGGTCTCCAGATTACTATAAAGACTATATGGCTCAGGACCCTGCTTACTGGGTTTCTCAGGGCTGGCTTGACATGCTGAATCCGATGGAATACATCAGTGATTGGACTGGTCTTCAGTTTGCAATAAACAACGCAATGACATACTTTACTGGAGGCGAAATTTCAAATAGCTACAAATCGACTGACCCAACCACTTACGTTGGTGACGGCAAAGGTTCGATTCCCCTTGTGCCATTTATAACTACTGGTCAATATGGAAGCGGTGTTAGTCCAGTTAACACAGCTTTCTGGTTGCAGGAAATAGATTTCTTGCGGTCAAGTGGTTGCAACGGCTTCATAATCTGGTGTTATGCTGGTCCGGGTATGGGCTGGCCGGGATATGACGTTACACCATACCTTGCTGCGATACGAGACAGAACAGACGGCGGTAAGACATGGTTCTCGGTATTCACGCAGTCGCGAACACACGCGATAGGTTCGACCATTATATGGCAAACCTCACTTCCAACCATAGGAAAGGTTGAATACAGCCAGACACAGATATTCACAGCGACACCCAGGAACGGGTCATTGTTGCCATATGTAGACATTAACTATGTAAACGGAACGATTCTTGTATCCGAACTCACGCCGACCCAAAACCATGAGATCACTGTGCCTCTTTCGCCACCGTTCTACTTTCGTATAAGGAATGCAGACTCTAGTGTTGAGCCTGCAACCCCAGTATATCTGAACACTGGCTACTCCGGATAAATCGCGCGCTTCAGCAAAACACTAAGCTCTAAGTTGATCTTTGACGACGACGTGCTAATGATGATCTCTTGATCCAGCGATCGCGCGCGCTCGCTGTCAGCTTGGTTCGAACCTGTGCATATGTCTCTTCGAGAAGGAAAGAGACTGGCTTCCTAATTCCTTTTTTTAATTCTTCAATTGCGCCTTCTTGATAGAATTTTTTTTCGACATAAACACCTGGGGCGACTAATTGTTTTGGCTCAAGCCTTTTTATTCTGGCTCCAAATTTGCCTACGTACCATTGAGCAACTCCCTCTGAAGCCGCGTTGCCATACCAACCCTTAAAGTGGTTCAAATACATGTCTCTTTCTGCCTTGCGAACTAGCCTTTCACCTATACCGCGTCTCCTATATTCGAGAAGAACTGCAAGCCCCCAGATGTAACCTATCTTGTTCCGTCTGTATTCTGGTGCGTCAACGAGCTTCCCGTTGGGCAGCCAAGCACTCTTCGAATATGCCATTGTTCCTACAATCTTTCCCTTAATCCTTGCAACAAAAACCTTACTGATTATTAGATACTTGCTCCATCCCATCAACCATTCCATTATCTGAGAGCCTTCTCCCACTGAGCAAGTTATCATCACATATATGATACCGACGATGTCTTCGCTTCTTGCTCTGGATATAACCACCACGCCCGGGTGCGAAACGATCGGTCGATCGATTGCCGGCTCGCTTTGAACTAGCTCTAGGTTTCCGTTCCTGAGAAAGAGTTCAAGAGATTGTGACATTGTCCTTCTAGTCCGCATTTAGATATACTGGCGCGCGCTATGTACAAGTTCATTGTTAGTATTTAACCTTCTGAGAGTATACGTTATCTTAGTGTACATGTTTTCACTATGTGCGCGCACTACGCGGTAGATGCCTACCCACGTTGAGTGTTATCAGCCTGCCACGTGCGCAAACTCTATTGATGGGTCATCACATCTTCTAGTCCTTTATGGAGGGCGATTTTGGGGATAAATTTCAACTTTCTGGTCGCCTTTGAGACGTCTGCTACGCTATGCTTTATGTCCCCTTCTCTGGGTTTTTCGTGCTTTACTTCATGGGGTTCACCTGCGATTTGGGCAATCAATTTCGCAAGATGATTTATCGTCGTTGACTTGCCTGTTGCAACGTTGAAGGTCTCTCCAATGGCCGCATTCTCTGTTAGTGCAAGCATGTTTGTTTGAACGACATCACGGACGTTAACAAAATCGCGTGTTTGTTTGCCATCTCCAAAAACAACAAAAGGACTGTTTTCGGCCATTCTTCTCATGAATTGAGTGATTACACTGCTATACTTGCTGTAACTTTGCCTCTGGCCATAGGCATTGAAGTATCTTAAGCAGACTGTTCTCAAACCGAAGACCTCGTGAAACGCTTTTAGATAACCTTCAGCTGCCAGTTTGGAAGCCGCATATGGGGACAGAGGTTTAGGGGGGGACTCCTCACTGATTGGCGGAATTCCACTGTTTCCATAAACGGAGGAAGATGATGCTAACACGAAACGTGTTATGTCTGAATCCAAGGATGCCATGAGGAGGTTCATCGTCCCATTCACATTGATGTCGTTTACTAGTTTTGGATTTTCAATAGATTCAGATACGCTAACGAGAGCAGCTTGATGAAGAACAGCGTCCACATCTTTGACAAGTTTCTTCATCTGCGCAGAGTTCCTGATGTCGGCTTTTACGAAACGGAAGCCCTCTTGGTCGAGGTGCTGCTTAATATTCTCGAGTCGGCCACTTCGCAAACTATCTACAGCGACAACTTCGGTATCTTCAGCTAACAGTCTATCAACCAAGTGGCTTCCTATGAAACCTGCTCCGCCTGTTACCAGAACTCTTGAATAATGGCCTCTCATGCATTTTCTGATCACTACAAACAAATTGAAGGTTTTAAAGCTTCGCGCGCGCTCACTGAAGCTTCAAGCAGATTCGTATTCCACAGACGTATCGTTAGTTAAGACAGGATTCTCAATTGACCGTACAACACTGATCATGGCAGCTTAATGAATAATGGCTTCCACATCTTCAAGATCCTTCACCACTGCAGCATCTCTAATATGCCCTGGACAAAATGCAGTCTCTTGTCGTTCCCATGTCTGGCGGTGTTCTAGCGCGCTCTGTATAGAGCTGGCGAAATGAGTGGCTTAGGTATGTTTTGTTTCGCTAGGGTCTGAGGGTGGTCATTAGTTTTTCGATGATGTTCAGGACAGGGTTCGTTAAGCGTTGAAGTGGACCGAGGAGGGTCATGGTTTCTCGTATGGTGGCGATGTCACTTCGGATGATTGCTCCTGTGAGGATGATAGCAACGAGGAAGATGAAGAGGAACACGATTGCGCCCACGACGAGCGCGATCAAGTTACTGAAGGACAGTACGGTGACGAAAGCGTAGGTGATTGCCGAGGCCGCGCCGCCTGACAGGAGTATTTTGGCGGAGGATGCCCAGTCCACGGTTACGTCGTTTTGCTTTTTCAGCCAGCGCAGTGCGATTATAAGGCTAGGGATGCCGGCTGTCAGTGTGGTGACGATTAAGCCGAGGACGCCGAATCTGGAGATAAGAACGATGCTCAAAGGGAAGCCGATGCTGAACGTGATGATCGACAGTTTGAGGTTGAATTTGGTTTGGCCTTGGGCGTTTATGAGGTTCCCAGCGCTCAGGCTTCCGAAGGCAACGTAAAGGTAGTATGCGGCCAGCAGGGCAAGAAATAGCGGTGCCGCCTGGAATTTGGGGAACAGTATGGAAATCCCGGGTTTCGCGAGTGCCATCACGATGGCTGCGGCTGGCACGACGAGGAGTGACGCGTATTTTATGGAGAATTGGAAGACGTTTTTGAGTGTCTCATGATCTTTTTGTGGGTGAAGTTTGCTGAAGGCGGGCAAGAGCATAGTGGTTACGGGTGTAGCGAAGAAGGTGATCAACACGACGAAGGTCGTCGCTACGCCGTAATTGCCTATCAGGTCAGGGGCAACGAATATGGGCAGTATAAAGCCATAGAATTGGGTTTGAAACGTGGCTATGATGGTTGCGACTGACAGGGGAAGCCCATAGCGGAACATGGTTTTCAGGGTGGCTCTGATTTCGAGCGTGTTGTTAGCTGGTTTTGGCAGGTTCTTGTAGAGCCCCCACATCAAGAGTAAGGCGATAAGACCGGCAATTAACGCGGCTACTGTGAACCCGATGATGGCGCCAAGGGGACCGAGACCGAAAATGACGAGTACGGGGACTACGGTGGTTTTGATGATGGCTTGGACGATAAGGGCGATGCTGTTTAATTCCATTCTCTCCATGCCTGTGAAGGCAGCTTGGGCCGTGCTGAGTAGTGCCGTTGTTAGGATCGTGAAAGAGGCTATTTGAATAAGGGGCGTTATGTTTGGCAACGAGTAGAGGCTGGCTAGGAAGCCTGAGAGCAGAAACGCCACTGCTGCAAGAATCAGGCCTAGAACGGTTTCGAAGAGTATGCCGCTGGAGAATATGCTCCGAATGTTGGCGGCTTTGTTTTCAGCGTTGTATTGAGCCGTGTATTTTACCATGGCGACCGTTACGCCCCAGTCTCTGAAAGTGGAGATTAGGTTGGGAGCGGCTAGGGCAATCGTGTAAAGACCGTAGTTGGTGTCGCCCAGGAGGTTGGCGACAAATATCGTGCCCAACGACGAAATGACTGTAGAAGCTACCATACCCCCCAGTAGATTGAAACCTCCCTTCACTGAAACCTTGGCCATCTTCGCGGCTTTTGTCATCGGGTTTTCTTTCCAAACGCGCGCCTACACGCTGATGAGTCGAAAGATGTTAACCGCAAACGTGTTTATCATTTTTGGTTGCTCTCTTTATATTGCACTTATTCCAGAAATATAAATGTGCCAGCCGTACCTTGAGTACAGCGTTTCGGGTAAGACGAGCGCTGCGCGCGCTATCGGCGGCATCACCCGAACCGACATCAACAATCTGAGATTCATGTTCACAGACTTGGGCATCGTCTCAAGAATAGCCAACGTGCCACTGGAAGCAGCAGAAAAAACAATCCGACTGAAATCGGAAGGAAATACTTAATCTGAGCAGAGCGTGCTATGCGTATGAATATGGGAAATGGAAAAACGCGGCAGTTCGCAGGTTCCCTGAAGGATTTTTTTGTTCACAAGAAGAAACTTGTTCTGTTAATAGTAGTCGTGGCAGTGTTAACTCTGTTGCTGAGCAGCTTGATCTCGGTGTTTATAGAGAGCTACTACGACGTGCACCTGCCCAGCATAGGCAACATCAAAACAATTGGCGTCGAAGTCTACATGGACGGGCAACTTGAGAACAAATCGGATGACATCACCTGGGGCACCGTTTATCCTGGATCAGTAATAAATGCTTCACGCTATGTTCGAAGCATCAGCAATGAGGAAATAACCCTCACCATGACTGTGGAAGGCTGGCAGTATCACAACTCGTCGGGGATAGTCCCCAACGACACGGCTTACATCTACCTATATTGGGACTCAGAAGGCACTATCCTTAAACCCGACTAACATGCAAAAGTTGTCTTTACACTTAACGTGAGCCTTGCTCTTGATTTCATCAATTTCGTCATCAAGAATCAGGTAAAATCCTTCAGTTTCAACTTGAGAATTAGTCCGAAAGAACTGATCGCCACTCGGTAGGAACCATCGCATGCTGCTCAGACACTACAGCGCACGCGCTGCGATGACGAAACGGAATTTCAAACGCCATTTGCTCAAGTCTTGCGAGCCGACGCTCAACTGCATCGAGGGGCTTGGGGTTTTGTGGACTGTGTTGTCCACTCTCTCGGCGAATTGACATAGCACACGCGCTCTGACACGAGAATGAGAAAATGCAGCAATTCCTAAATTTCGAGGGATTTTCTGATGTAAAAAGAAATCGATCTCCTGGTAATAATTGCAGTCTATCAACTCTGTTGCTTAGAAGCTTGATCTCGTGGATGCTAAAGAGCGCGCGGGCAAGTTAAATAATTATTTTGGGCTTGTAGTGGACCGATTCTTGCAGGCTGCATTTTTGGTCCTATAGCGCTTGAGCCTGATTTTTCTCAGAAGTTTGGAGCGAGATGGATCGTTCTATTGTAGGAGAAGATGTTGTTCCTCTCGAACGGGCATGACTCACGCTGCCTATCTCTTCATCCTTATCCTCTGTCTTGTCAAGCGAAGTGGGCAATGCTGTACCGAAGCTCTGGTCTGCCCGTGAGGGAGGCGACGATGGCGACAGCGTAGACGACGCTTAATACGAGGCACACGTGTATGCTTGCGTTTTGAAGGCCCTGCCACGTGAGCCTACTATAAGCCAGCCTCGCCTTCACCCTGCCGTTCAAGCTTTCAACCATCGCCCTCAACCCTTTATAAATCACCCGAAGATGCTCAGGACCCTCCACGTCGATCCGACCCTTCACCGTGAGCACATCCGAAGGATTCTTCCGACCCTTCAACCGCCTCCAAGCGATGACATTGCCAATTTTTCTCGCCTCCAAAGCGTCAAAGACATGCTTGGACTCGAACTGGCTGTCACCGGCAACCAGCTCCACCTCCAAGTCCTCGCCCAGCAGCCTGTCCAGCAAAGGCTCCACCAGCTTCTTCTCGTTCACGTTCGCCGAAGCCTCCTCATGACTCAACGGGAAACCTTCAGCGTCCACGAGAAAAAGCGACTGATAGCCCAGGAAGAAGCCCTTCTTCCCTCGTCCCACCCGCGCGTCCGGATCGCCTAATCCGCGGCTTGAGTCATGAGAATCCCTGCTGCTCCATGCAGGAAGGTCGGTGCCGTCTATGCAAGCCGCCTGAACGAGGCCGACGGCAGAGAAGGGCAGGGCTTGCCGGCGAAGCCACGCCTCAATCGCCCGGAACCCCTCGACGCCAATTCTTTGTTTCATCTGGGATAAGTGGGCTTCGGTGGGAACTGCGCAGCCATAGCCGCAGGCTCTTCGCAGGAAGTGATTCCGATTAAGCCGCTTCACCGAGTCCTTCATGTAGGGTATCTGCTCCAGCTGGTGTAGCAAGAGCGCTCGGAGGTCACATTCGGGATCATATTCTACTGGTCGCCCAGGGCCTTCGCGGTGAAGACCCTTCTAGAGGATGGAACGGAGAGGACTTAAATCCAAGTTCTCGAACAAAATCATGGGAGAACCTGATCTCTTCATTTTCCATCAATTTGTTGAGATCGGGCTCTCCCACTATAAATCATGAATTATTTAATCCGCCCGCGCGCGCCGCGCCAGTTCTTCTTCGAGTTTCCGCTTTGTTGCTTAAACAAGCACCTGTGCGGACGAAATAGAGCCTAGTTCCTGAAGTGTTAAATACCGTTTCTTTCGAAAGAATGTTGAGGAGAAGGGAGAGCGTGAGCACCAAGTTGCCTAGTTTGGCTAGGATTTTGACAACCTTTTCTATAATTCTTATTCTGGCATTGCCAGTCCTGTCTATCCGCCCAGTCTTCGCAGCAAGGATCTTCGAGGATGGATTTGAAAGCGGAGACTTCAGCAAATGGAATCCAGTAGTGGGTAACCCTTCAGTAACAAGTGGGGATGCGCATCATGGGACCTACAAAGCGGTTCTTAATGCCAGTTACCAATTTGCACAAGCAAGGTTTACCAATGTTGATCATTGCTTCATGAGAGCTTACGTTATGTTCAAAAGCTTTCCTACATCTGGAGCAGAGACTCCACTCTTAGGTTTATACAACACGTCAGGTCGTTACATGGCTGAAGCAAGAGTAGGCAATGTTTCTGGAACTATCAAATGGAAACTTCGGTATTATGATAATGGAACGCATTACACAGTCGTATCAGAACAGCAAAAGCCAGTCTTAAACACGTGGTATTGCGTTGAAGTAGAAGGTAAGTCTAATACGGCTGCAAATGCCGAATCTAGAATCTATATTGACGGAAATGAATTAACTGATGTATCTGAGATAGGAAAAAACAACACTTTTCTAATCAATTGCGCATATATTTGGGAAAGTGTTACTGGTTCTGTAACCCTTTGGTATGACTGTGTTGTTGTTGATGGAGCTTATATTGGTCCAGAATGTACTTTAACCGTCAACGTCGTTGGAAGCGGCTCGGTTGCGAAGATTCCTGATCAGGCCATTTACGCCTGGGGCACCAACGTTACTTTGACTGCAACCCCAACTTCAGGCTGGAGCTTTGACCACTGGAGTGGCGGCTCTTCTGGCACGGTCAATCCGATCACTGTCAACATGACAAGTAACAAGGATGTCACGGCCACTTTCACTCAGAACACGTATACTTTAACTGTCAACGTTGTTGGCAGTGGCTCCGTCAACCTGAACAACACGGGACCCTACTACTACGGTGACGTTGTCCAAGTGACGGCGGTTCCTGACAGCGGCTGGAGCTTCGACCATTGGGGCGGCGACTTGGCTGGCTCCGCGAATCCCGCAACTTTGATCATCAACAGCGACACGGATGTCACGGCAACCTTCGCTCAGAACGTGTACACTCTAACAGTCGATGTCGTCGGCGACGGGGTTGTGAACCTGAATAATACCGGCCCATACCATTACGGCGACGTCGTTCAGCTGACAGCTGCCCCCAGCACAGGCTGGAGCTTTGCTAACTGGGGTGGAGACCTGACTGGTTCCTCGAACCCGACCACGATCATCATTGACGGCGACAAAGCTGCTACAGCTACTTTCACTCAAGACACCTATACTCTCACCGTATCAATTGACCCGTTGGGTAAAGGCTCCGTAAACCTGAACAACAGCGGGCCATACTACTATGGTGATACCGTCGAGTTGACAGCAAATCCAGCAATCGGCTGGAGTTTCGATCATTGGAGCGGGGATTCAAGTGGTTCTTCCAACCCAACTACACTTCTTATCAACGGCAACAAAGCCGTCACCGCAACCTTCACCCAAAACGTCTACACCCTAACAACCACCGTCATCGGCAGCGGCTCCGTCAGCAGAAACAGCAGTGGTCCTTACTATTATGGCGACACAGTTGAATTGACCGCTGTGCCCAGCGCTGGTCGGAGTTTTGATCACTGGGATGGCGACCTCTCAGGTTCAACAAACCCCACCACAATCCTAATCACAGAAAACAAAGATGTCTCAGTCACATTCACACAGAACGAGTACACATTGACCGTCAACGTCGTCGGTGACGGCGTAGTAAACAGGGACAAGAGCGGTCCATACCACTACGACGACGTAGTTCAACTAACGGCAGTTCCTTCGGCTGGCTGGAGCTTCGACCACTGGAACGGCGACCTTTCAGGTTCAGTTAATCCCGACACTGTTCTGATCAACAGTGACATGAGTGTTACTGCCACTTTCACTCAAGTCGTTGTTGAAACACATGATGTTGCTGTGACGGACGTCGACACCTCAAAAACAGGGTGCCTACCAGTTCCTATTGTCTGCAAGGGCTACAACTGCAGCATCTTTGTAGGCGTTGAGAACAAAGGCGACTTCGCAGAGACCTTCAACGTTACAGTTTACGCCAACACTACAGCCATCCAAACAGAAACTCTCACATTAGAAGGCCACAGTTCCACAACTCTAACGATCACTTGGGACACTACGAGCTTCGCCAAGGGCAACTACACCATAAGCGCCTACGCTTGGCCTGTCGAAGGCGAAACAGAGACTGAAGATAACACTTTTGTTGACGGTTGGATCTTTGTGACTATGCCGGGCGACGTCAACGCGAACGGCCGCGTAAACATCGTTGACGTTGTCCAAGTTGCGCTTGCCTTCGGTTCCACTCACAGCGATCCAATCCCTCCTTGGAACCCGAACGCCGACATCAACAACGACGGAGTGGTAAACATTATCGACATAGTAGTTGTAGGTTTGCACTTTGGCGAAACAGGCTAAAAATCTGCTTAGGCCCATCTCAAATATTCAACGTAGTAGTGCGAGGGCGCGCGCGATACCGACGGGTATTTGTTCGGTGCAGTGCTTGCCGCTTTGAGAAGAAAAAAGGGAATGACCCTCGCGCTTCTCATGCGCATCGGCGGAATTTTCTTTCATAATTTCTGACGCGGGCGTTTCCTCCGGTCGTTCAACCGCGCGCAGTAAACCACACTCGGACGAAGTTCCAGTATGGGTCTGTTGCGCCACTGTAGAGTGTGATTGTGTTAGCGCGCATGCGTGTTCCTAAAATGGTCAAAAATGGTTTTAATTCCGTTCTGCAAACTTCTGCGGGTTCGAGAAGGCTGGTTGCCACAAGGAATTCAGGAACAATGCGAAGTCCAAAACTGTCTCCAAATCACAAAAGGCGAATAAAAACCATTTTAGGCCAATTTAGGAACAAGCATGCGCGCTAATCATTAAACCTGCCAATTTGCGGATCTCCGTTCCAATAAGGTAGCCTGCATTTCTTTGACTGATCTTTCCGTTAGTATGGTATTCCTTCTTGGTAATCGTCGTATTCCTTCTTTATCTTGATCATTCTTCCGTCGCTGCAAGCCCTGACAACGTCATCATAATCTGTAACGTCAATAATGCTTGGCTCACCGAAATGGCAAAACCGCCTCACTCCAGCACAATGTGTAATATCCGGCGAACCATTCCAATATTCATCATAATATTTCACCAGCTTCCAAATGAACTTGGCCGTGCTTCCGC